>Ga0208720_1000086_pt1 | contig 24477 bp, 18 predicted proteins | sample LakMenEpi20Apr10_FD_150716 | JGI IMG/M metagenome (GOLD analysis project Ga0208720, IMG submission 150716) | Freshwater microbial communities from Lake Mendota, WI - 20APR2010 deep hole epilimnion (SPAdes) | ecosystem: Environmental > Aquatic > Freshwater > Lake > Epilimnion/Euphotic zone ...
TCGGAACCGTGATAGATGACGCCGTCCATATCCAACAAGACTCCACCAGCCATGATCTTGCCTCCCTAAAACACGGGCCGAAACTCAAGACGCTTAATCAACAAGCAATCGCCATGCCACACAACGCCTTTTAATTCAGCATACACAACCCGATCGCCTATTTTAAAGGCTAGCCGATTCTTAAAATCGCAACAAAATCTTGAGCCTTGCGAGACCAAAGCTTAAGACGCTTAATCTAAACGCAGATACAGCACACATCTTAATCATTTCGATCCAAAACGCAAATAAACTGCGCACGCAACGATTCCCAACAATGTAAAAAACTCTGCTTGACCGTTTTTTTCAATCTGGTACAAAGCTGTTCAATGCCCGCAAAAGTGGGCCTGCCTGATGCCCAGAATCCATGTTGGTACGGATAGGAAATCGCACGTGCCTTTGAATATCAGGCTCATGCGTAGACCATGAAAAAGGTGCTCAAGGAGGAGCCCAATCGATGCGCGATCACACAAAACAGTTTGTAAGGCTTGCAGCCGAGTCGTTTGACTGCCCGGGACCGATCTACGAATTCGGCTCGTTTCAGGTGGAAGGTCAAGAGCAATACGCTGACCTCAGAGGCTTGTTTCCAGGCCGAAAGTATGTCGGATGCGACATGCGTCCGGGACTTGGTGTCGATATGGTTCAGGATGTAAGCTCCATGAGCCTGGCGACAGGCACCGTTGGAACCATTCTATGCATCGAGACATTTGAGCACGTTTTCGAGATTCGCAAAGCCTTTGACGAAGTTTTTCGCGTTTTGAAGCCAGGCGGCTTGTTTATTATCACATCGCCTTTGAACTTTCGGATCCATGCTTATCCGGACGATTACTGGCGGATGACGCCGAACTGCCTGCGCCGGATGCTTGGCCCTTATGAGGCGAAATCCAGTGGATACCAAGGCTATGAGAAGTTTCCACACACCGTGATGGCTGTGGCACGGAAGTCTCCAGCCGAGTCGGATTTCGCCGAGCGCTCGATTGAGATGGGCAAGCGGTTCGAGCAATATCTCAAAGCGCAGCAGGTTGTTGCCAAAAAGCATGGCATGCTCAAAAACTTTTTCAGTCGCCTGCATCGTTCCAAAGGCGAACGATATCAGATTGACAACTATTACTCCTCGTCGTTTCAAGTGGATCATTGCCAGGAAATGGCTGGGCTGCGTCGTCAGGCTGGATGATTTTCGTCAAGAAAGTCATAGGTGTGGCCGAGCAGCTTAACGGCTGTTTTTCATAAAAAACGTATCGAAAGCGGTTGCGCAGGAGACAGGCATGGATCATTCGTCAAAATGGAATCGCGTATTCATTCTGGGCCTTGATGGTGCCACCTGGACTGTGCTGGACCCGATGATCCAGCGCGGGGTCATGCCCAATCTGGCTCGTTTGAAGCAGCAGTCTGCCTGGGGCGAAATGACGTCGTGCATTCCGCCTGTGACTTCGGCTGCATGGACGACCATGATCACTGGCAACGGGCCTCAAAAACACGGCGTTTTTGATCACCGGTGCTTCGATGCCGAGAGCCGTCGGATGCGGGTGAACCACTCGGCCAGAGTACGTGTCCCGACCTTGTTCCACAAGCTTTCCAGCAAATCAGAGACCGTCGTCTCCATCAATGTCCCCGTCACTTATCCGCCTTTGAAGGTCAAAGGGCTGGTGGTCTCAGGGCTAGATGCTCCACACCTGGAAGCGGCTCTTTCGGGTAACGAAGCCTTTGCCCAAGCGATTCGCAATGAGCTGCCCGATTACCATCACAGAGTTCTCTGGAAGCGGCCTCCAGTTGATCCCAAGGAATTTCAGAACGCTGCTGACGAGTCTCGCAAACTCTTTGCAGCCCGTGCTGAATCCGCCTGGATTGCAGACCGGATGTTCCCGGAATGGTCCACCATGATGGTCCAGTTCCAGAATCTCGACCCATTCCAGCATCGATGCTGGAGGTACTTAAACGTTGACGAAACCGGTATCGACGACCCGCCGATGAATCGGGCTGCTGAATCGGCCATGAATGCGCTCGATTCCGCAATTGGGCGACTCCTGGAACTTGCCGATGCACGTGGGGCTGGCGTGATGGTCTCTAGCGACCATGGTTTTGGATCATGTTCAGGTCGAATTGCGATCAACCGGATCCTGATCGACAAAGGACTTGCGTTTGAACCATCGCTACTGGGGAGTGTCAGACGCAGACGTCGTCAGGCCATGGACCATCTACGGCTCTGGCTTGAAAAACGTCAGGATAAAGCGGCCAGGTCGGCTTCGTTCGATACCACTGTAGATGCCCAATTCCCGCTCGACTGGAAGCGTACCCTCGGATTCGCTCCCCACCAGGATACCGCTGGGATGATCTATCTGAATCGGTCGTGGTTCTGCAAGGGTGCCCCTCTGACCACGCCTCGCCAGATCGACGACGCCAAAGTGCAGTTCATGCAGGTTCTGGCAGAAGTCTGCGATCCGGCAGATGGGTCGAAATTGTTTAAGCAAGTGATTGATGTGGCTGCCGAACATAATCTGGACCCTGCCCGTGAAGGCTTCCCGGATGTGATCGCTCTGCCCAGAAAAGATCTCTGGGTGCGGACCAAGATTACCAACAGGCCTGACTGGGTGGAACCTGATCCAGACCTGCCCGGCACGCACCGTCCAGAGGGCATCATCATGGCCTCAGGTACCGGTATCCAGGCTGGCCAGCAGCTTTCATGCAGGCTGATCGACTTTGCTCCCACTGTGCTCGGCCGGCTTGGGCACAGCGAACTTGCGATCGACATGGAAGGCCATGACGTCTTCGGCAGCTCCGGCTCTAACCTTCGTAAGGACAACGGCCAAACCCAGATCTCTGCACCTCATTCGTCCCCTCATAAATCAGAATTTGAGTATGACGACGAAGAGCAGAAACTCATCGAGCAACGTCTGGCCGATCTCGGCTATCTTGAATGATCTTGAGTCGGTGATTTAAATAAAAAACGGCCATGATTCCCAGAAAATGGAATCATGGCCGCTTGATTTATCTACGAGATCGATCAGACCGGTGCCGTACCAGGCTGAATTTTGGCATAGTTCAGAAACTCTTGACCGCCCATGATATAAGTTTGCTGGAATCTCCAGTAAACACCTTGTTTGGAGAGTTTCTTGAAGGTGGTAATCTCTGAATCTGTGGCATCTCTGCCCAGAGTGGTTTGATACAGAAGCTGGCCAAGCGAGCCCAAGCCAGAGTTGCTCAACAAAGCCTGTTCAGCAACCGCAGCATGAAGTTTGCCAGCCTTTAATTCACGGGTCATTGTCGCTTTGGCTGCGGCAGAGAATGTGGTATTAAGGGACGTTTCCAAGGCTGTGATATAGGACGGAATTGTCCCTCCACCTTCGCCGTAATAGTATTCCGGCGATCCCAGAACGATTGCCCTTGGGCTTGTGCTGGTATTCTCGGCGGCAAGTACGGTGCCTGCAAGCTGAGGAGCAGTCCCGGATCGACCAAGATAGTTGTTAAAGATGTCATCAATCAAAGCAGCCTGCCCTTCGATGGAATGACGAATCGCACGGGCGACCCACGTTCGGCTGCGACCATGCTGCAGACGCGTATTCCACTGATTCATGCCCTGATAATCCACCTGACGGTTCAGGAGAACAACGTAGGCCTGATTGATAAATCGTTCGTTTTCGGTTCCTGCAGTGACATTCAAGGCATTTGAATCACTGGATTCGTAAATCGTGTCACCATTATATGTTGTGGTGATCGAATCAACGCCAAGCCCCAGATAGAAGCCTGTTGTGGTGTATGTCGCCACTCCGTTGGTCAGGTTTCCGGTACCAATCAAGCTGCCATTGGAGAAGAAACCGACTGTACCAGTCGGAGCAGGAGCCCCTGAACTGGTCGCCACATTGGCGGTTAATGTAATCAGGCCAGACGCTTCAGGTGAGACGGTGGTCGATGTGAGAGTCACATTTGCGACCGTTTTATTGACAACCTGAGTCAGAGCGGTGGAATTGCTTGTCGTAAAATTCGCATCACCTGCATAAGATGCTGTGATGGTTTGATTTCCAACAGGCAGGTTGGCAAGATTGAGTGTGGCTGTTCCAGAACTGTTCAGAGTGCCTGAGCCTAAAGACGTGTTGCCATTAAAGAATGTAACATTTCCCGTTGGCGACCCAATTCCTGGGCTAAGCACAAAAACGCTGGCAGAAAGGCCGACGAATTGACCGACCACAGAAGGGTTTAACGATGATATCACTGTGGAAACAGTCGAAGCCTTGTTCACTGTCTGGGTCAGGTTCGCTGAAGTGCTGGTCAAGAAATTATCTGAGCCTGTATAAATAGCCTTCAGAGTTCCCGTACCAACCGATAGATTGCCTGTTGTAAATGTGGCAGAGCCATTGGCATTCAGTGGGGCTGATCCAATCACATTTGCACCATTATAGAACGTGACGTTCCCAGTGGCAGTGCCGGTCCCGTTTCCAGTCACGCTGACATTGGCGGTGAGGTCAATTGGCTGACCATAAACCGATGGGGTCAAAGAGGTTGTCAGAACCGTTGCTGTACTGACCTGGTGGGTTAGGACAGCGTCGTTGCCGTCTCCACCCACATAGCTGATCTTGAAAGACTGGCCACCGACCGCCAGAACTGAACCTTCCGCCAATCCCACAAAATTGCCTGCGATCGAGGCATTCCCAGTGTTATTGATTAAGGTGTAAGTTTCATTGGAGTTAGGAGTCGATCCAAGATTCACAATCAACGTGGAATTGCCCAGTTGGATCGGCCCATTGGCCTGAATCTGGCCATATTGAGTGCCAACAGTGGTCCCGTTCAGAATTGTGGAAAACCCGGAATTGGAATCCAGTGAAAGGCCACCAGTGCTCGTAATAATCCCAACACCGTTCGTCCCAGGAGCGATATTTCCGCCAACGGAGGTCAAACCTGTGGACGACCCATCACCATTCAAATTCGCACCTGTATTGAGCAGAAGGCTCCCATTCAGGCTGGCCTGATTCTCCAGAGTCCCAGCATCCACTTGGGTCGAGCCAGTGTAGGTCAGGCTGTTTGTGAATATCAGTTTCCCTGAGCCGATTTTGTCTAAAACCGTGGGACTGACAATCGCCCCACTAAGGCTTAGATTGGCTGAAGTTTGAGCGACATTGATGGTCGAATTGGCCCCAGTAAATGTCAGATTCAGGCCCAGCAGGTTCCCACCCGTATTTTGAGTCGAATCAATCGAACCCTCAAGGCTGATCGAATTGCCGGTAATGGAGTATCCAGAACCATTTATCGTGATATTACCAAACGATTGGCCTGCCGCAAAGTCGTTCACAGAGGTGAAAGAAGTGGCGGTCGAGGGGAAGACCAGGGTATCGCCTGCAATCGGAGCGGTGTCCCAGTTGCCTGCTGTGGACCAGAGCGTATCCACGGCGCCTGACCAGGTGCTGACCGCCATGACAATACGGTCGTCCAGTGGTTCCATCGAAAGAAATAGGCCTGATTTTCTGGTTCGTTTCAGGGCATTCGATTCACGACGCCCCAGGCCAGAAAAATGTTTTCCCAGTTTGAATTGGCTGAACTTCATCGAACGCTCCTTGATTAGGCACCTGATTCAAAATCTTGAAATAGCGAATTGATTCTAATATAACACGACAACGCAAAACCGCGCTGGAATGGAGCATTAAAAAACACCCAGTTCGCCTGAATTCAATGCAAAGTGAGATCGTTTTAACGAATGTATGCGTTATTTGGGTTGTTAGGATTATGACGAGTTTAAAATTGATGGCTCATACCAGATTCGGGGATTATGGGATTGAGAGTGATCTGGTTTTAGGGCCAAAGGCTAGACCCATAACAGCCTTGGGCAACTCCCAAGGTACGTGAAAGCCAATAACGCTCCTCACACGACCAAGGCCGCTGGCCTTGGCTGGTATGGGCTGCACCTTTGGTGCTTAAAGTCAGTGCAAAAAGTGTTTTATGGGCCATGCACTTTTAAAAGAACAAAGCCGCCTCGGTGACCAGTCCTGGCCCGAAGCCGATGGCCACGCAGGGCTTGGCTGCGCCTGTCTCTTTCAAGTGATTCATGACAAATGCAATCGTGGGCGACGACATATTGCCGTAATGATTGAGGATGTGGAACGATGAAGCCACACCTTCAATCGGCAGGTCGATCGACTCGGCAAATGCCTTCAGAATTCTCGGCCCGCCAGGGTGTACCGCCCACGAGCCTACATCCTTGATTGCAAGCCCCTGCCCTGAAAGCCATTTCTCAAGCCAGGGCCGGAGATGCTCGTGGATCAGGCGTGGTGTTTCGGCAGAGAGTGTCATTTCGAAGCCGTGATCACCGATCCTCCAGGACATCGCAAATTCCGTGTCCTGAAATACATACGAGCCCGTTTTAATCAACTTGTAATGGTTCTCTGGATTGTCATTCTGGGCCGACGATTCGGCAACAATGGCCGCAGAACCGTCTGCGAATAGAGCGTTGGCCACCATGTTGTCGGTGGTCCACTCATATTGGTGGTGAAGGCTGCAAAGCTCTAATGCACAGATCAGGACTTTGGCGGATGGATCGGCTTCAATAAAAGCCTGAGCCACTCTTAATCCATTAAAGAGGCCGTGGCAACCCATGAAACCGACATTCGTACGAGCCACTTCAGGAGAGATTCCAAAGTGCTTGATAATCGCCAGATCGACACCTGGAGAGAAAAAGCCGGTGCATGAGACGGTCACCAAATGGGTGATTTCGCTCGGCAATCGACCCGATTTTTCAAATGCCATTCCACACGATTCAAGTGCCAGTGGAATTGCCGAAACCTCGTATTTTTTCATCCGGTCAAGAGTGGTCGGCTCCTGTTGGGTAAAAAATTGCTGGCGGTCAGCATGTTCACCTTCGGATTGGTCCAGAATCACGCAGTGCCGCTTTGAAACGCCTGAATTATGATACACAGCCCTCGAAAGACGGCTCTGGTGTGGCTCGATCGGCGAGAGCACTTTCATGATCTCAAATGCTGCCGATTGTTCGATGGTGTGTGGTGGAACTGCTGTTCCGATGCCTGCGATGATCATGATTTTACAACCCTTTCTGACCCGAATTCAAAAGGTGCATTGATGAACCTGACCATTCTTCCAGTCAATCCTGGAACAATCCCGGCACATCGAAATGCAATCGTTGAAATGATTGGACGAGCCAGTGATCTAGCAAGCAATTTGCACAATCTTTGACGATTCCCTACAAAGTCATCGTACGCGGCTTTCCATTCCAGCCCATATTCTGTTCGCCAGCCCGCCACTGCTTTTAATACAATCGGCTTGAGCAAAACCACGGACGCCAAAGCCCAGCCCATGCCTTCACCCGTAAATGGTTCGACATATCCTGCCGAATCGCCCAACAAAAAGACTCGATCCATTGCAAGCGGATCAGACCTTCGAGTCAGGGCCGGTGTACCCAGCCATTTTGCATGTTCAATGCCTGGAATGGGCTCGAAACCTGATTCCTGAAGGATCGAGCGGGCCGCCTGCCCCGGCGATTCCTGCTGCTTCAGAAATTGCGAGTCAAATGCAGATGCGATATCCAGATGATTTTCTTCCACCCGAACCATTCCCACATACCCGCCCTTGCCCACCGCCATATAAATCACTCCAGGGCCATAGCTTTCCGGAGCGTTCTCGATAATGCAACCCGCGCCAATTTTCGAATTTGGCTGGATTTCCGATGTGAATTCTTTTTGATTTGATAATATCGCAGGAGCCAATCCAGCGGCCACAATCACAGACTTGGCTGTGATGACCATTTTCTCGCCGTGCTGCTCCAACCCAACCCGGCAGCCATTTTCAGTCGTTCCATTTAAAGTGGCCGTGGTCTCTTCCATGAAACGGACTCCGGATTCAACGGCAGCTTCAGCCAGAATCGGATCCAGAACCGTTCTCGAAATGGCCAAACCTTCATGAACCGGCACATTCAGTTTTCTGCCTGACTGACGACTGAAAAACGAGTGCAAAGGGACCCCTCCAGCAGCTCTGATTCGATCAGTCAGCTCCAGATGATCCAGCACGGACAGAGCAAGTCCGTTCAGGCAGGCTCCGCAGACTTTGGCTCGCGGGAACCGTTTTTTCTCTATCAAGAGGACTTTCAAGCCTTCACGGGAGAGCTCTCTTGCCATCACAGAACCTGCAATACCGGCTCCAATCACGGCCACATCCCACGATATGGAACCAATGTCAGACAATTCCTGAGCAGTTCGCATCAAGACGCCTGCCAAGTCAGTATAAATCGTTCTGGCCAATGCTTTTGAATCTGTACTCCAGCCAACCCAGCCTGACGGGCCAAATCGCTGATCTCAGCAAGGCTGAATGCCGCTTTGACGGAAACCGGGCCATCGAAATGAACGATTGGCGAACGGCTCAGCAAGTGGCAACCCACCTTGGCCATGACATAGCCCCAGCGGCTGCGGATGAGATCATCCACGGCGATCATATGATTGACAGAATCCGCCATATTCTTAAGCACAGTCACCACTTGCGACTCATCGAGGTGATGCAGGAACAGGGAATTGACAATCACGTCATACTTTTCAGGAAGTGGCCCCTGGAGGGCATCCCACTGGAAAAAGCGAGCAGAAACACCATGATTTCTGGCATTCTCTCTGGCAATCTCTACGGCCTGATCACTAAAATCGCAGCCCTCGGCAACCATGTTCCAACCCTTGGACCTGGCCTTTTTCACCAGAGAACAGAGCAGATCACCGCCCCCACAGGCCATGTCGAGAACACGTAAAGGCTTTCCTGAATGGTTCTTACCGACTGTCTCCAATGCCCTGATAAAATATCGCTCACTTAAGCTGATCTTATGGATACGCTTCAAGCCACGCAGTGCTGCGGCATGTTCGGAAGGGTCAAGGCCAGGCTGGTCCATCAGTTCCGGCGTACGCTGTCGATTGATCATGCGGTCCCACGTTGAGATTATTTCCGAACTCGAGTTAGTTCATCATAAAGTAGAACCGCCGCCACGTCCATAATCTGAAAGTGGCGGCGGTTCAATTTTGAACAATCTGGAGCGTTTTGGACGGTTTATTTTTGCTTCGAAAGCGTCACAAACCGGCCACCAGGACTACGCGGTGATTGCACGTAAACCGCAAGCTCATCAGCCTTTTCAGCGAGTTCCTGAAACTCTTTAACAGAAGTCAAAGCGGCGGGAATCCGATTTTTGACAACTTTCGATATCAAAAACCCTTCCTGAAGTCCGATCGCTTCCGCCGGGCTGCCTTCCTTCACGGCTGCCACCAGCAGGCCCTTCGCCTCGCGGCCATATCCGAACTTGTCGGCCAGCTCCGGAGTGATCGCCTGAAGGCTTAGACCGAATTGCTCAAAGCTCGTTGCAGAAACAGGTTCTGGCTTGGCCTCAGCTGGCTTTTCAACTTCGGCTCCAGCTCGCAGTGGATCGATCTTCTCGGCGGATCCCAAGACCACCTTGGCCACAGCCTGTCGACCTTCCCGCATGTATCCAATCTCATAAGGCTTACCGATATCGGATACACTCACGCGGTTCCGCAGAGCCAGCCAGCTATCCACAGGCTTGTTGTCAAACCGGGTGATGATGTCGCCCGACTTCAAACCCGCGCTGGCTGCAGGACTTCCGGCAACAACGTCCTGAACCATCGCACCCGGGGTCTTCGGATCGAGCCCAAACTGACGGGCCAGAGATGGCGAAAGTGGCCCAAGATTGATCCCCATCATGGCCCGTTCCACCTTACCACGAGCGATCAGCTTGTCAGCCAGCTTCGCGGCCATGTCGATCGGAATCGCAAAGCCCACGCCGTCGTTGCCTCTGCTGCCTGAAACGATGGCCGAATTCACGCCCACCACGTGGCCATTCATGTCCACCAGAGGGCCACCGGAATTGCCTGGATTGATGGCCGCGTCGGTTTGAATGAAATCCTCGTAACCCTTTTGTCCTACAATCCCAAGGTCATTCCGGTGAGTGGCTGAAACGATCCCCACGGTGAAGGAACTGTCAAGCCCGAAAGGGCTCCCCACGGCCATGACCAGTTCGCCCACCTTCAGACCAACGCTGTCGCCGAGCGGAAGGGGCCGATAGCTGGCCTTTTCGACCTTGAGAACGGCGATATCGCTCTGAGGGTCGCGGCCCACCAGTTTGGCAATGTATTCCTCGCCATCGTGGAACGAGACTTTGATCACATCCGCACCTTCCACAACGTGATTGTTGGTCACGATGTGGCCTTTGTCGTCATACACGAAACCACTGCCGGTACCAGAAGATGGAGTCTGGCTTTGTTGTTGACGCTCAAATTTGAACGGAGCGGCACCTTCCTGGAATCTCTTAAAGAGTTCTTCAAATTGTTCCGGAGTCATCTGTTGGCCACCAGGGCCGCCCGGCATCGGTCCATTCGGGTTCGGACCACGGCGGTTATTGCCACCGGATGCGGATTTCTGAGGCCTTTTACCTTCAGCCGAAATTTGGACCACAGATTCGTGGGCGAATTCGGCGACGTTATGAAAGGCTGTGGAAAGCGCCTTGGCCGTTTTCAATTCCTCGCTCGCCATGGGAGCGATTGCCGGCACACTGCGCCGGGGCGCTGCGTTATAGACCAGACTTGTGGCCGACATACCAACGGCCACCCAAGCCACCGCATTCTTTTTAAACATCTCAGGCATACCTCCTATTTGGTTACCATTCAAATGCTTGCATCAAAAAGATGAACAGCCGAAGCCGTCGCATCCACACCTTCCGATACACATATCATCGGCACAATCAGCCGACGATCAAGCCCCCTCAGCCAATTCGGCGAGTGACAAAGTGTTGGCAGTGGGTGAGTGTTGCAGCGGTTACGTCTGTTCATGGTTTCGATACTGCTTATTACGAATGGCCTGAGCGAATGGTTTGATCTTTTTCAAAAAAAACGGGAAAGTTTTTGAAAGTCTTCTCCTGATCGGCTTTCCCAGCATCATGATTGGAACAATTCGCAGATTTAAGCTATATTGATTCTCATAGATCACAATCATGAACCATGGTCATGGCTTGATGATACGCAAGCAAATAGATCCACAACGGCAGGCCAAATGGCGACAAAACCAGTTTACACCAGAGACCTTGTGGCCGATTGGTCAGGCTTCGACCCGCGCAATCAGCCGCCTGTTGGGTTCGACCAGCATGTGGCCACAACAGGTCTGAATCCAACAGCCGCACGCAGCTGGCTGGCGCGTGTGATTCGCCATGCAGATTTTGATCCGAAATCATGGAACTCCTACTGCAAGGTGCCTTTAAAGATTGCCCAGACTGTGGGCGACCTGCCCAGGCTGAGGCTCGACACCGTTCAGACCTCGCCGGTCGACAACTTCCAGAAACTCCGCCTGATCACGCACGACCAGAAGGCGATTGAAACCGTCCTGATTCCTCTGGAAAAGCCCGGGGCGGTCAGCGTCTGCCTCTCCAGTCAGGTCGGATGTGCTTTTGGGTGCGTCTTTTGCGCCACGGCACGCATGACTTCCCGCCGCAACTTGGAGGCCTGGGAAATTGTCGACCAAATGGCCCACGCCTTTGAGATCACCCGCGAGCAGGGCCGGCGGATCACCGGCGCAGTCTTCATGGGTATGGGCGAACCTCTGGCAAATTACGAGAAGGTGATGACCGCCGCCGAGCTCTTTTCATGCTGCTATGGTGGAATGATCAGGGCCGACAGTATGACCATCAGCACCGTGGGTGTGGTGCCGGAAATGCACCGGTTTATGGACGAAAAAAGAAGGTTCAGGCTATCAGTCAGCCTCGGTGCCGCCATCGACGAGAAGCGTAAGAAACTCGTACCAGTGGCGGCCCGCTGGCCTGTGAAAGATCTGATGGAAGCCGTCAGGCGGTATGCTTTACAATATAAGCTCCGTACCAATCTGGCTTACGTTTGCCTGGCCGATGAAAACATGGGCGAGGATGATGCTCTGGCATTGAAAGAAATCATCGGAGACACCCCCATCAGGCTCGACCTGATTGAAGTGACCGACCTGACCGGCCAGCATCGCCGCCCATCAATCGACGAACTAAATGCATTCCGTCAAAGGCTTAAAGACCTGCTCGGCCAGCCTGTTGTCAGACGATATTCTGGAGGAGCCGATATCGCTGCCGCTTGTGGTACTTTGGCGGGCGGGCTGAATGATGCTTGAAATCGCCCTGAATTTGATTCAAGGCGATTTCGCGATAATTTTAGACCGAAAATTTACTCAGCTTTGACGTTGAGCCGCAGAACGACTTCGTCGCGGATCAGGTCGTCGGTTTTGCCAGGATATACAATCCCGAAGTCTTTGCGGTTGATGGCAAACTCGGTATCAAACGTCACACCACCATTTTCCGCGATCGCCACTTTGGCAGGAAATGCAATCGACTTGGTCACACCATGAAGTGTGAGGTTGCCCGTGATCGAATGTGTCGATCCAGCAAACTTTGTATCACCCCCACCAACCTTGATTTCGGTGGCTTCAAAAACACTTGACGGGAACTTCGCAACATCGAAAAAGTCTTGATTCTTAAGGTGGCCGGTCAAACGCTCGCTGTCGGACCACGTCGAATTCATGTCAATCGTGGCTTTAAAGTCGATCAGTTGCTTTTTGGCTGAGTCCACCTGGGCTTCGGCTGTAAAAATCTTGAATCCACCGTCGTGCTTGCCTGTGACTTTTGAGCCTGTAAATTCGATTTTGGAGCTTGCGGCCACAGCCTTCACCAATTTTGCACCGGCAGGCAAAGCCTTGGAATCAGGAGACTTATCGCCTTCTGTGGCTGATGTGGTGGACGTCTTATTGGAAGGTTTGGGCGGTGTGGCCTCGGCTTTGAATTTATCATCCGCAGGGTTCGAGCAGCCTGTCGTTTGCAGACAAATGGCCGTAAAAAGACCAGCAATAAACAACGATTGCATCTTACGCATGTTGTATTTCAATCCAGTTTCATCATGAGAATTCAACTTCAGGCCAAAACAAAGTGATTTTGGCCACGACTTCTCCATCATGAATCCTCGGTGCTGGAGAAATCAATAGACGCCATGCAAAGGCCGACCTGGTGCAGCCCACGCATCCACCATTTTTTCGACCTGAGGATCATCATCCAAAGGCCATGAATGGAATGGTTTATGACGTGCATCAATCACCAGCGGGAGCTTGCAGGACCAATGCTTTTGGCGAGTCTCCGAATCAGCCCCATCGACATCGGCCGCAGGGTTGGAACGCGTAAAGGTGACCCACAGAAAGTTCCGAAGTGATCGGGCTGTGAACTCGGCATCGTCGCACAACACGACCAGGGGGAATGCACGCAAGCCGTTTTCAGGACCGATCTTTGAGCAGAAATGGCGAAGGCTTGGATCACTCTCACCACGCTCTGCCTGACTCTTTACGCCTGAGACAGCCAGAACGCCAGGCATGACCACCCGGGCCTCGTTCCAGCCTGATGGGAGTTGAAGATTTGATGAAATTTCGGTCGGCAAATCCCGCCGTTTCGGGCCAGCAGCGGCCAAAACCAGTTTACTGCCAGAGTTAAACCCGTGACCGCTGTAATCGAGCGTGTCCATTGTGGTGCGTGTGTGGAAATGCAAATCTTCCGATGGGTCGAATCGCTCGAGCAAGGCTTTGAGGTAATCGCCAATGTGATGAATCTCTAAGCCGGGAACGTCTTCATGGGCCAGAATAAAAAGATATTTCGCCAGCGACATCTGTCCCTGACCCAAGATGGCCGATGCCTGAGTGAGCAGTTCCTGAGGCTTTCGAGCCTCGGCATATGGCACGTATCGCTCTGATCCAATTGCCAGCAGCAATGGATGCACTCCAGCGGCATCCACAGCATGCACGGCTTTAACGCCCGGCAAAACGGTGGGCACCACGGGGCCGGTGATGTCGTGAATCATCTCGCCAAAGGTGGTATCTTCCTGAGGCGGACGACCTACAGTTGTAAATGGCCAGATTGCATCTTTACGATGATGAATGGCATTCACTTTAAGGAATGGAAAATTGTGAGTCTGGGCATAATAACCCAGGTGATCTCCAAACGGGCCTTCCGGCTTTGTCTGATGTGGATCAATAGTCCCTGAGATCACAAAATCAGCTTCAGCAGGCATGGCCAGCCCGTTGGCACCTCTGACAAGCCTGAGACGTCGGCCACCCAAAGCGCCTGCAAATACAAGTTCAGGCAAGTCTTCCGGGAGTGGCATGACGGCTGAAAATGGCAGGCACGGAGGGCCTCCGACGACGATGTTCACCGCCAGTCGTTCCTGCCTTCGAATCGCAATCGAGTGATGCACACCAATCCCTCGATGAATCTGATAATGCAGGCCGACCTCATCATCGAGATATTCATTCCCGCTGATCTGAACGCGATACATACCGAGGTTTGAGAATCTCCAGCCGGGCTTATCGGGATTTTCCGTATATACCACTGGCAATGTTACAAACGCCCCACCATCGCGCGGCCAGCAGATCAATTGCGGCAATTCCGATTTTTTTGCTTGAAATTCAAGAACTGGCCCAGAGCGTACACGCTTCGGCAGCAGCGTAAGCGCACGTAAAGGGACGCCAGCGAATTTCCATGGACGTTTCAGGGCCGATTGCGGATCAACCTTAAGGGCGACCAGTTTGCGGACAAAATCAAGGCTGTCGCGAAAGATGAACTGGGTTCGATCCAAGGTTCCGTACAGGTTGCCGACCATGCTGAAGTGGGAGCCTTGAACATTTCTGAACCAGATGGCAGGCCCGCCGGCGGCATAAATGCGTCGGCAGATGGCGGCGGCCTCAAGGTTCGGGTCGACAGGTTCGTCGATGGCGATGAGGCGTCCATGTTTTTGAAGGTCGATCAAACAATCGCGTAAACTCTGGTATCCCATATGGTTCCTGACGAGCAACCGGAGCCTTGGCCGAGCGGTTCGGCCTTTTGTTTTAAGTGCCTCTGAACGTAGTATAGTCAATCTTGATCGCGATGTCCGAATCAACCTTTTTGGCCGGCAATGGTCAAATCAGGTCCTTTGATTAGAATGTCTGCGTACGAAGACTGAAAATGCCTCATCGGAATGGCTCTCGATCCATGACCAGACCAGACGACTCAAGCCTTTGCAGCACAAGTGATTCCACCAGCCTGACGACCACCTCAAATGTGGACAAGTCGGGCCTGAAGGTGCGTAAGATGTTTGGGTCGATCGCGCACCGATACGACTTTCTGAACCATTTTTTGAGCGTGAATATCGACAAATACTGGAGGAGCCGGACCACCAAACTCGCCCCTCCGCCCCCTGCAGGTCAAACCATTGTCGACTGCTGCACTGGAACTGGTGACCTGGCCGTGGCTTACGACAAAAAAGCGAAGGGTGCCAATCCGATTGTAGCGACAGATTTTTGTCGGCCCATGCTGGTACGAAGTGTGCCGAAGTTTGCGAAGATGGGAGCATCCGGGCGGATCGCTGTGGTGGAGTCCGACGCGCAACATCTTCCACTCCCAAGTAATATGGCGGGTCTGACGACTGTTGCCTTTGGGCTCAGGAACATTGCCAGCACCGTGAACGGGCTTGATGAGTTGATCCGGATTACGATGCCTGGCGGACGGGTCGCGATCCTCGAATTCAGCCGCCCTCAGGGCCGCATTCTGGGGCGGATGTACCTGGCATTCTTCAAAAGAATCTTGCCAAAAGTCGGCCAGGCTATTGCTCCAAATGCTTCAAACGCATATAGTTATCTACCTGCCAGCGTATTGGAGTTTCCGGACGGACAGGCGATGATCGACCTCATGACAAGCCGCGGATTGACGAACTGTCAGGCGACTCCGATGACATTTGGAATCGCTTCGCTCTATATCGGCACGAAACCGAACGCCTAAACTCTGCACCTGTATCCATATCCAAAGCATTATGAATAAACAAGATACAATTCAACCGACCACTATTGTCGTTCTCACTGGTGCCACTTCGGGCATTGGCGAATCGTTCGCCCGCCAGTTGGCGGCCCGAGCGGTGGCTAATCCGCGCAAGCCTCGTATTGGCCTCGTTATCAGTGGTAGAAATACGGCTCGGCTAAACGCTTTGGCTGACGATTTGAACCGCACGGGAGTGGTGGATTGTTTGGCTGTCACGCTGGATCTGGCCGACCCGAATGCCCCTGCCGCACTCATCAAGGCCACCCTGGACCGCTGGGGGCGAATCGACGTGCTGGTGAACAATGCCGGCTATGGCTTGCCGCACTTGTTTCACAAAACAGAACCGTCAGAAATCCAAACCCAGATCCAGGTCGACCTGACAGCGCCGATCCTACTCACCAGACTGGCTTTACCTTACTTGATGAAGTCGCCTGCCGGGCGAGTGATTCAGGTCAGCTCGGCGATCTCGACGATTGCCTATCCGATTTTCGGAGCCTATGGAGCCTGCAAATCAGGGCTTTCCTACTTCTCGGATGCGCTTCGTAGAGAGCTATCGGGCACAGCGGTCGCGGTAACCGTGGTCGAGCCGGGCCCGATTCGGACCGAGTTCTTGAGCAGGGCCATGCACGGACTTGAGAAGAACGATTCGGAGCGAAGTTTTATCGAAAGCTGGCCCCCGTGGATCTTTGGAACGCCTGAAAGGGTGGCTGCGGAAATGGTCGGATGTCTGGATCGGCCCAAGCGCCGAATCAGTGTGACCAGACGAGCTGTGTGGCCATTGCGAGTGGCAGGGATCCTGTTTCAGATCATTCCTCCACTGGGCGATTGGTTTGTATCTAAAAACCTTCGTGATGCTGGAGTTACGCCTCGCAACCAAGGCTGAATACTGAGAGAAAGACTGTTTGAAAAATATGGCCAGACTGGCGACCAAAACCGTTCAGATTCTTGAGATGATCAAGTTCAGCCACACTCTGTTTGCGCTTCCATTTGCGCTGATGGGGGCGGCATTAGCGGTGTCGAAGCCGGGAGTGGTCGTTACTGGGGTTAAACCCTGGGTTGGAATTCTGATCTGCATGGTGGGCGCCAGATCGGCTGCGATGGCTTTCAATAGGATCGTTGACCGGCGGATTGATGCGAAAAACCCGCGAACGGCGACTCGCCACATCCCCTCGGGCGTTCTTTCCACCCGAAGCGTGGCCATCTTTACAGTGGTCTCGTGTTCGATTTTTCTGGCAGGAACAGCTCTGTTTTTACCAGAAAATCCATGGCCGCTTCGCCTAAGCAGCCCTGTTTTACTATGGCTTTTGGGATATTCGCTGGCAAAGCGGTTCACAAGTCTGGCGCATGTGTGGCTCGGGCTGGCACTTGGAATGGCTCCGGCAGCGGCCTGGGTTGCATTCAGGGGCGAACTCAGCCTGACACCCGTTTTGCTGGGCTTAGCCGTGACTTTCTGGGTCTCAGGTTTCGATATCCTTTACGCTTGCCAGGATTACGACTTTGACACCAAAGCGGGTCTTCATTCGATTCCCGCACGTTTCGGGATTCGCCGAAGCCTGAAAATCGCAGCTTTATTACATTTACTAATGATCCTGATGCTGGTTGGTGTTGGACTTTCCATGCCCTTGGGGTGGATCTACTTTGGAGGGGTCCTGGCAGTGGCAAGCCTGCTCGTCTACGAGCATTCGCTGGTCAAGTCTGAGGATTTATCGAAGGTGAACGTTGCATTTTTTCAAATGAACATCCTGATCAGCATCGGCCTGCTCTGCGTGACTCTGGCCGACATTCTGATTTTGTAAATCTATGAATCAACCAGCTTTAGCCGATGTCAGACGTCAAGTTCTTCTTCGGTAGCGGTATAGGCTTCGCTAATGATGAACCGATAGCGGGCATCGGCTTCTTTGCCCATCAGTTCGGTGATGGTGCGTTCGGCATAAGGGCGATCATTTTCAGGTAAGGTGACGCGCAGAAGCCGGCGACGGGCTGGGTCGAGAGTGGTCTCGAACAGGAGCTTGGCGGGCATTTCGCCCAAACCTTTGAACCGGGTGATGTTCGGATGGGCGTTGGCTGGAAGCTGGCCCAGAATGTTCGCTTTGGCCTTGTCGTCGGCGGCCCAGAATGTCTGTTGGCCCCAGGTGATTTTATAGAGTGGTGGGCAGGCGAGATAAACCGACCCATCTTCCACAAGTTGCCGTAAGTGCCGATAAAAGAAGGTGATCAGGAGAGTCGCAATGTGGTGTCCGTCGGAGTCGGCATCGGTCAGGAAGATGACTTTACCGTATCTCAGACGGGTTCGGTCGAATTTTTCGTCCATGCCGCATCCAAGGGCGGCGATGATGTCGGAAAGCTCTTTATTGTCGACCACTTTCGACTTTGTGGCCTGCTCTGCGTTCAAGACTTTGCCCTTAAGGGGCAAAATGGCTTGATAGATCCTGTCCCGACCCTGCTTGGCTGACCCGCCAGCCGAATCGCCTTCGACGATAAAAAGCTCCGAGATTTCGGCGTTGTTCGTGTCGCAGTCGTGGAGCTTGCCTGGCAGATTCAGGCGGTTGTTGGTCGGAGTCTTGCGTCTGACCTGATTGGCTGCCGCCCGGCTCGCTTCACGCGCTTTTGCGGCCCTGATGATCCGTTCGGCAATCGCATCGCCGATCGACTTATTGGCCAGCAGAAACGCTTCAAGTTTAGGCCTGACAAGTGATTCCACCGCCGAACGGGCTTCCATGTTGTTGAGCCGGTCTTTGGTCTGGCCCTGGAACTGAGGGTTGCCCATGCAGACGGACAACACGGCGGTCAGGCCCTCGCGAATGTCCTCGCTCTTGACCTCCACGCCCTTTTTGAGCATCTCGTATTTGTTCAAAAACATCCGGACAGCCGAGTGAACCGCTTCTCTCAAACCTTGCTCATGGGTCCCGCCGTCGCGAGTAGGGATCGTATTCACATAGGAAGTGACAGATTCATTGGTCGCTTCGGTCCAGGCAAGCGCCAGATCGATCCTAAGTCCATCGCCAGACTGGGCTTGCTCCAGAAGAAAGGCGGTTGGAACCACGCGTGGCTCGTCGCTTTTGGCTTGAAGGGCGTCGAGGTAATCGGAGACACCACCGGCGTGGTGAAAATTCGTCGACTGGCCATTGGCCTCGTCTGTGAACGTGATCGACAAACCTTTATTTAGATAGGCTTTAACGTCGAGCCTTTCAGCCACAAGTGCAGGATTGAACTTCTGCTCGCGAAAAATCTCGTGATCAGGCGTAAATGTGACGGAAGTGCCTGTCCCACGAGCGGATTCGACCTTACGAACGTCGCCTTGAGGCTTACCACGGCGAAAGGTCTGGCGATACACAGAATTGTCGCGTTTCACATCCACCACCAGCTCGCTCGACAAGGCATTGACCACGCTGGCACCCACACCGTGCAAGCCGCCAGAAACTTTATAAGCGTCGTTATCGAACTTTCCGCCGGCGTGAAGGGTGGTGAAAATCACCTCAAGTGCGCTTCGACCGGTTTTCGGGTGAATGTCGACTGGAATCCCACGTCCATTATCTGAAACCGTTGCGGATTTACCATCGGCAGAAAGGACCACGTTGATGCGTGTGGCATGGCCGTTGAGGACTTCATCCACAGAGTTGTCCACAACCTCCCAAAGCAAGTGGTGGAAACCAGATGTATCCACACCGCCGATGTACATCCCAGGCCGTTTGCGGACGGCTTCAAGGCCCTCCAGTACGGTGATCGAATCGGCGTTATAGGTATTTTGCTTATCGCGGGGCGTGCTGACGGCCATCGGTCCATCCATGTTTTTGGGGAGCTACACTAATCAATCCAGCCTCGTGCATTGAGGCATCATAACCAATCCGTCACAGAGTTCAAAGAGACTTCCAGAACAAGGCCTGGGCTTTTCAAACCTTAATCACGGTCAGAAGCGTATTTCTGACGGCCCGGGTCACCTGACGTACCCTAACGTGGGTGGGATTTAGCTACTTCGGCTATTTTGCATGCAACATTTTACAAAACAGTAATTTACAGCGTTTCCATCATGAAAACCAAAGCCCGCCATGTCAGGGGACATGGCCTACATTAAGATGTTCCATGGAACGGTTTTTCATAAAAACAGGCCGACTCTGACCACTGAGTCAGAGTCGGCAGCGTTCGTTCACAAAAAGTCGCGATTCAGAACATGATGATTCCATCGCCGCTACCGCCGTAAGGCTTTTGCAGTTCGACAGATCCACGTGCCTTGATTGCGTCCGAAAGCACTTCAACCGACTTCATGTCCAGATCGGCAACAGAATAGATCACATCTCCAATTCGGGCTGAACGAAGCAGGTTTGAGGAGTGGGAGATCGTCCCAATCTGTGAAATTCCAGTGGCAGGGTCAATCATAAAGAGCACAAGGTCGGACTGATAAACTCCTGGAACATAAGCGTTAGGAGCATTTGGATCAGGCGTACCGGGAACGTAACCTTGAACTGGCAAGGCGATCACTCCACCAAGTTCCGGGAAGTAGCCCAGAGCGTGGTGATCCCACTCGGCATCCGACCAACTCCAGCCATCAGAAGGCTGGCTGAGCAGATAACTTGCGAGCTCTTTGGGTGAAGACGCATCACGCACGTCGAACAACGACACCTTCAAACCCATTGTCCGGCCAGTGTTTGGGTCTGCATCGCGCCCGATACCGATCAGATACCCTTCGCCAAACGGTTGGAGATATCGTGAGAAGCCCGGGATCTTCAGTTCGCCCATAATCTTCGGAGCGGTCGGGACACTCAGGTCGATCGAGTAAAGTGGATCCGTTTGGCGGAACGTGACTACGTAAGCCTGATCGCCAACGAATCTTACAGACTGGATCGACTCACCCGGAGCAATTCCCGTGATCGATCCCACCACTTTCAATGTATTCGCTTGCTTCGTCAGCACATAGACGGCGTTCGTAGTCCCTGATTCTGTCCACTGAGTGGTGGCCACTCTGAGGTATTCGCCATTGGCATCGGCTGAGAACTGGTTCAGCAAATGTCCGCTGAAGGTGCCAGTTGCGATCAAAGTAGGCGTGTTCCCGGCGATATCAAATCGCTGGGCGTTTGTTGAATCGCCAGAATCGGAATTCCATTGCGGGCTGAAGATGTATAAGTCTTTGGAATTCATGTAGATGGACGACGAATATCCGCCTACGATGGATGTTGCTCCGATGATGCCCGGGCTGGTCGATTTGGTGTCGACTAGAACAACGGACATCAAGTTGGCTTCATTTCCAATCACCGGGCAGTATAAATCCCTTGGCTGGGAGATCAGGCCCTTGGCGGATCTCTTGATCCCATCAGTACCTACGACGGTGGACGACCAGTTGGGAAGGAGCCCTGAGAGCGGCGTTTTCTGAATCATCTTTGTCAGCGAACCATCAGAAACAGGCTTAACGAACCCCCCTCCAGCCAACCTGACAGTCGGTATGGCGATTCCAAAGCCGCCACCCCAGTAACCACTAAGAAGGTCGTTCTGAACGATCAGGGCCAGTTTTCCATCGACCATTCGGGAATCGCTGTAGCTGCCGTCAATTGAGGTCTGCGAAACGATGGCTGGAGAGGCTGGATTCGCCACGTCATAAACTGTGACCTGAACATGGCTTGAGCCACGAATCCGGAGCATCGGCATAATCCCGGCGTCTCCACCACTGGCGTCACTTGAAGAGTTCCAGACGCTTGAGATGACCGTCAATCGGCCTTCGTGGAGATATTCTGCCAGTGGCCATCCATCAATCTTGGTGCGCGATTCCACGGCCGGAGCATCCGGGTTCTGAGCATCGATGATCAGAAGCTCTCCACGGGAAAGAACATAAAGCCGCTTACCATCGTTTTCAATGATATCCGCTTCGTCAATTCCTGAGACCTGTGTGTTGGTCTCAGAAAAGCCTGGAGCGGAGATTTTGGTGGTGGTGGTGGTGGTGGTTCCCACAGATGGTGATGCGACTGGACCTGAATCGTTGATCATGCGAAACCGGCCGGTCAGGCTACCAAAGCCAGCTCGACTGCGTCCGGATTTGACCAGAAATTCTTTGAAAGCTTTTTCGGAACCAAACTTCTGGACTGAGTGCTCAGCGACTGCGTTTTTCACGAAGTCCCGGCCCATGCTTCTACGGACAGCGTTCCGGCCTGATCCGCCGTCGATATCGTTACGGCCCGATCCACCTTTGATCACGTCATCGTTCGCACCACCAATAATCGAGGTGGGAACGCTGATCTTGCCATGGGACTCGTTGATCGTGATGGTATCGCTGCCTTCCCGGCCAGCAATTTTGATACGAACCACTTTCGAGGAGCTGACAGTGAGAGTCAATTTATTATTTTCAACAACCTGGATCTGGTCTGGCAGTTTGGGCGATCGTCGCACTTCAATCACATCATCAAACGTAGTCCCTTTAATATTGAGGGAACCACGCCATAGAGTGGCCGTCATCAACTCGCGCGACTCCATCGACTCGACATGGAGCGACTGAGTCATTCGATGCTTCCGCTTCATCTCTTTACTCGCCATGAGAGGATGACTACTTTCTTCAATGATTGAACTGACGATCTATGATAAGAATAGGCTTTAAATCATATTACGACGACTTCTACTCTGGGTCAAGATGTGCATGCAATCATTTTGAGCGATGAGGCCATGGAGCGAATCTCAAATCTACGTCAACCTCTCAATTTGACAGTGGAAATCCATGTCAAGAAAAAAAGGCGACTTTTTTTTCAAAAAAAACTTGCCGGATGATAAAACACGTCTTATCCTTCAATTTAGTAAAAAGCTCAAGGTGCACGACATTCAGATAATGCGTGATAACCGTAAAGCGTCTACGCATCCCATTCTTGCAGGATTGGTAAGCGTATAAAAATTGGTGATGGTTGCTTCGCTCAAGATGATTGACACAACATTGCAACGACTTCATTGACACGGAGATCTCCCTCATGCGTTCTCGAAACTCTCGGAAGGGCTTCACCCTGATCGAACTTTTGGTGGTGATTGCGATCATCGCAGTTCTGATCTCTTTACTCCTGCCTGCCGTACAATCCGCACGAGAGGCTGCCCGCCGCGCCCAGTGCATCAATAATCTCAAGCAGATCGGCTTGGGTATCCACAACTACGAAAGTGCCAACGGCACATTTCCCTTAGGTTCTGTCGGTTATGGAGTACCAGCTGTAGACTGTACTGAGCGGGGCTTTAGCCTCTTCTCACTGATCCTGGCTTCCATGGAACAAACTCAGGTTTACAACGCCATCAACTTTAACCTTTCAAGCGGTGGTACCATCAATGGTGTTCATGCTGGAGCATCGAATCGCACGGCCCTGATCACAAAAATCAGCGCTTTTGTTTGCCCCTCTGACCAGATTATGACTCCTTATGAACTCTCGGTTTCCTCGAACGGATATTCTCAGTCATCCTATTCAGGCGTTGCTGGAACAAATGATATCTGGCATTGGTGGTACGGCTGCGCACCTGGTCAGTCATACAATCCGTCCGTGCCGGCAGATGGCGTTTTTGGGCTCAGCCAGAATACTCCTATCAGCAGGATCTCCGATGGAACGTCAAACACACTGATCGTTGGTGAAACCGCTCGTTTTATCAACGACCCCGATCAGGTCTTCAATACCTGGTCTCGCGCCCTCTGGTTCGGATCCTCACTGGCCGGAGTCAGCCGTCCCCAAGGCTTGGCCAGCGTTGTCCCAAGACTGAATTCGAAAATTCAAATCCCAGAGTCAGACGGAACCTTGACACCGACCGGTGATATTGATGCATGGCTGTATGATCCAGCCTATCTTGGTCTTGGCCAATTCGGATTCCGTAGCGGACACCCAGGTGGAGCACCTTTCCTGTTTGGCGATGGTTCGGTTCGATTCATCAAGAACAGTGTCGACATGGGCAGCACGGACTTTGCCAAAAAAGACACCGGAGTGCTTCGCAAGCTCTCCACATTTGCGGGTGGCGAAGTGGTTTCTGGCGATCAGCTTTGATCATATTTCAGCTCTGAAATCACCTGTGGATTCTCCATAAGGGCAGGTGATTTCCGATCCATTTGAATAATCAATCCATTGAGGAACGATGATGAAATTCCGGATCTCGCTGAGCCTGATTGCCGCATTGAGCCTGGCACAACTTGGCTGTGGAAGTGGCGAAGAAGGGACTCCAGTCGCCCCTACGCATGCTGAAGCAGAAGCTGCCCTTGAAAAAGCAGATGCAAACGACTCTGATGCAGCCAAGACTGGCAAGCCCAAGAAAAACCGTAGAAAAACCAAGACTGAACGTACACCTGCCAAAGCCGACTGAAATAGATGGCCCGGCGGGTTTCTTTAACGAATCAAAACGCCTGGCTTGCGTATCGCTAGCCAGGCGATTTTTAGCGTGAATGCAGTTATTTTATATACCAGACCGAGTCTTAGACTTAGGATCGGCCGAGAATAACTTCCGGTTTTTAAAACCAATGAACCGGGGCTAGCGCCAAGACCGGCTAGGTAAGAGGCGCTAGCCATCTGTTTCTTGGTTTGAATCTAGCCGCCGGGGGCTAGCCCACGGTTCGCAGAAGATTAATAACCGGTGTGTTTGAATCTAGCCGCCGGGCGCTAGCCCACGGTTCGCAG
>Ga0208720_1000087_pt1 | contig 24369 bp, 20 predicted proteins | sample LakMenEpi20Apr10_FD_150716 | JGI IMG/M metagenome (GOLD analysis project Ga0208720, IMG submission 150716) | Freshwater microbial communities from Lake Mendota, WI - 20APR2010 deep hole epilimnion (SPAdes) | ecosystem: Environmental > Aquatic > Freshwater > Lake > Epilimnion/Euphotic zone ...
ACAGATGCTTAGGTTGCTGGTCAATGCGGCGGCATAAACTGCGAAAGCCGAGTAAAGTAGGTATCGATGAATAAATCTCATGCTCTACTAGTCGTCTGTTTTGTATCCCAGTGTAGCCTCAACTGCAGTTTCTGTGCTGATATCGATCCTGACGTGACAAAGTCGGCCATTTTCGTCCTTAGCAATTTGCAGGCGGCATCGATTAAAATCCAAGGTGTTTCGATAGTTGGTGGGAAGTCCACTCTGGTAAATGCGAAAACAAACGATTTTTATAGTCAAGGCAATTTGATGTTGACATCCACAAATATTAATGGCAATGTTAAAATAGGTGGAGCTTTATTCATGTCAGCCAGCAGGTTTGGTTCCCTGACAAACGTCAGTTCCCCGCTTTATGACTTCGAAGCCATCCGAAACTCGCTCATCGAGACTTCGAATTCGCTTGGGCAGGTCGTTCCGAATGGCTCCTTGACTATAACTCCGAACGAAGACTTGATGCTAAGTGGAACCGATCGTGATGTCAATGTTTTCCGAATAGATAACCCGAATTTCTATGCTTCGATTAAAATCGATGTTCCTCTCAAATCAACAGCGATCATCAATATCATGGGAACCAACCCATTTCTATGGCAGAATCAATTTAACAGTTTCAATGATTCGACTCAGAATGCGGCCCCTTCCCTGGTTCTTTTTAATTTTCCTCAGGCAACGTCAATCACGCTTAAAAATAGCGCTATCTCGGGAACTTTGCTTGCCCCTCTTGCCATGACAAGCATTAGTTCTTCGAAAATTATCGGAGGGGTCATCACCAATAATCTGATTATTCAAAATTCCAACATACGCGGTGATCCATACAAAGGTGATTTTGATCCACCTATCCATACGCCTGAACCGAGAACCTTTGTTCTGGCCGTGATTTCAATTCTGGCCTGCTTATTTTTACAGATCCAGCTTTATGAATCAAAGCATATTGACGAACGGATCAGAATTGAAATCGTAGACTTATCGAATTCAGTCTAGTGCTCCGTCAAGTCAAGATTGTTGGGTAGGCGGGCGTCAATAGGCATGTTCTCTGGACATCCATAAACCCTGAACCAATAATCTTTTGGGCTGCGGAGGAGACATCTATTAATAGGCATGTCCTCTGGACACCCATAAACCCTGAACCAGTAATCTTTTGGGCTGCGGAGGAGACTCCATAGCAAACTACCCCATTTATAAGGCATGAGGGGGCACTAGCGGTCTTATCTCGGCTGATTCAGTGCCGTTTGATTTCTCATGGAGGGCCGACCTGTCGAATATTCCGTCGTTTTGGCGAGGTCGACCACCTTCGGAAAATAATCGCGGTATTCGGCTGGTATCGTCCGGTCTCGCTTTACCACATCCACCGCCCATACAGGGTGTTGCGATACCAGCCGACCCATCAGTGAGACAAACCAGCCGGCCTCTTGCACCTGTTGCTCGAGAACTTTCTCAAGGATCGGTCGCACAGTCTTGGCAAGCGCTCTCCAGCCCTTGGAATCCACTTTAACGAACGCTTCCACATCGTGCTGAACCACTGCTGGCTCTAATTCGCTGCGGGCTTTGTAATATTCTGTTCGCACGATCAGGACAATCCGGCCGTCGAGCTTCGATTGCGACTTGGGCCGAACATGCGACAAGTTGCAATAAAGTGCGTGTAGACGAGACGATCGGTAAATAAATTCCCACGTGGCCGTGGTGCCCATCCCATCGTCGCCCTCATACTGATTCGGGCCGACATGCTGCAACCGCACAGGAGCGTTGCTTAAATCTTTCCACAAGGCCAGAGTCAGCGATGGTTCATTCAGCAACGCTAAATAAAGCTGGGGATCGCACGGGAACGACTCGGGTTTACCCTGCTTGTGGATGGTGTAGGAATCAATGATTTCCATGACCTCGTTGCGGCGTTCAGGCGCCACTTGATCCATCGGTAGTAACTGGTCAGCCGTTTTGCGTGCGGCACCATAACTTAAAGGCGATGTGGCCAGAACGCCGGCCATGGCCAGGCTGAATTGACGACGAGACAGTTCGGTGGTGCCCTTAAAAAGGCTCGAATTTGCAGTACCCATCCGTTCCGCCCCCTTCTCTTCCTGAGCTTCCAAGTTCCTGTCCATGCTCATCCGCATGAACTCAAAACCTCTCGTAAAAGGAGCTCCGCCCCTTCTACAATCTATTAATCGACCTGGTGGAATCGAAAGAATGAGTAAATTTGGCAAAATGAGTGCAATGAGAGTTTTGGGTAGATAAAGCGGTCTGTATGGTTGTGTTGATTGTACGGATTTTGCGGCTGGATGAGTTTCAAGGGGATTGCCATGGAAGGCCTGGAGAGGCGAAGATAGTCGCACAAACCAGAGAGCAACTTTTGCCGTCATCAATATTTGGGGTAACAAAGTCATGCAAGATGAGCAAACTCAGGGTCAAAAACTGCCCGCCGTTTTAGGGGCGTGGACAGCACTTGCGGCGATCGTTGGGTCGGTGATTGGCTCAGGGATTTTTCTGGTACCCGCCAAGGTGGCGAATGGAGTTCCATTTGTGGGCGGAATCGTGGCTGTGTGGTTGATCGGTGGACTGTTTAGCGCGGCGGGTGCTCTGACACTGGCTGAGTTGGGCGCAATGATGCCCAGGGCGGGCGGGCCTTATGAATATTTGAAGCGAGGTTTCGGCCCACTTTCAGGGTTTCTGTTCAGTTGGGCAGAATTTTGGGTGGTGCGGACCGGATCTATGGCCACTCTAGCGGCAGCGTTTGCGACATATTTCAGCCAGTTGATGCCTCCAGTCGGTGGAATATCAGCTGTTTGGTGGCAAGCCATGGTCGCCATCATGGCGATGGCAGTGGTGGGATTGATCAACGTGAAGGGCACACGCCATGGTGCACGTTTTCAGGTGGTCGGAACCATGCTGAAGATCATGGCATTGTCCACGATGATCTTGCTCCCACTGATTTTAGGCAAAGGCACCGCAGCCAACTGGAGCCCAGTGGGGCCTGATGCGGCACACCCGGCCACATACACTGGTTTTTTGGCCGCAATGGTCGCTGTATTATGGGCTTATGATGGATGGGTGAATGTGACACCGCTGGCTGAAGAGCTGACAAATCCTCAGAAGCAACTTCCGCGAGCGTTGGCCGGCGGTATCGTCATTTTGATTGTACTTTATCTGGGCACGACGCTGGCATATCATGCCGTTTTGCCCTTGGATTTGGTCAGGGGGGCCAGCACGGTGAAGGGCTCGCCCAAAGTGGTGGCTGCAGAATTCTGGCAAGTTTTGATTGGACCAGCCGGAGTCACGGTGATCTCAGTCATCGTGATGGCATCGACATTGATCTCATTAAACGGCAATGCTCTGACCGGCCCAAGGGCGTATTTTGCAGTGGCTCGCGATGGTTATGCGCCGAAGTGGCTGGAGCGTCTGAACCCGAAAACGTCCACCCCAGCGGCTTCGATCATCGCCCAGACACTCTGGGCCATCATCCTGACCTTCATCACCACAATCCTGATTGTGGCCGAACCTTCAGAGAGTTCAGGGTTTCCGCCGTGGATGATCGGTCTTTGGACGAAATTTCACAACACTCCGCTATACGACGTGCTTTTCACCTACGTGATCTTTGGGGCCACAATTTTCTATATGCTGGCAGCGGCCAGCGTTTTCGTGCTTCGCAAACGCGAGCCGGATCGCCCAAGGCCATTCAAGGTCCCGCTTTATCCATGGACACCGATCCTCTTCTGCGTGGCCAGTTTCGTGCTTTTGGCAAGCATGCTGGCTCAGGATCCTGTGGAGTCGATAGCCGGGTTGGGCTTGATTGCCGCCGGTATACCATTTTTCTATGGGTTTCAGTGGTGGCGTGGCCGAACTTCAGTTCAGCATCAGGAGCAGTCTTAAATCATGCATAACATGCATTCAGGCCCGCATGCGGAATTAAATCGGCGGGCTCTTCTTAAAAATGTGTCGATGATGATTCCGACCGCCTTGGTAGTAGGGGGCCAGAACGCCCATGCTCTGGATGATCCAGCCAAGCCTCCAGAACCTAAAAAACCGGTCGAGAAACAACCGGAAACGCCGGTGGTCTCGCCTAACGAGCTTGAGATTGACAGGCGAATGGCGACCATCACGGCTCAGTTTGGCGAACATTTGACGACGGATCAAGCCAAAGCGGTGCGTGGCGATGTTTCGGCCAATTACTTCCGAGCCAAGCGTTTGCGTGCTGTAACCCTGAACGATTTTGACGGTCCGTTCACAGCCTTTCAGCCATTTCGTCAGCAATTTACAGAGTCTGGAGCAGTTCGGACTGAGACGACCGTGATTGCGTCCAAACCGTTGGTATTGAACGATGGTCTGGCATTTGCGACGGTGGTCGAGCTGGCAGGTGGTTTGCGAACTGGCCAGTTTACGGCCGTGGATCTGGCGAAATTTTACCTGGCCAGGCTTGAGAAATTTGGTCCGAAGTTGAACTGTATCGCCACTTTGACAACAGAAACGGCAATGCGGTTGGCTGAGGCTTCCGATAGGCGGTTCAAAGCCGGTACACCACTCGGGGTTCTAGACGGTATCCCATTTGGTGCCAAAGACTTACTCTCAGCCAAGGGCTATTCGACATCGAACGGTTGCGCACCTTATGTCAAGCGAGTGGTGGATGTGGATAGCACCGTGATCAAACGCTTGACCGATGCCGGTGCTGTGCTTGTCGCCAAGCTGGCGATGGTGGAATGTGCTGGAGGGTTGGGGTATCGTCAGGCGAATGCCAGCGCGTTTGGGCCTGGGCTGACCCCTTATAATGTCAAACATTGGTCGGGCGGGAGCAGTTCCGGGAGCGGTTCGGCGGTCGGGGCAGGGCTGGTTCCGTTTGCGATCGGAAGCGAGACATGGGGATCGATCTCGACTCCGGCCAGTTATTGCGGAGTCACAGGCCTGCGTCCAACATATGGCAGAGTCAGTCGTTATGGAGCTTTTGCGCTGAGCTATACGCTCGATAAAATCGGGCCAATGGCTCGGACGGTTGAGGACTCTATGCACGTTCTCAAAGCCATTTCTGGTACGGATCCTGAGGATGGATCGACTGCGAATCAGGCATGGACGGGGTCAGATCTGAAGCCGGGGCATCGCTTCAAACTGGCGATTTTGAAGGACGGAGTTGCCAAGGCCCAACCGGCTGTGAAGGCCAATTTTGAGAGGGCACTGGAGATATTCCGGAAGGTGGCGGATGTGGTCGAAATCGACCTCCCAAGTGGTCCCTATGCAGACGTTTTGTTGACAATTCTGGCGGCTGAGAGTGCATCAGCGTTTGAAGAGTTGGTCGATTCAGGGCTGGTTCGGCAAGTCACAGCTCCCGAAGACAAGATTGGTGGCTATGCGGATAAAACAGTTCCAGCAGTAGATTTTGTGCGTGCTCAGAGATTGCGTGGGCCTTTGTGCAAAGCCTTTGATACGTATCTGGCTCCTTATGATGCTGTTTTGACTGTCCCGACCGCACAGACGGCGTATCCGATCGACCGCGATTTTGGATCGCCGTTTACGAATAAGAGTCTCGGAGGGCCGGGGAATCTGTGTGGGACTCCGTCGTTGATATTGCCCTCAGGGCTGGATGAAGCGGGGCTGCCGACATCAATCCAGATGGACACAAGAGCTTATGGGGAATTGGTTTTGGCGAGGTTGGGCCAGTTTTATCAATCGCAAACCAAGTGGCATCAGCAGAGGCCAGATCTGACAAAGATTTGAGCTGTCTGGAGACTCAGGGCACCGATTGGTTGTGAATCATTCATGGCGGATTTGCCATTTTTTGTGATTTTTGCTATTTTGACAGGGGTAAACCCTGCGGATCAAAAATGGCGGAGAGATGGGAGATACCCCCTTGTTGATTGATGCGCGTGTGGCCAGTGGGCTGCGCGACCTACCACCGAGTCTGGCCAAGCCTCGAGAACGACTTGTTGACCAGTTTCGCCTGACGTTTCGCTCGTTTGGTTTCCAGCCGATTGAGACCCCTCATATCGAACGTAAAGAGGTTCTGACTGGTAAAGGCGCTGGTTCCGAGGAAGTTCTCCGCCAGATTTTTGATGTGGTCAACACCGGTGGAACGCCTGGCGAACTCGCCTTGAGGTTTGATCATACCGTTCCCCTGGCGCGGTTTGTGGCAGCACATATCAACGAAATTGGTATGCCTTTCAAGCGGTTTGCGATAGGCAGCGTCTTTCGTGGAGAACGACCCGCCAAAGGCCGATTCCGCGAATTCACCCAGTGCGATTTTGACATCGTGGGCACGGAAGGTGTCACAGCCGACGCTGAAATTGTCATGGTCATTTATCAGGCCCTGACTTCGGCCGAGGTTCCTCGAACCACAATCTGGCTTAACCACCGAGGCTTGCTGGAAGCACTTCTGGACGGAATCTCGGCCCGCGACCGTGGCCCAGCCGTTCTCAGAGCACTCGACAAACTTTCAAAAGTCGGCCGGGAGAATGTCGCCAAAGAACTGACCAGCACAGAAAAAGGCGCCGGGCTGAGCGTTGAACATGCGGATCACGTTCTCGATTTTATTTCTGCTGGAAGAGGTGGACTGGGCGTTTTGGATCACGCTGAACGGCTATTGGGTACCCATGAATCTGCGAAATCCGCCTTGCACACCTTGCGAACCATTCGCCGGTTGCTCGATGAATCAGGCGTGCCTGGCGATGCTGTTCAATTCGACATGGGCTTGGCCCGTGGTCTGGATTACTACACAGGCGTGGTGATGGAAACCACAGTCAATGGTTGGGAGAAGTTCGGGTCGATCAGTTCCGGTGGTCGGTACGATAACCTGGGCAGTCTTTTCAGCCAGCGCAGGATTCCAGGAGTGGGGGCTTCGATTGGTCTCGACCGTCTGATTGCTCTTTTAGAGGAATCTGGCCATCTGGCAGGGCATGTTCCGGCGTCGGGTGTTTTGGTAGGGCAATTTGCAGGCGTATCGCTCGAAGTTCCGTTTCAGATAGCGGCCCGGTTGAGGGCGAACGGAATGATAGCGGAATGCTATCCGGATCCGATTGCGATCGGTAAGCAAATGGCCTATGGTGCAACGCGCGGTTATCGGTTTGGGCTGATTTTAGGGCCTGACGAATTTGCCCGTGGCGTGTTTCACTTGCGAGATCTGACAACGCGGCAGGAGTCGAAAGACTTGCCTTTGGAGCAGGTTGCTGAAATTGTCGCTCAAAAATGCGCAGAACAGAACTCTGGATAAGCGGCTGAACGAACCGCAGGGAATGACCACGTGAGCCTTGAGCGAAACCATCAAATTGAACAGGCTGTGCCGCTGGTTCGTGGCACTGTAGCTACAAGTGGCGAAGCCTTGATCCGGTCTAAAGCTGTGAGCGCACGGCTGAGCCAGCCGATTGAACTGGCGGGTTATGAGCCGATCCAGACACCTGGTTTCGACCTTGTCGAACTGCACGAACGTAAAAGCGGTGCAGCCATTACGACCAGGATTCTTGAGCTTGGGTACCACGGCGATCAAGGCCCGATTTGCCTGAGGCCAGAGTTGACCGTGGGCGTGGTGCGATCTGTGATTGAGTCTGGAAGACTTGCCAACGGCCCTGTGCGTGTGAGCGTAACAGGTTCTGTGTACAGGCTTTCTAGCGATCAGGCAGGTGGTCTGAACCAGATTGACCAAATTGGGGTAGAGCTGGTGGGCGATGCGTCAGTCGAGGCCGATGCTGAAGTGATTGCTTTGGCAGATGAGGCTTTGAGGAATGCAGGTGTCAAGGGCTCGACGATCCAGCTGGGTGATGTTGGATTGATTCTTGAAGCTGTGACGGCTGCGGGGTTACCGGCTGAAACGCGTAAGGCGATTGTTGAGACACTGGCCGATGCTGCTGCTTCAGGCAAGGGGCTGGAGCATGTGGAAAACGCTTTAGAGCATTGGGCCGATTGGCTTGGCGATCAATCCAGGCATAAAGCGACCGGTCAATCCGTCCAAAGTTTGCCTGGCCATGACCTTCAGCGATTGTTCCATCATCTTGTTCCGGAAGTGGTCGGGCGTCGTACGGAGTCTGACATTCTGGGGCGGTTGCAGCAAAAGTGGGCGATGTCCGAACGGCTACCGGATGCTCTGACAAAGGCTGCCAGACTGGTTCATGAACTAGGCGGGTTGGCAGGTGAGCCGGCTCAGGTTTTTGCAAAGCTCAAAACACATCCAACCGGATCGCTGGCTGAGAAGTCCAGGCAGAGACTAAGTCGGCTGGTCGATCTTCTGATCAATCGCCATGGAATTGAAGCCTCGCGGATTCGAATTGACCTCGGTGTGGCTCGTGGAATCGGTTTTTATTCCGGCCTGACTTTCAGTTTTCATGGAGCTGGGTCTAAGGGCGTGGAACTTGCAGGCGGTGGGCGATACGATGGCCTGATTTCCGTTCTGGGGCTTCATGGAGGTCCCGATTTTGGAGTCGGATTTGCAATTGGTCTGGAGCGTGTCATCCAGTCTGTTGGACAGTCAGAAGTCGCTCAAACATCGCCTGTGTATGTGCTTCAGCCACACGATGAATCCGTTGAGGCCACGCGGGTTGCGATTGGCTGGATCGGGAATCTGAGGTCGAAATCGCAAAAGGCCCGGCTGGCGACCCCCGGGGATCAGGTCGATGCATCTGGCCAGATTTGGATTGAGGTCAGCGCTGATGGAGAGGCCCAGTGTGCTGATTCCCGTCAGCTTGTGGAATTCAACCAGAAATTGACGGCGGAGCGATTGATCGAGTCATGAACCAGAACACACCCATCGACCCGATCCGCCTGGCGATTCCCTCCAAAGGGCATTTGTACGACGGCTTGATCGAGATCCTGAAATCGGCCGGCTATAAAATTCGCCGTGCCAGCGACCGCCAATATGAAGCCACAATCGCTGGCCACGGTCGTTTCCACGTCGTCTTTATGCGGCCGACGGATATCGTCGAACAAGTGCGTGAAGGCCGCTGCCATCTGGGCGTGACCGGTTTCGACGTTTATGCCGAACATGCGCACAACACCACCGGAACATCGGTGATTATTCAAGACATGGGCTACGGTGGATGCCGACTGGTGGTGGCCGTGCCCGAGAGTTGGATTGATGTGACGCATGTGATGGATCTGGCAGATCTTACGCACAGGTTTAAGGCTGAGGGAAAGATCTTTCGGATTTCGACCAAATATGCCAATCTAACACGCGATTTCTTCCGCCAGAGAGGAATCCACGATTACCGCGTGGTGGCATCCGACGGCGCCCTGGAACTGCATCCAAGTCTCGGCATAGCCGATATTATCGTCGATCTGACCAGCTCCGGAGTCACCCTCAAGGATAACCGCTTGCGCGAGCTGACAGGTGGCAAAATCCTCGAGTCTGCCGCTTGCCTGATTGGTCACACGGCCAGCCTGAAAAGCCTTGGGGCTGAGGGGCCGTCCGCTCCATTGGCATTGCTTCTGGATTCGATTGATGCCGTGCGACTTGCTGATGGCCGCGTTCAGCTTGAAGTGACAGGAGCTTTCCCTGAAAAGGTTGAAACTCAGTCGATTTACATGAAAAAAGTCTTCGATGTTCTGGCGGCTCACGGGGCCACCCGGCTGGCATGGTGGCCTGTGAAGCTGGAAGGTGCGAAGGATGGGTGGCATGTAGGTGGCCTGACTGGCCCGCGTGGCCTGACTTCGTGCCGTCGGGCTTTGCTCGATCTGGGGGCCAGATCCGTGGTGGGTCTTATGCCTCGATTGTGTCTGGATCAAGACGATCACTCGACTTACGAAGCTCTCAAGCGTCTATTGACAAGCCACAATGGGAACGTCTGATCGGTCGGTTTGACTTCAATCCGTATCATCATTCTGTGAGAGCATTCCGTTCCGGTTTCTTGATTGAAATCATAGAAAAAAAAGGGGACGCCCGGATGGCACGGATTCAAAATCAGAAGGCGAAACGTCGCCCCACCGTGGTGATCGGGGCAGGTATCGTAGGCGCATCCACCGCTTGTGCCTTGGCCGCTCGTGGGGTACAGGTACTGCTGTTGGAACAGTTTCAGACAGGCCATGATCAAGGCAGTTCGCACGGCGAATCACGCATCATTCGTTACAGCTATTCTGATCCGTTTTATGCCAATCTCATGGGCGATGCGTTTCGGGCCTGGGCCAAGCTGGAAGCCGATACTGGCGAATGCCTTTATGTCCGCACCGGCGGCCTGAGCTTTGGCCCTGACGACAGCGATTATGTCCCGAAAATCGCTGCAAATTTAAAGAGTCTCGACATCCCTTGCCGCTTGCTGACATCGGCTGAGGTGGTGCGGAATTATCCGGGATTGCGTGTCCCAAAAGGTTTTGTCACAGCTTTTGAGCCGTCTGCCGGGGTATTGATGGCCTGCAAGGCTCCGGAATTACTTATAGAGCTGGCGGCCAAAGTGGCGGGTGGATTGTTTGAGCATCGACAGAATTATGCTGTGGAATCGATCGATCTGGATGGCGAATTTCCAGTCATCATCGGGCCTGATCAAGAGCGGATCGAAGCCGAGAGGGTTGTGGTGGCAGCTGGTGCATGGGTCAGAAAACTCTTGCCGAAAGAGACCAAATCGCTTGAAGTCACTCGTCAGAGCGTGTTTTACCTCAAGCCTGAAAATCTGGATGCATTCAGACCAGGCCGCTGGCCAGTGGTGATTTACAAGGGCGACGACGCCATGGATCTTTTCTACAGCGTTCCTGCCATGTCAGACCAAGGCGTGAAACTGGCCCGTCATGGTGGGCCAGTGTGCGACCCTGATAAGGTGGATCGAACCGTGACGGATGCCGATTGGGCTCCGGTTCACGAATACATTCAGAAATACGTTCCAGCTTGGGATGGAGCGACCATTGCCAGCCAAACGACGTGCCTCTATACGATGACGCGTAACGAAGATTTTCGCGTGGGGCCGATTGAAAGGCATCCACGAGTGATCATGGCATCGCCCTGCAGCGGCCACGGATTTAAGTTTGGTCCACTGATTGGCCGGATTGTGGCGGATTTGTGCGAAACCGGAATGTGCGATTACGATATCCAACGCTGGAACCCGAACCGCAGTGAAACTGGTCGACGGTCATCGCTTTGAAATCAGATTGACTTAGCCGCGAATCTGGCCGTTACCGATCACAATCCATTTGGTTGTCGTCAGTTCCGTCAGGCCGCATGGGCCACGGGCGTGGAACTTGTTGGTACTGATCCCGATCTCGGCACCCAGGCCGAGTTCGCCGCCATCGTTGAAACGGGTCGAGGCATTGACCATCACGGCCGAGCTGTCAGCATGTGCGATAAAGTACTGTGCAGCCTGAATATCCCGCGTGATAATCGCTTCGGTATGCTTCGACGAATGGAGCTGGATGTGTGCCAGTGCGGCGTTGATATCCGTAACAACAGCCACATTCAGAATCTTCTCGCCATATTCCGTGTCCCAATCCTGCTCGGTGGCGGGAACGATGATGGGGACAATCTGACATGCCTCAAGGTCTCCACGAAGTTCAACATCCTGCGTCAGAAGAGCTTCTGCGGCGATAGGAAGAAATTCGTGAGCGATTTCGTGATGCACAAGCAGCGTTTCCGCTGCGTTGCAGACGGCCGGTCTCTGGGCCTTTGAATTCACGATGATGTTGACACCCATCGTGATATCAGCCGATTTGTCGATGTAAACATGACAAATTCCGGCGTCGTGCTTCAGGACAGGCATCTTGGCGTCGTGACTCACCCGTTTGATCAGCCCTGAACCACCTCGGGGGATGGCCAGATCAATCTTGTCTGACATCTGAAGGAGCACGCCCACGGCATCCCGATCAGATGTGGGGACGATTCCCACAGCGTCGCGAGGGAGGCCTGACTGTTCCAGAGTGTCACTTAAAATCTGATGAAAAACCCGGTTTGTGTAGGTGGCCTCTTTGCCGCCCCTCAAAATACAGGCGTTGCCACTTTTGATGCATAAGGCAGCAGCGTCAACGGTTACGTTGGGCCGACTTTCATAGATCATGAAAATCACGCCTAGAGGGACACGTATCTGACTGACTTCGAGGCCGTTAGGGCGTTTCCCACCGTGAATCACTTCGCCGACGGGGTCGGGCAGGGTGGCCACCTCTTCGACAGCCTTGGCAATCGCCTCAAGACGCTTCGAGTCGAGTCTCAGACGGTCAATCGCAGCTGCATTCAGGCCAAATCCAGGAGCGGCATCGACATCCTTCTGGTTGGACGCCAGAATTTCGTCTTTCCGATGCCGTAAGCCTTCAGCCGCCATTTTTAGCCATGAATTGCGTGCTGCACCAGAAGTTACGCCAATGTGGCGAGCGGCTTCCGCAGCCCGTTCAGCCAGAACACGGCATTCCGTCCAGAGCAGGTGGGATGGTCCGAACTGGTTCGCAGGTAATGATTTATCCGTGGTTGTGCCTGACATCGCCTGTTGTCGTCTCCAAAGCATTCCAAACTCGAATTGCATCCACTGTCGCAGCCGTATCATGCACGCGAACAACCTGTGCCCCGTGCCATGCCGCGTGAAGTGCTGAGGCCACGCTTCCAGATGTGCGTTCGCCCACCGGCCGACCTGTGATATCACCGATCATCCGCTTTCGGCTCGTTCCTATCAACAGTGCGCACCCAAGTTCTGCGAATTTATCGAGATTTCTGAGCAGAGTCAGGTTGTGCTCCAGTGTCTTGCCAAACCCGATCCCTGGATCGACTGCAATCCGCTCCTTTGCGATACCAGCTTGAACGGCAGTCTGAATTCGGCGATGAAAAAAACTAATCACTTCGCCAACCACATCTTCATACTCAGGCTTGATTTGCATCGTAGCAGGGGTGCCTTGCATATGCATGATCACAACGCCTGCCGAGGATTGGGCCACCACTTCGGTCATGTTCCCAGAGGGATCAAGTCCCGTGATGTCGTTTACGATCAATGCACCGGCGGCGACGGCACGACGAGCGATTTCCGGTTTGTACGTATCTACGGAAATGATCGTGTCCGGGCAGCTTTTCAATACACCAGCGATGACCGGGGCAATTCGGGCCCATTCTTCGTCCAAAGGGACAGGTGTGGCGCCTGGGCGGGTCGATTCGCCTCCGATGTCGAGGATGTCGGCCCCGTCTGAAAGTGCTTGAAGGGCTGCTCTTACGGCTATGTCTGGAGCGAAGGCGGTTCCGCCATCGGAAAAGCTGTCAGGCGTGACATTGACAATGCTCATCACTGAGCACTGGCCATCACGCCTGAGCAAGTTTCGGCCTGCCGCCGACCATGGAAATTTATGCATGGAGAGAAATCATTCAGCCGGCTCTGAGCTGGCGAACTTCAGCCGGTTCGGAATAGGCATAGTTCATGACATAAGCATCTTCGCCGGTGTCGTCGAAGTGTTCACGGACGATTTCAAGGGCTTTGAAACCGATCGCTCGGAAGAAAAGCTGGGCTGGCAGGTTGGTCTCTCTGATATGCAGAGAGATTTTGGTACGACGCTGGCTTGAGAGCTTGCCCATCAGCTTTGAGGCCATCTGGGTGGCCACGCCTCGGCGGCGAAATTTGGGATGGACTGCAAAGTTGAGGATCTGCAAGCGGTGCTTGTTGAGTTCATAGATCATGAATCCGACGATCTGATCGTCAGCCTCAGCCACCATGCCGATGCAATTTCTTTGGCGCAATACTTTTAAGAACTCATCTTCCATCCACGGAAGCGATTCCTGTCCGGCTTCTATCGCAAGGACTTCGGGCATGTCGCGGCGAATCATCCAGCGAATATGAACCTGGAGTTGAGCGTTGGTCGTTCCCAAAAGGCTCATCATCGACTCCTTCCGTGGCTTTGTCGTGAGTCTCGGAAACAAGTTTCCGTAACGCAGTCTAATCGGTTTGTATACCGGTCAAGTGCGATCCTTGCACCTGAACATCGGGTCGGATTCTAGCCCTGATCACAAAATTTGCCAAGGTCGATTACTACAATAAAAAAAGAGCAGCCTGTAAGTCACAGACTGCCCTTGGGTTGTGTTTTTAAGACAGCTCGTCCCGCTTATCGTTTGTAGGAGTACGACGGGTTTGATGGATCAAAGTCTCGATCCGATAGCCCTACGTTCACCTTCAGGTTCTGGAATTGATAGTCTTCCACAATCGGCGGTGCATCACCCTTGCGAGTTGGCCATTCAAAGCCTGTGAAACGCACTGGCAGGCGGAGTTCGTCGTCGAAATAGAGGCGAACGATATGGTAGTGGAATTCCGGCTGACGGTGATCGTGCTTGGTCTGAACCATGGTGGTGGATCGGTTGCCGATGGTCACTCCACGCTCGATCGAGATGTCGTGTTCCGGCTGTAAGTCGTTGTGCCAACTGTTATAGACGCGAGTCACCAGTTTGTTGATGCCAGCCTCAGTCACTGGGTGACGGTTGTCCGACATTGCCAGTCGGCCAGTCGGCTCCAGATTCATCGTCCCGGCCAGATAACCGGTCCAGCCGCCTTCGTGAGCCACAAGTTTGTTGGAAAACCTGGCTGGAAAGTAAATCGCCTCGCGACCCTTGTGAGTGGTCTGGAACGAGAAGTAGATACAGTGAGGCTCGGTTCGGCCCTTCATCTGGATCACTTGTGGAGTCAGCAGTTTAGAGCCGATCCGCTCTTGTTTGACGAATGTGCAGACATAATCTTTGACCTGATCCATGCGTTCACGGGCATCGGCGATCAGTCGGCGAGCCTGTTCGAGGTCACTGATTTCACTTTGAGTGACATCGGCTGGCTCTGCCAGAAGTCCGCTCGGCTTGTCGCCTTTGGGGACAGAGCTTGTGGAAGCAGCAGCTTTGGCTGCGAGTTTGGTTTCTGACGTTTTGGTTGAAGAAGCAGTAGCTTCCGCAAGTGAGGTGGCTTTGTCGTCGGCCAGAGCCGACCAATGGCCGGTGGCCAGACCCACCGCACCAAGACCCATGATTTGCAAAATCCTACGACGATCTGAGGCGCGGTCCATCGCGCTATGCCGGGAATGACGCACCATGATCGCACCGCTCCGGAATGGTCCGGATTCGTTCGGGTGTGAGGTCCAAAATTTTCATCTACGGGATGGATCGTCCAGCATCCTGCCAGAACTCCAGCACACGTGTCAGGAATCTTATCGAATCTTGGGATCGGATATAGATCAATCTGAAAAAATAAGGTTTAGGTATTCCGCAAACTTGACTACAAACGTCGAAGTTAGCGATCGGAATCAGGTTTTTTAGTGGTCTATGATTGGACTTTTTCCTAAATGTAGGATTGGAACGATGCGACAATGAACCATGATCTATCGCCACGCAGCGATTTGCTAACCAGTCTTGGCGCTAGCCTCGGTTGGTTTTGCCAGATTTGGTTTGGACATTCGGAACCGGGGCTAACGCTGAGACCGGATAGCCCCTCATGTATTAGGCTTGAGTGGGCAATGGTAGCAGGTGGGATTCGTCCTGAACTACTTCGTAACTCAATTAAATCAAACAGGTTAAAGCGTTTTATAAAACGGGTCTGTTGCGATAATTAGATGATTCGCTCAAGAAGCAGGTGGGCTTCACCCCACCCTACTTTGGCTTGTTTTGGATTTATCTAGCCGGACTTGGCGCTAGCCCCGGTTGGTTTTGTTAGGGTAGTTTTGGATTTATCTAGCCGGTCTTGGCGCTAGCCCCGGTTGGTTTTGCTTGGCTTGGTGTGGGAACGTCAAATCGAAGTCTCATTCAGAATTACTCAAAGTGGAAAACCTCAGCACAGCCCCTATTTTGCCTAATCCGTAAATATTTCAAAAAAGATTCAAAGTTCCCAACCGAAGTTGTCGATGATGAATATGAAGAAACCGAGAGCTAACGGACCAGGACTCCGCGAGCCCCGATTGCTTTGAATCCTGTTTATCTGTTGTCCATTCATGGGCTTAGGTATGAGTTTGAACTCGGCCAGCCAGCCCTTGACTTTGACACTTGGTTTTTGAGACAGGGTTTAGTCATAATTTTCGTGTTGTAGAAGTTCGAAAAAAAACTTTGGAAACGCCCTGGAAATGTCCGGGAATTCGCTTGATTTTTCTGGATTGCTTGGAATTGGCTGAGATTTGTGCATTCGCTTGACCGCGTTCAACCTGAGGGCTATAGTTGCTCAGTCCTGGTCCGATCGGCAGATGATTGCTTGGGGAGCGATTCCCATAGCTTTCTGCCATACAATTTGAATCACTACCATGGAAGCGGCTTTCTGATCTGGAAAGCGGTTCCTGAAGGGGCTTCTGGTGTCTTCTGCGACTGACTCGATCATTCGGCAAATCAAAGAAACGGTTGATATCGTTTCACTGATCGGGCAGTACCTTCAAGTGCATCGTATGGGCAATCGCTTTAAGGCTTTATGCCCATTCCATGATGACAAGAATCCATCGCTCGACATCAACCCACAACGCCAGTCCTATAAATGCTGGTCGTGTGGTGCGGGTGGCGACTGTATCGAGTTTGTCCGTCAGTATGAGCGGGTGGAATTCCCTGAAGCGATCCGCATTCTGGCCGATCGGTCGGGCATCAGCCTTGATCAGATGAAGACTCAGACCGATGTGCCGAAAGGGCCTGCAAAGTCAGATATCTACAGGGTCTTAAGTTGGGCTGCTGCATACTATAAAGAGTCTTTGGGCGATCATCCAGAGGCCGTGGAATATGCACATGGACGAGGCCTGACCGACCCATTCATCGAACAATTCGGGCTGGGTTATTCACCAGCAGATTCAGCGAAATTCAAACGTGAGGCCCGGACGGTTGGGTTCAGTGAGGAACAGCTTGAGGCGTCAGGGATTCTGGCGAATTCCGAGGGTCGGACATTTGACCGGTTCCACGATCGTCTGATGTTCCCGATCCACGACTTTTCAGGCCGGGTGGTCGGCTTCGGGGGCCGAATTTTGCCGGCCCGTGAGCAAGCTCTGGCCGAGCAGGGTCGGCGAACCGGGAAATATATCAACTCTCCGGAAACGACAGTTTTTCAGAAACGCAAGCTGGTTTATGCCGGCGACCTGGCCCGGACTGCGGCCCGTGAAGCGAAGCAAGTGGTTGTGATGGAAGGCTATACCGATGTTATGGCTGCCCATCAGTCAGGGCTTTCCAATGTGGTAGGCACCTTGGGAACGGCGCTTGGTTCGGAGCACATTCCGGTACTTCGTCAACTGTCTGACAAGGTTGTTCTGGTGTTCGACGGCGATGAGGCAGGTCAGAAGGCAGCGGAGCGGAGCCTGGAAATATTTCTGGGCCAGCCGGTGGATCTGACCCTGGTGGCTTTGCCTGATGGCATGGACCCTTGTGATTTTTTGAATCAATTTGGAGCCGAAGAATTTCGGAAATTAATTGAGCGGTCTGTGGACCCTCTGCAATTTGCGATCGATCGGGCAGAATCACGTTTCGACCTACAAAACACGGAGCAAGCACGCCAGGCGGCTGAGTGGGTGATGTCCATTTTCGCTCGCGTACCACGACAAACTGGTAGCGGATTGGAGATGAAAGTGGCCATGGCCCTTGACAGATTGGCATTTCGCCTAAGAATTCCAACAGCTTACCTCCAACGAGAGTGGAATCGACAGACACGGGAATCGAACAAGCGTGACCAGCGACGAACTGTCACGGAAATTCAAGAACCGGCCCCTGTTGTGGTTCGACCGGACCCACTTGAGCGAGAACTGGTGGAATTGCTTCTAAATCATCCTGAAATGGTGGGCGAGGTCATGCCGCGTGTTTTGGCCAGCGAGCTGAGGCACCCGACTTTAAGAATGATTACCCAAGCGATCTATGACACGTTTCGATCTGGTGAACTTCCCGAATTCGATCGGGTGGTTGACCGCCTTGAAAGTGCGGAACAGTCGTATGCCGCAGGGCTTCTGCAGGGGATCGATACCGGGCCATTGCGGGAGGGCGTTGTCCCTGCCGAAGGCCGCGATCGGTTGACGGGCATTTTGAGCAAATTTGCACGTCGCTCCATGCAGGATCATATTGCCGAACTACGTCGGGCTCTTGCTGACGTTGACCAGATTGAAGACCCGGAAACGCATCAAGCCTTGCAACTTGAAATTCGTCGATTGCTGGCACACGGGCTACCCGCCCTTGGGTCGGCATTCAGTCCCATTCGATAAATCCCTGAATCCTATAAGTATCACGCATCGAGGAGACTCCCCCATGGAAAAACTGGACCCCGTCGTCAAAATGCTCTTGGACAAGGGCAAAAGGCGCGGCTTCCTGACCTTCGAAGAGGTCAACGAGCTCCTGCCCGACGAATTCTCCAGCCCTGAAAAGCTCCAGATGATTCAGGATACACTGGAAGAAATGGGCATCGAAATGATCAACGAGGACGAGGTGGAAGCCCGCTCGCCTGTTGATTCCGTTCTGGACGACGATCTAAACGGTATCGATGAAGACATTGTCGGTGCAGATGTCGAAGAGGACGGCGAACTGTCGCTCGACGACGAACTGAGTGAGGATTCGTTCTCACGCCGGATCGACGATCCTGTGCGGATGTACCTGACCCAGATGGGCGAAATTCCACTGCTGAAGCGGGATGAAGAAATTCGTCTGGCCAAGCTGATCGAAGACACACGCCGGTCATTCCGCGGCAAAGTCCTCGAATGCGATTACGCTCTGCGTCTGGTCGTTGAAGTCCTGCGTAAGGTGGATGCTGGGGACCTGCCTTTTGACCGGACCGTGAAGGTCTCAGTCACCGAGAATCTCGAAAAAGATCAGATTCTGGGCCGGATGCCAGCGAACCTGAAAACGCTAACCTACCTGATGGATCAAAACCGCCTGGACTTCAAATCGTTCCTTCAGTCCAAAGGCGATCGCAAGACCCAGCGGATGATCTTCAAGCGGATGGCTGTTCGCCGCCGCAAGTGCGTTCGACTGGTCGAAGAACTCTCGATTCGGACCCAGAAGATTCAGCCCCTGATGAAGCGTCTGGAGCAGATCTCCAACCGCATGAATGAAGTGGTTGTTGAACTTCGGGACATGAAGAAGGCTGGAGTGGTAAACGAAGAGCATGGAAACATGCTCAAAGAGCTCAAAGACCTGATGCTGATGACCCTGGAAACACCAGGCTCACTGGCTCGCCGGGTTCGCAAGATGAGCGAGCGGTTCCGCCAGTATGAAGAAGCCAAGCGTCAGCTATCGGGTGGTAACCTGCGTCTGGTGGTTTCGATCGCCAAGAAGTACCGCAACCGTGGCCTGTCGTTCCTCGACCTGATTCAGGAAGGCAACACGGGCTTGATGCGTGCTGTCGACAAATACGAATATCGTCGCGGGTTTAAGTTCAGCACTTATGCCACATGGTGGATTCGTCAGGCGATCACACGAGCTATTGCCGACCAGGCCCGGACGATCCGGATCCCGGTCCACATGATCGAGACGATGTCCAAGCTGCGTAATGTGCAGAAGAAGCTGCTTCAGGAAAAGGGTCGCGAGCCGACGATCGACGAGGTGGCCAAGTACGCCAATATCTCGATCGAAGAAGCCCGCCGCGTGATGAAGATCAGCCGTCACCCGATCTCTCTGGACCGTCCTGTGGGCGAGTCTGAGGACAGCTACTTCGGCGACTTCATCGAAGACGATTCGGTCGAGAGCCCGATCAACGCAGCCACTCAGGAGATGCTCAAGGACAAGATTGATCAGGTTCTCAAGACCCTGACTTATCGTGAACGCGAGATCATCAAACTGCGATATGGGCTCGGCGACGGCTACACTTATACGCTTGAGGAAGTGGGCCGAATCTTCAAGGTGACCCGTGAGCGGGTCCGCCAGATTGAAGCCAAGGCGGTGCGTAAGCTGCAACATCCCGTTCGCAGCCGTCAGCTTGAGGGATTCCTTGAGCATACAGGCTAAGAATCATCAAAGCGTCGATGACCCCAAGGTCATCGGCGTTTTTTTGTTGATGAACGCTGGCAGAATATGAGACAACATGGTTATGAAAACCATGGCCGAACATCCATGGAAGAATCCACGACGACCTACAGCGCCGAAAACGAGACATGACAACCACAGCCAACTCGCTCCGTGAGATTCACTCGCTGCACCAACGATCCAAAGCCATTCGGGATCGTTTGCTAAGCGTACCCAAGACGATTGTAGCCCGTCAGGCACAGGTGGCCCGTAAGCAGGACACGCTGGACAAAGCCAAGAAAGACATTCAGCAAATTAAGGTCAGCAAAGGGCTTAAAGAGGTTCAGCGAAAGAGTCTTCTGGGCAAGATCGACGACTACTCTTCAAAGCTTCTGACAGTGAAGAAGAATGAAGAATACAAGGCGATTCAGAACGAGATCGCATTGGTCAAATCTCAGGTCAACAAGGTTGATGATGAGATTATCGACTATGAAATCGATCTGGAAGATCGCGATGCTTCCGTTAAGCTCCTCGAGGCCGACCTGAAAAAAGCCCAGGACGACTTGGCGACATATCAAAAGCAATCCTCTGAGGCCAAGACAGGTGAAGAGGCCAAGCTTGAAGAGCTGGCCCACTCTTTGCTGAATGCTGAAGCGGTGATCAATCCTGATATTCGCGAACAGTATCAGCGAGTGATTCGCCAGCGTGGAGCCGAGGCCATGGCCGTGGTGGAATCAGGCGCGTGCATGGGCTGTAATATGTCAGTCACATCTCAGATGCTTAATGACTTGATCAATTGCGACACCTTGGTCTTTTGCAGGTCCTGTGGGCGGATTCTGTACATGGCCGAAGAGGTGGAAAAGATGACCAAGCGGATCGTTTAAAGGTAGACGTTTGCCTCAATGCGATTGACTTGAACGATCTTTGCCTACTATGATTCATCACCCGCGCAATGTACTGGGTGCAGATTCGTTCGAAACAGAACGATTTCCTTACTGACTCAAGGTGAACTGAAAATGGCCGGAAGTGCTCTCGAAGTCAATTCCACGAATTGGGATAGTGCCGTCCTCCAGAGCGACAAGCCTGTGCTCGTCGATTTCTGGGCCCCTTGGTGTGGCCCTTGCCGCATGCTCGCCCCAATCATCGAAAAGCTCGCCGTGGAATTTGAAGGCAAGGCCGTAATTGCCAAGCTCAATACCGATGTTGCTGGCGATATCGCTGGCGGCCTGGGCGTATCGGCCATCCCTACCGTCTTCATTTTCAGCGGCGGCAAGGCTGTTGCCCGACTTGTAGGCGTGAATCCTGAAGCAAAATACCGCGATGAGCTGAATAAGCTGATCGGCTAAGTTCTTCAAAACCAACAGATCATCGGCCTCTTTTCTGATGAATCACAATCAAAAAACTCCGTTCAGCCCGGCCTCAAAGGTCGGGCTGCTTCGTGTACTTCTCAAAGTCTGTGGGGTAACCATCCCTAATCAGGCCAAAGAGTTGCGTGAACTGGGCGTAGATCTGCTGGGCCTGAACTTCCATCCCTCTTCACCACGATTCGTATCGGCTGAACTCGCTCGCCAACTGGTTCAGGCCTGGGGCGATCCATCCACAGTGGTAGGCGTATTCGTGGACCGGTCTGCTCAGGAAGTGATCGAAACTCACCAAGCTACGGGGTTTGGAATTGCTCAGCTGCACGGCGATGAAACGGCTGAAACCGTGGCCGAGGTGGCTTCAAAACTGCCAGTGATCAAAGCCTTTCGGATCAAGGATCATGATTCACTGGAGCGGGCAGGGCATTTGCTGGATCTTCTGAAAGCCAAAGGTGTTGAGTTGAAGGCCGCGCTGATCGACGGCTATTCCGCATCGGCACATGGTGGAACCGGGGTTTCTGTGGCGAAAGATTTGGTGATATCGGCCACAAGGCTTCATCCTAACCTGATTCTGGCAGGTGGATTAACACCCGGAAATCTGGAAAAGCGGTTGGCCTGGGTTCAGCCCTGGGCAGTGGATGTTGCCAGCGGTGTGGAGAGTTCCCCCGGAGTGAAGCAAATGGACGCTGTTTTAAGCATGGTTCAGATGATTCGCAAGACAGCTCGATAAACGAGTGCCCAAATTCTCTCTCTCATGAGACTTAGTTTCGCTTTCTCGGTTTTCTGGTGGATCGTGAAACGGGCGTTGTCTGTGGCTCTCACTCAATTCGGGTTCTGAGAAAGATGTGGTCGATCGGTAGTGGAATGTTTCTAATTATCGTCTTAGTGAGTATGCTGATAGCCATGGATGAAATGTTCTTTGATCTGGAGATCATGACGGCTGGAAATCAGATTCCCGATATCCGCCACAGTTCTGATCGATGGATCAAATTTGGAACGTCATGAAATATGTCTGCCGATGTGCCGACACGACGTCACACGAGTGACCTAACTTCATACCCCAAGAGCCCATGCCCGAAATTCAACCGTTCCGAGCCCTGCGTTTTGACATCACCAAAGTGGGCGACCTTTCTGACGTGGTCTGCCCTCCATACGACGTGATTGATCCTGCATTCCAGCAGCGTCTGCACGACCTGAACCTGCACAATATCGTGCGCCTTGAATTCGGAATGGATCAGCCTGGCGACGACGAAGCCAGCAATAAGTATAAGCGAGCTGCAGCCACCCTGGTCGAATGGATCAAAACCGGTGTGCTGACCCCTGAAGCTCACAAAGCGATCTATCTTTACGAGCAAGAGTATAAGGTGGAAGGCGAGACTTTCACCCGTCGCGGCTTCTTCGCCCGAGTCCGTCTCGAACCGTTCGGTGAAGGTCGTATCTATCCTCACGAACAGACATTAAGTGGTCCAAAGGCGGATCGTTTGAACCTGTTCGAAGCCACTCGGACAAACTTCAGCCCGATCTTCGGACTCTATCCAGACGAGACCAACTCCGTTCTGACAGGTCTCGAAAAAGGCGTGAGAGACCGTACCCCGATCACTGCCATTGACCACCTGGGTGTGATCAATCGTGTCTGGCCAGTGATCGATGATTCTGCGATCACAGCCGTTCGTGGCCTGATTGCCGACAAGCCGATTTTCATCGCCGACGGCCATCACCGCTACGAAACAGCTTTGAACTATCAAAAACGACTGGCTTCTGAGGGCCTGATTCAGGATTCAGACGATCCTGCCAATTTCGTTCTCATGACTCTGGTTTCCATGAGCGATCCCGGTCTTTTGATCCTGCCAACGCACCGGCTCATGTCTGGCCTGGGAGCGATCACTTCCGAAGAACTGGCTGCCAAGCTGGCCCCTCAATTTGAGGTGGAAGAGTTTGGAGAAGGGGCTGAGGCTGCTGAGGCCGCCTGGGAGTTTATCGAACAATCGGGCGACCAGTCGCGGATCGGCTTCGGCACTGCTGCTGACGGCAAGTGGATTGTGGCAAGCCTGCGCGATGATACGCGGATGGATGCTCTGTGCCCGACACAGTCGCCGGAATGGAGAAGTCTGGGCGTAAGTATCCTGCGAGAGTTGGTTGTCAAAGATCTGCTTCAGGCAGAATCTTTAGCGAAGTTCAAGTACGTACACCTGTTGAGCGAAGTGCTTGAAGAGAAGGGGTATGATGTGGCAGCACTGGTTCCATCTGCGACGATGGATCACGTGCAGTCGATCGCCTCAGGTGGCGAGACCATGCCACCAAAGAGCACTTATTTCTATCCCAAACTGTTGACCGGGATGGTAGTAAACCCAATGTTTGACCTTCGGGAAATCTTCGTCGACTAAACCTTCGAACCAGAATGGGAAGCCTCGCCATGTTGTTGTCGTATCGTCGGTTCTTTGTCAGAGAGCGTGTCGCAATGTTAAAATTGACTGACACTTATGACATATTCGATCCGTCAACAAACGCTCAGATTGGGGTGGCTAAGGAAGAGCCACCCACTTGGGCTAAATTTGCGAGACTCATGGTCAACAAGCGGTTTTTGCCAACGACGATTCATGTTTATGAAGATGAAGCCGATGGACCCGTTTTTTCGTTGAGCAAGAAGCCCGGATTTCTACGTGTCAGCGTGGCCGTTCAAGATGCCCGAGGAATTGAATTTGGAACTCTTCGCAGTAAGGTGATGAGCTTTGGCGGAGCCTTTACGGTTCTGAGGGCAGACGGAACTGAGCTTGCGACCGTAAAAGGTGACTGGAAGGGCTGGAACTTCCGCCTTCTGGATGAGCACGGCAATGAACTTGGACTGGTCACAAAGCAATGGGCAGGGCTGGGCAAGGAGTTTTTCACGAGCGCTGACAATTATGTGATAGCACTTGACGATTCCGAGGGAGCGGCCTCCGACCCGAAACTGGCCGCCCTTCTACTGGCGGCCGGATTGGCGATTGATATCGTCTTTAAGGAACGTTGATCAGGCTGTTTTTTCTCTGAATCCATGGTCGATCACCTCAGAAGCCGGAGCATTTTCAGGTAAGTTCCGCAATGGAACCTGCTCTTGTCAATCTCTGGCTTTTCTGGGGCATTTGAACGAATTTTGTGATGTCTGTGTCAAATTTCCTGGGCTTTATTGGGAATGAAAAAGCTTGCCCAGATAGTTTGACAGCTAAAAGTTCCCGATAC
>Ga0208720_1000088_pt1 | contig 24332 bp, 16 predicted proteins | sample LakMenEpi20Apr10_FD_150716 | JGI IMG/M metagenome (GOLD analysis project Ga0208720, IMG submission 150716) | Freshwater microbial communities from Lake Mendota, WI - 20APR2010 deep hole epilimnion (SPAdes) | ecosystem: Environmental > Aquatic > Freshwater > Lake > Epilimnion/Euphotic zone ...
TCCCTTAGCCAAGTGCCAGGGGAATGGAGCGTACATGAGGTGGACGAAGCCGAAAATTATTCCAGGAATAATTTGAGATGTTTTTGTGATATCGAATGGATTATCGACATTCGAATTGAGTTTCATGTTACTGGAGGTACCAAAACCACCAGCATAGGACTTTAGCTTCACTTGCTCGGCTTTGATTTGGTTCAATTCCACAAGTGCGGAGCGATAAGTGACAATGAAGACGAGGGGGGAAAACAGAAGCCCGATTGCAAGAAAAAGGTTACGGAATTTGCTGCGAAAAATCGGCGGAATGGCAAGCGATAATGCCAGTGTTCCCACTATCACGTAGGCTACATAAAACCGCAAATAATACATGACAAACACTCCCACTAAAAGTGCCAGAATATGGCGAACCCGATAGCGAAACTGGGCGATCTGAACACAGCAGTAAAGACAGAGGACTTCGATAAATACGACAATCGGCTCTTTCAACGTTTGTGATGAAAACACGATCAAGGAAGGCATGAAGACCAATGCCCAGCCTACATAGCGAGCCGCTTTTGGATTCTCAAAGATTTGCATGGACATACGGAACGCCAGAACCGGCACCCAGGCCCCGACCAACGCACTCAAAACAGCAGCGGGCACGCGGCCGGGCATGTTGAGCAGGAAAAACTCAGTTGCCAGAATCGCTGTGTAGCCGAAGTGAAATGAGTTTCTTAAGACCAGTTGTTCTCTACCAAATTTTATAATCGCCTGTGGCAACGAAAATATCCCATAACCAGCCTGCACCCATTCATTATAGAGTCCATAGCCTGCAACCCAGCCAGATGCATCTTCATCTTTCAGCACATTAATCAAGCCAAAATAATAGACAATAATAATCATTCCGATCCGGGCAAAATAGGCGATCACAAACAACCGCGTTTGTTCCTGAACCGTATCACGGTGCTGAGTGAACTGAACAGCGATAATCCCCAAGATGAAAAAAATACATGCGGTAATCATGCCGCCAGTCGTGTTCAGAATATTCAGCTGATCCATCGAATTCAAACCCTTCCTTGATCCATGATGGGAATTGTGGTGAATCGTTTTAACGATTCAATTAAAACGATGTCCCTGCTTGAAATTCGCGGTGCCACATTTCCAACATAAGCAAGTTCCATATCTTGTACGTGTAGTCGGCCCGCTGTGACAGGTGGTCATCGAGAATTCGATCGATTTCAGCTCCGTTCAGATAATTTCGAATCTGGGCTGAGCTTGATCGCAGATGCTCTTCCAGCATCTCTCGCATTGGGCCTCGGAACCAGGCTCCTATCGGGACCCCAAAGCCTGCCTTGCGGCGGTTCACATTCTCTGGTGGGAGCATGTCGGAAAAGGCGGAACGCAGGACGGACTTGCCCCGTCGACCATGAAGTTTATGTTGTCGCGGCAACCGGGCTGCATATTCCAGAAGGTGATGATCCAGCAGAGGTGAACGTGCCTCAAGGCTTGACGCCATGGTCGCAATATCCACCTTTACCAGCAGGTCGTATGGCAGATAGCTGTGGATGTCCATCAAATTGGGCCGCTCCACAGCATCAAGGCCAGGCTGTGTTCCCACAATCTTGTCGTACCAGTCAAGCGGAGCCTCTGGCTCGACCATCGCTGCAAACTCAGGACGATACAGACGACGCTTTTCATGGCTCCCAAAATAGCCAATCCAGTAAGCGTATCTGTGCTTTTCATCCATCGTAGCCACGTTCAGGAATCGACGCACCCGTCGAGCGTTCGACTTACTTTGAACTGAATCAGCGATTATGCGTTTCAAAAATGAAACGCCTGTCGTTGCGCCTGGCAACATCTTCAAACGATCGGCGATGTGATTCGCCCAATATCGCTCATATCCCAGAAAAGCCTCGTCTCCACCATCTCCATTTAAAGCCACGGTAACGTGCTTGCGTGTGACTTGCGAAACGTAGTAGGTTGGAACAGAACTGCTGTCTGCATAAGGTTCGCCATAGTGACGGACCAGCTTCGGCAGAATCGAAACCGCATCGGGCTCGACGATAAATTCGTGGTGCTCGGTGCCCCACTTTTCGGCGATCCGGCGGGCATGATCCAGCTCGTTGAATTCGGCTTCACGGAAACCGATCGAAAAAGTCTTCACTGGACGGCTTGAAAGCTGGGCCATGATCCCGACGATGATCGACGAATCCACACCACCGGAGAGGAAAGCACCAAGTGGAACATCGCTGATCATTCGCAAACGGACGGCCTCTGTCAGCAATTCGCGAACCTTGTCTTTGGCCTCTTCAAATGAGACCTTAAGCTTTGGCTGATAGGCGAGATCCCAGTACCGCCGAGTGACGAGTTTTGGTTCTGCCTGATTCAGCTCAAGGGCAAGTGTATGGCCGGGGGGCAGCTTTAAGACAGATTTGTAGGCTGTTTGAGGCGCAGGTATATAGCCCCAGGTCAGGTAGAAGTCGATGGCGGCTGGATCAGGGTTGCGTGAGACTTCAGGGTCGGACACAATCGAGGCCAATTCGCTGGCAAATCGCAGAACCTGTCCGTCCCAGACGTAAAAAAACGGCTTTTTGCCGACACGGTCGCGGGCCGCGAACAGGCGTTTCCTGCGGGTATCCCAAATGGCGAAAGCGAACATCCCGCGAAACCGGGTCACGCAATCGTCGCCCCATTGTTCATAGGCATGGAGGATGGCTTCGGTATCGGAGTGGCTGCGAAAGACGTGCCCTGCCTCGACGAGTGCATCGCGAAGTTCATGGAAATTGTAGATTTCACCATTAAAGGTGATCCACAGAGTCCCATCTTCGTTGGTCATCGGCTGGCGACCACCTTCAGTCAGGTCGATGATGGCAAGCCGGCGATGGCCGAGAGCGGCTTGACCATCGGACCAGAATCCATCGGCGTCGGGCCCGCGGTGGGCCATGACATCACACATTCGCCGCACCAGATCCGCGTGAGGCTGGATGGGTCGGGAGGTCGAGGCTGTTACGGCTCCGGCAATTCCACACATGGTATTATTGAATCAAGGCCTGAATCGGTAAGAACATCAGTAACGGACTGCCAGAATGGCTGACCGCACACCAGTCGCACTCTTAAACTATTATGCCATATCGATATTTTTTTGACTAGGCTGGTTTGGAAAGTTTGCCGGTACTGTTGACATTTTGAGTTTAGATGAATCCAGTGACGATCAAGGAACAGCCAGGCTGTGATGGGCGGCCATCGCAACAATTTGCAACCAACGCAAGTGTTAAGCGTGGTCTGTATCCATATGGCCATGCAATATCGCAGAAAAGTACTGTTGCAGTTCTCCGTCAATGAGAATAAAGCCGTTGGCGACGAAATCGAATTTATCACAGCCTTTCAGGCGTTTCCAACTCTTGGACGTACTCTCGGCCAGTTTGAACATCAAGGCAAGGGGCTGATTCCCTTGACCATAGCGTGATGCTTGCCGGTCCAGTCAATGACTGACGAGCTCGATTTTCTTGGCATAAGGCTTTTCAAGGGTGGACTCGTCGATCACAAGAACCACAAGGGTTTTATCTACAGAAGGTAGGACCTCTTGAAAAAATGTTTCCGGATCGGGTTCAAGTCGCTGAAGTCAAAGTTTTAAGACTCGTGGGCTACGGGAGAAGTACGCCGATTATCACTACGTGAGGCTTTGCAGCAAATGGCCACATTGGGGCTGGGGATCAGGAAGTCGATGTATTGGATTTCATGGCACTTGGGTTGTCGCATGGGGGTGATAATTTGGGAGAGACAGGCAAAGACCAACCCATTCATGTGTAGACTATTCACGTAATTCCTAATAAATTAAAGTCAGGAATCCGCCATTGAGAATTTCAGCGCAAGAAAATCCTTGCAGGATGCAGGAGTGTTCCTGCTCACGTCCCAAGATTATATCTTAGAATACCATTGCATAGAAAAAACTTTTTTATTAGAGTGGTGTCTGTACACTTCACTTGACGTTTCACTGGTTTTGTCCACCCTACCCCAACCCTGTAAAGAAGTAAAATGAATTTAAATGAGCAACCCGATTCGAGTAGTTCAGTGTCATCAACAGTCAAAACCAATAGACTTATTTGGATTGATTGCCTACGGGGGCTTGCAGCAATTCTAGTCGTATATTTCCATATTTCGCTCCAATCAATAAAAGCAGACGTTCCGCCAGACGGACATTTAAATTTAGGTCTAATAGCAGTCTTTGTATTCTTCATCATTAGCGGATTCGTAATACGCCTGAGCCTTGATGGCATAAAATATAGCAACAGGTTCCTTCTTCGCAGAATTGCTAGAGTCTATCCGCCTTATTTAATATGTATGTCAATAGCACTTCTATTATGTTTTACGGGCATCTTTGGAGACGGTATGTTAATTAGGCAAACAAAGCTTTTCAATTTGAATTCATCAAAATATATTATAGGAGTAATGACTATGGAGTTCGAAAATCTGCTTGGCCAATCATCGCCACTCGGTGTCGACTGGACTCTTTCAGTAGAACTTGTTTTTTACACTCAAATTTTCCTGATTGTGAAAATGTTGCCATGTGTAAAATACAGTTATTTGTATATTTTAATATGCTTTTTATCTTTAGTTTCTGATTGGTTCCGATATCTCCCGTTTCTCTACTTTGGTACCGTTTACTGGGATTACCATACTAAAAAAATCTCGACCTGGCATTGTATTCCGCTTGCATTTCTACTTCCGCTAATTTATTACTTTGACAATCCAGCGGAATTAAAATTCCCTCTCAGCGCGATTGTCGCATTACTGATTTTTCACACAGCGGCTTCTTTTAACAACATAGTTATAAACAAGACTACCGCTTATCTTGGTAAAATCAGCTATTCGTTGTATCTGGTACACATGCTGGTCCTTGGAGTAAACCAGTATTTCCAAGTGCCTCTTCCTGTTTTCTCAGGTGTTATGCTATCACTGGCTGTTTCACATTTCTTTTACAAATGGATAGAAACTCCGTTCGTAAAGATATCTCGCAAGCTCCAAAATTGATCGCATCTATCGTTCGATCACCGAGTGTTATATTTGATGTAGAAATCAACAAAACAATACAGCCGAAGCGGTATTTTGAATCAAGTCAGGCCAGAAGGCTCTTGTTTTGTGAGGCTGGGGCATTAGATGCTATTTTCAAGATACTAGAAATGAAATGCCATCCATTTCAGATAATCTCTAGGAAAGGAGTCGGATTTCTCGAGATTAATGGCTCGGTTTATTCAATAATTGTTTTAAACGATCAAGATGATGTGCTTTGTATGCAAGAACGTTATGAACATCGATACCGATGGAATTAATGTCAAAGTCCTCAAGTCTGCCAATAGATTCGTTTAAGTAAGAGAGCTTATAACCCCAATCGATTAGTTGTTGAATCAGTTCGTTTGAGGAATGACCAAATCGTTTTTGATTTTCATCGATAACCTCTATGGTCAGTAGTGGTGCGTGATCATTCATAAATAGGTTCTTGTCACCACGTAACACTTGCAATTCGGCACCCTCGACATCAATTTTGACAAAATCAACTTTATCAATCCGATGATTCTTTCTGATGTCGGAGAGAACTTTTGACTGAATTTTTATCTGATCAAAACTTGGATCTGCAACACTTGAAATATAGCCCATCCCGCTATTATTGTTATCCCGGTTGAAAATCAATTCGCCATCCGTCTCAGACAAAGCTATATTATAGGTGATATAAGAAGAATCAATTTTATTTTCTTTGATATTTTCAATCAGCTTATGGAATAGCTCTGGCACCGGTTCAAATGCATGAATTTTTATTTTGGGACCATGAATTGCTGCCGGTATCATACTCCATAACCCCATATTGGCTCCAATATCAAGTATCACATCACCATTTCGGATCAAGCTATGTGTCATTGCAAATTCCAATTCTTTTTGGTAACCATGTATAAACATCCACTTCGTAATATATTCATCGATTGGCTGCCCTGGAATAGTTACACCATTCTGAAGTTCAAATCTAAAGTTTTTCCTTCGCAGGTAGGGGAAAAAGATTTTCATTAACAGGCCTTTCCCCTTTTCGAAAGGCCAATTCAGAAAGATCGAGCGAATTATCCGAATATCCATACTTGACATAGTGTAGCCCCAGATTCTGATCATGATTCCCTTAAACGATTAGACTATTCTACCGTAAATTATAGATCCTGTCAATTAAGGAATATCGAGGCAGAAGGTTCTTTTTTCCAAGGCTGAAGCGATTCTCGGGGTTATTTTTAATGGGTGTCAAAGATTCAGGATCGTTCATGGTTTTGGATGACTGTGAGATACAGAACAGCCATTTCCTGACTCTTTTTTATCGGATCAAATTTTTCTAAAATCGACTTTTGGCCATTCTCACTCAGATTCTTACGTAATTCATCATTTATCAACAGTCTCGTAATTGAGTTCGCCAAAGCGTCTACATCGTTAAGAGGGTAAAGAATTCCAGTTTGCTCAGGGCAGATGAGTTCAGGAATTGGCCCGACATCGGAGGCCACGGAGGCCAATCCAGCGGCCATGGCCTCAGCCAAAGCAATACCCAAGCCTTCATATTTGGTTGGAAAAGCAAAGATATCGGCGGCGGAAAGCCAATCAGATACATCTCTCCGTTCTCCGGCAAGAAATATTTTACTTTCCAGCTTCTTTTCGGAAATTAAGGTTTGCAATTTGGCAAGATGTTGCGAATCGAGTTGAGCACCAACGATAGCAAGACAAGCGCTGACACTCGGATCAAGCCTTGAAAAGGCTTCGACTAATTCCATAAATCCTTTTGATTGAATCACTCGGCCAACACTCAATATCAGCTTTGTACTTTCTTCAAGGTTGAGTTCTTCGAATATTTTTTTACGGGCACTGTTACAAGATGGACGCACTTGTCTGAAATCAATCGGGTTGTAAACAACTTGAATTTTTGAATGATCCAACCGTAGTTCGGCTTCGATGTGGCTGGCGACATATTGACTCACAGCAATCGACTTTTTAACAAACCATCGAGTCGTGAAACCATCGATCCGGCGAATCAAGCCCTGTTTCCACTTCGGTATTTTAAAACTTTGGATCGCTTCAGGTGCATAATCGGTACTATGAAACGAGGCAATGACCGGTACACCTGACCATCGGCCAGCCAGCCTACCGGATAGATTGGCCCAAACGAGTTGAGAATGCACAAGATCGATTTTGCGTTCGCGAATCAACCGTCTCAGAGCGACTGTTGATTTAAGAATATTACGCGAACCTGGAAGGCCAAGGCCGATCACCTCCACGCCCTGCTCTTCCAGTAAGCTGACCAGAAAGGTTTCAGGTCTTTCACTGTGCGGATCAGCTACATCGGTTAAAACCACGAGATGCTGAAAGCCTTGTTTCAAGGCTGGCTGGGAAAGATACGTGAGCAGCACCCGCTCGGCTCCGCCGGAGCCGAGTGTTGGTATGACGTGGAGGATCCGATGAACTTGGTTAAGATCGGGAGTTACCATTGACTCAACTCGATCCACCATAAGTTTCCACTACCGTTGAATTCGCCAAAACCCCCATTTGTCTGTCAGCGAATCGGTTGAATCTGCTTCTTAAAGAAGTTGGGAGCAAACCAACCAGCAAACCAACCAGTGTTCGTTTATGAAACAGTTCCCTTGGTTGAATTTTCATTGCTTCGAGATATTTTGAGTAGCTCCATCCTGCTGGGCCGTTGAGTCGGAGGTTGCACCACGCAACATTTCTTAGAAGCGCCGACTTGTAAATCCGCAGGTACTGCCCATATTTTGCCTTATCGTAAGCTGGATCCGCTTCAAGAGTTACAAGTGTCTGCCAATGCATTTCCATATTTTTTCTAACCGCTTTGCCGCGGTTTTCACCTGTATCACGCATCACAGCGACGGGTTTTGGGTCGTAATGGAATTTATGTGTCAGGGCAACACGGAGGAAAATTCCTTCGCCTTCGGCAAAAACCTCATCCAGAAACTTGTGGCGAATAAAACATTCCTTGCGAATCATCGGGGAGATCATATCAATCGCCCCTGTTTCGCGGCTGGTTAAAAGCGCCTTCAGGGAGTCGTCGGCTGCGGGAACGGTAGGAAGATCCCACTCTTTTTTGGTGATTTGATTATAGACATGCAAGGGGGCATAAACCAAGCCATATTCCGGGCCGAGTTGATCGAACAGGGAAACCTGATGTTCCAGTTTAAAGGGTAAAAACCAGTCGTCTGAGTATAGAAAGGCAACAAATTCGCCGGATGCAAGTGCAACGGCTTGATTGAATCTTTGGCTGACTGTTTGATTGTCAATGCAAAGATTCAATTTAACTTTGGGATGATCTTCGTATTGTTTCAGGATCGACTGGGTTTGATCTGTGGAGCCATTGTCTGTGACGATCAGTTCAAAGTCGTCATATGTCTGCGCCAAAACACTTTCGACTGAATCGCGTATATAGTCGGCCTGGTTATATGAATTCAAGAGGACGCTGACTCGTGGCATGATTTGCAAAATTCCTTGCTATTTCAATCAGGAAATGGCCACTTTTGGCTTATTTATTCGGTCCAGATCTTCAATTGTATCTACCGAATACCATTGATCGGGATAAACGGATGAGACTTTCATTTCTCGAACCTCCATGAGTTGTGGCCAGAGGCTTGAGAAATTATCGGATTCCCTGGTGAGGTATCGGATTCTGGCAGGATTGATGATCTGAATGCCTGAACAATATGTAGGCTGAGGGTTCTGGCGACTGAGGCTAAGAACAAAGCCTTCTGAATCGCATTCGATATAGTCGCCGTCGAGGCCTGGAAGTGGTTTTACAGGCACCACCATGCAGGCAGGACGCCCGAGATGGTTGTAATCTTCCGCAAGGCGATCGAAGTCGAGTTCCGTCACATTGTCGGCAGTCAGAACAGCAACTGGTGCATTGATCGTGCCGGCCAGCGTATTGTAGATCCACCACGAATTGCCTTGTCCATCGGTGTTAAAGATGGTTTGAACGCCCTGTTCAATCAAGTGGGCGGCGAGCATGGCTCCTTTGTAGCCTACCGTTACATATATGTAAGGGACGCTCTTTCTTAACCTCTGAATGCCTTGGGCAATCAGGGTGGAATCGAGGTAAGGGGCCATAGGCTTGGGGATGACCTGGGTCAGCGGCATCATGCGCTGACCCCGTCCTGCGGCCATGATCAAGGCATTCTGAATCGGCTTAGCTGGTTGGGTCACGTGAATTAAAGCTCCTCTGCAGGTGGATTGTTCAGAATGGCGAGAATTTCGTCTTCCGACATCCGATCCGTATTTGCGGAAGAAAGACCAACCGAAATTGGGTTGGCAGCCTTGTCATTGAAGCTGATGACATAGTGTTTAATGCCATCGTAAACCACTTCGTGAGTGTAAGGCAATTCGAGGTCGCCGATGAGAAATTCATCGTTCCGTTCGCCTGGTCGCCCTTCAATTTTTTCCCATCTCCCACCCTTGTGCTTGGTCCAGACATTAAGAATGTCTTCAATCTGTGCTGCCTTCATGTGGCGGGACAGGACTTTACCACCAAGCGAGTCGGCATTTTCGAGAGCCGTTAAAACCAGCTTGACAGCGTCATCCACGGTGAAGAAAAACCGACGCATTTCCGGGCCAGTCGTTCCGATCACGCCCGTTTGTTCGATCATTTTCTTCCAGATACAAAGCACGGAGCCTGTGGACCAAGCGACATTACCGTAACGAACACAAGCAAATCGGGTCGATGTCTTACCATCTAATGAACAGAAGACCCGTTCCATCAAGGCTTTGGTCAGACCATAGGTGTTACGAACAGGCGGAGCGGCTTTGTCGGTGGAAATACCAATGACTGTTTTCACAGATTGTTCCATGCAAACGCGGCCAACGTTTTGTGAACCGACCACGTTTACGTCGACGCATTCCATGGGATACTTTTCGGCTAAATCGACAAACTTTGTCGCAGCGGCGTGAATCACCACGTCGGGTTTGAATTCCATCAGAGTATCGCGAACCGATTCGATCGAAGCGATATTCATGGGAACGACCTGGCAACCCGTGAATTGTTCGGCGGAATAGTTCTGCTTCTGATTTCTCCCGGTTAGAATCACGCGGTTATCACCACGTAATGCCAACCCAAGCCGCTTGCCCAGGAAACCCGTTCCGCCCGTGATGAGAATCGTCTTTGACATACCCTTGGCCCCAATTGAAATAGAGATGAAGAACGCTGTTGATTCCTGTACTTAGATTTCGGTTCTACTGAGTACCGGACTCAACTGAGATTGAAATTCGTTAGCACCGACACCGAATTTGTTTGATGATTGCATGAACTGATATGGATCATGACTACCTGTCTGAAATTGATTCTGGTGGCAGCCCAAGGACGTTGTATTGAATTTCGTCACGATTGAGTTGCTCGACCATATTGAGATTGATGTCGAATGGCTGGAGAGTTGCTCCACGATCTATTTGAAAGGTATAGCCAAACTGCTGATTCAGAGCGGATAGCATACCAAAAGCGGAATGCCCACGTGCTTTGATCCAATGGTCAGTCACCTCCAGATAGAGGACAGGCCTGTCACGTTTGATGGTTCTTTGGGCACCAGCCAATACCTCAGGCTCAAAACCCTCCACATCAATTTTCAGAACACCCACGGGTCCAAGTCCTTGAGCATCCACCAGATCATCCAACCGTTTCATTGGAACGCTGATGCACGCTTTAGTCTCTGAAATGGATTCGACAATATGACCTCCGCCCGTATTCTCATGATCGGATGCGAAGGAAATCTGACATTCTTTATCACCCAAGGCAAGTTCCCAAACATCGACTTGGTGTGCGAACTCTGGATTAAGTGTAATCTGTTGACGAAGCATTGCTGCAACTTTGGGATTGGCTTCGACAGCGATCACTTTGGCAGAATCATCTCGATTGAGTTGAAGCAGGCGGGCGATTTTTAAGGAAAAAACGCCTATGTTCGAGCCCACATCAATCACTAAGGTTCCTGGTCGCCTATGCTTCTGGCAGTGACTGAAGTTATGGTCTACAAGATTCGCCCAAAGATACCACTGCATATAGTCGGAGCGGTTGACTTTAAATATGACCCCATCGCGTACAACAGTTATCTGATCATCTTTCGAAAAATGGTGATTCTGAGGAATAAACTGTATAGCCTTTGAGCTATAACGACCTATGAATACAGGAATTGAGGATAGCCCCAATCGACTGATCGCTTGATGTACCAGTTCACTTTTATAGCTCATCAGGGGGACTCCAAATCATGACCAGTTCTTGCAAACCGCTTTTTTTGATCTGAAAAATGACTCCAGTCCAACCATATGAAACAGACCATTATGGCCAGAGTCAAACTACTGAACTGAAAGACATACGATGGCCAAAGAGTGATGGATATCCCGCAAGATGAAACAATCAAGGCGTAAATCAAACCTCTTGGCCTCAATGACTTTATCTCATGATTCGTTTTTGTGTAGTAGGTACAAAAACTAATTGCAGCAAAATACGCCAGAACCGTCGCCCAAGCCGATCCGATCACCCCAAGTTGCGGTATCAAGATCAGGTTTGCAGACAAGTTCACCGCTCCTGTCATCACCGATGACCACATCACCACCCGAACCTGTTCGTAAGCTGTCAGAAGAGGGCTCCAGACAATATACCACACTGGTACAATCGATGTCACAGCGGCCAGTGGCCAGACCAGATCTGTGAGTATCATGTATTTTGCAGGGATCCAGTTCGGGCCCTGCCACGATACCAGAATTGATCCCAAAATACAGCATATCGACCAAGCCCAAAGTGCCGGTGTGACCTTTTTTTGAATGAAATGGGTCAGGCCAGAGGTGTCATTTTTTAAACGCATCGCGACAAATCGAGGGCCTACCAGTTGGCCAGCCACCTGAGGTATCTGCTGGACCATGCCGGCGATCTGCACGGCTAAGGCGTAAACTCCTAGCTCGGCCTTGCCTACGTATCGCCTGATGATCAGATAATCCAGGGTGTTGGTGCTTAAAAGGCCGATGGCCACCGTGGGGATCATTGGCCAGGAAAACTGCAGGATTTTATGGCAGGTGGCCCAATCTGGCCGCCTTGGGCGACCAATCTCGCGGCGAGCCAGCCACGTGGCCACAACCGATGCAATGATGCTTCCAAGTACATATCCAGGAAGGATATAACTGATCCTGAGATAGCCTGTCATGTATAGAACAGAGATCAAGGAAAGGACCACCGCCCGTTCCACGAACAGCAAAGGGTAGAGCAGCCGATGGTGGTTGATGGCCGGCATGATTCGTTGAAGGTGCATCCAGTAGACCTGTGATGGCAGGTAACACAGGATGAATGCTAATCCCTGGCTGGTGAGTCCGATATAATTTTCGAGAAAATAGCCCCAGATGGGTGATATCAGAATCACCACCAGAACTCCTGCAAATGCGATCCAAAGCCTGTTCCAGAAGAATCGGTTGATCTGGCCCAGACTTAGAAATTCTTCAGTGCCGTATCTGACAGCGGCCTGAGTGGTCCAGTCCGTACCTAAAATAGCGAGAAAAAGAGTGGTGCTGGTCAGGCTGACAATCTCTCCGTAAGATTCTCTTCCCAATAGAGTTAGCAACAGGCTCGTCGTGCAGAACGAAAGGATGGCCACCAAGCCATTAAAGCCAATCATGGATAAATAATCCATGAAAGCTCTGCGGCTTTTGGCTGCCACCGGCTTTGTCATGCCAGGCTTTCGGATGTCGTTCGCCAGCAGGTCAGATACTGGCATTTGGAGCTGCACTCAAATGGTTCGAACTCTGCAAGTTTGGATTCGGTATCGCTGAAGTTTCCGTTGGACTGAAAGTCGGCAAGTCGGCGAATGAGTCGGCTTGAATCGGCTCTTCCGAATCGTCGTGGCTGATGATCGGATTGATCGACAGACTGAGCTGAAACATCTCCAGACCTAGATCCAAACAGGCTTTACGGATTTCAGAAAGTCGCTCTTGAGAAAATCGTGACGAGGAGATAATCACTCCTGTGACACCCAATCGTTCACGCAATCCACCCAGCTTTCTTAATCCGCCCAAAACTCGCAAACCATGGAGGATTTTCCCTGACTTCGTCGTATCGTCATCGAGGAACCCGACAGGGCGGAGACGCCAGCCGGGATTATTGGCTAATTCCCTGGCCAGAATTTCGCCGCCATCACCTGCCCCATAAATCAGAACTGTTTTAAATTCGCGCTGTACAAGCTTGTCAGGAAAGAGGCTTCGGATGAGTCGAAATCCGAATCGACTACCAGTTAAAAGCAGGAGCAGGAGGAGGCCATCAAGTGCGAAGGCGGCTCGGCTGAATCCCTGGAATCGAAAAACCAGGGTCAAGACCACGACCGAGGCCATGGAGCCTAAGAGTGTGCCCCGGAAGTAGATCCATAAAGCATCAGGTGTGATGTATCGCCACATTCCACGATAAACGCCGGCGGCGGTGAGAGCTGTCAGTTTGATGGCGACGACCAAGGGAAGTGATTGGAAGAAAGGGGCTGGATCGAGGGACGTTTCGAGAGGCCCAAATACGAGTGCGTATGAGCCGTAATAAGCGAGGATGATGAGGGTTGAGTCGAGCAGGACCTCAAAAACGCGTCGTTTGTAAGATACATCGACGAGAAAACTCATCACAGGAGTTGGCTGAGTGACGTCGTAAACCTTTACCTTGCCGAGATGTATACCAAGATAGATCATGCCCAGGCTGAACAGGAAGATACAGACAAGGCTGGTCTCAAGAGGAAGCCGCTGAACGGCCAAACCCATCATTCCGGAAACGGCAGCGCAGGCCCAGAGCATCCAGACGGCTTTTCGTTCGGAAAGCCCGAGTGCGACAAGTCGGTGCGATGTATGATCGCGACCGCCTTGAGAGACCGACCGACCCGCCAGCTTGCGAAGAATGAAAACGAGAGTGGTATCAAATATCGGAATCAGAAGGACAAGGACTGGCACGGCGAGGACTGGCAGAAAGCTCCGCGACCGGCCCGCCTGATTCGTCATAAGTGCTGACGAGGAGAGGAAGAATCCGATGAACAGAGAGCCACAGTCGCCCATGAAAATGGATGCGGGATTGTGGTTGAAGACGAGAAATCCAGCGAGCGATGCCGCAAAAACTGCGAGCATCCACGCTTGATCCATGCCCGATGGGTCGTGAATTGCGAATTGGAGACTGAGGAAGGTGGCGGCGATGGCCGAGATACCGGCTGAGAGGCCATCCATATTGTCAAGCAAGTTGACGGCGTTGGTGATTCCTACAAGCCAGAACAAGGTGATCAGAACATTGATCGGGTAGTAACCCGTCCATGGAAGATACATCCCATAGGAGATGATGGCCGAGGCTGCGACAAGCTGGCCGATCACCTTCTGGTAAGGCTTGAGGGTGACAAGATCATCTACAAAGCCGATCAGGAACATGAGCAGGGAAGAGCTGAGGACGACCATGGACCTGTCCGACTGCGGGACAAGCCAAAACCCGATGATTGAAGTGGTTACGGCGATTGATACGCCACCCATCAAGGCGGTTGGCTTGGTGTGCCAGCGGTCCGCTTTGGGACGTGCAACTACGCCGAAACGTCGAGCGAGAGCCCGCACTGTGACTGTAAGAATAACAGCGAGTGAAAACGAGGCCGCTATGGCCATGATTCCTTGCGTTGTTGTCATAGAACACACTCTATCAGTTGACCTGCCCCAATATTGTCCATGACGGATCACCCACCCGTGATCCGTCTTCGAAGGCAATTCATTTCAGACAAAGCACTTATGCCGTCACGATGCGATCCGAGAATTCACCGCGAATTTTCCGGGTTGCGCCCCTGGTATCAATCAGCAAGCCAATTGATGGAAGGAGTTTAGGCCATTCGTAAGCGGCGTGATCGGTTGCCAGTAGAACACAATCCTGGCTCGAGAGAGTCTCGGCGGAGAGTTCTGTGCTGGACATGCGGATGGTATGGCCCCGGAGCGGCGGCAGCTCAGGCACGTGAGGATCGTTGTAAGTCACTATAGCTCCACGTTCTTCCAACAGTTCCATAAGCTCGACGGAAGGGCTTTCCCGGCAGTCGTCTACGTTTGGCTTGTAGGCTGCACCCATGACCAGAATTTTGCTTCCATGAATCGATCGGCCCCGATGATTCAAGGCTTCGGTGATGCGTTCGATCACATAGTGAGGCATGGAGGTGTTGATTTCTCCTGCCAGTTCAATGAATCTCGTGTGAACACCGTATGGGCGAGCAGCCCAGGTCAGGTAAAATGGGTCAATTGGGATACAGTGACCGCCCAGGCCAGGGCCGGGGTAGAAGGCCTGGAAACCGAAAGGCTTGGTTTTGGCAGCGTCGATGACTTCCCAGACATCAATTCCCATGCGGTCGAAAACGACTTTGAGTTCGTTGACGAGCGCGATATTGACGGCTCTGTAGGTGTTTTCAAGGATCTTGCAAGCCTCGGCCACTTCGCAACTTGTGGCAGGAATAACTTGTGGGACAACGGAACCGTAAAGGGCCTGGGCAACTTGGGCCGAGTCAGGCGTATAGCCTCCAACAACCTTGGGGATATTGGCTGCGGAGAAGCTCGGGTTGCCTGGATCTTCACGTTCTGGGCTGTAGGCCATCAGGAAATCGACACCGGCCTTAAGGCCACCGACTTCCAGTTCTGGCCTGAGGACATCGCGGGTCGTACCGGGGTATGTGGTACTTTCAAGGATGACCAACTGGCCTTTTTCAAGGTATTTCCCGATCATTTTACCGGTGTTGATCACAGGCCCGAGGTCAGGTTCGCGGTGACGGCCCAAAGGGGTAGGAACGCAGATGATAATGGCGTCCACTTCACCCAGGCGGGCGAAATCGCTGGTGGCTTCAAATCGGCCTGATGCGATCATGGATGCGACACGTTCGGAACCGATGTGGCCGATGTAGCTCTGCCCTGAATTCAAGGCATCCACCTTGGTCATATCTATGTCAAAACCTTTGACATGAAAGCCATTACGAGCAAATAGCTCGACGAGTGGAAGCCCGACATAGCCGAGGCCAATCACTCCAACCTTGGCGGTCTTGTTCGAAATCGCCGTGATGAAAGCGGCTGCACCTGAACGCAATGGATTCGAAACAGACGAATTTGACATATCTCATTCCAACATGGACAGAGTTTAGGACGGAAAAACGGTTTGTATGAATTGCGACGACTGAACGAGTCAGGCTATACATACTTCAATTTAGATTTTCAAACAAGCCAAGTCTTTTGATTTTCAAGACTTGTGTCGGATAAATGTCCGAGGATGGGCATCACCGGATGGGTGAATGCCCTGCCCTGGACTTTTTTACGAGTTTGGTACCGATCAGCCGGGATCCTGGCTTGAATCGCCTTGAACCTGAGTGATACTTAACAATTCTTCGCCTGCCCCTGAGTCTGGATTCAGGCCAGGTTTTTCGGCTTTTCCAGCACCGTCTTTTTTGGTGTAGCCGTAGCCGTAACCGTAGCCGTAACCATAGCCGTAACCATAGCCATAGCCGTAACCATAGCCATAGCCATAGGAGAACTGTTCGCGGCTCACACCGTTCAGAATCGTGCCAAGCACCGGGGTTCCGATGTTGTGAAGCAATTCGCGAACCCGTGTGAGGTCATGGCGTTTGATGACTGTGGCCCGAATGATCAGCACGATACCATCGGACTGGGTGCTGACGACGCAGGGGTCGGTCACAGCCAGAAGTGGCGAGGTATCGATCAGAACTACGTCATAAAGCCTTCTGGCTTCTTGAATAAGCTCTGAGAACGATCGGGACGACAGAAGTTCGGCTGGGTTCGTGATATCGACACCACCTGTGAGCAGGTCGAGGTTCGGAACGGTGGTGGCCTGAACAGCACGGTGGAGCGGCATGCGGCCTTCAATGGCGTCTGCAAGTCCATATTCGTTAGGCATTTCGAAGATTTTATGCTGACCTGGACGCCGCAAGTCGGCGTCGATCAGAAGAACCTTCCGGCCGGCCATGGCCAACGTACAGGCCATGTTCGAACAGGTTGTGGATTTACCATCCCCCGAGTGCGGGCTTGAGACCATCAGAACTTGGATGTTCTGGTTACGTCTGAAAAATTCCAGACTCGTCCGAATAGCCTTAAAGCTTTCAGCAGCAGAACTTCGGGGCCGCGAGTGACAGATCAATCCCAGTTCTTTCATCGACAATCGCATGTCGCCTGCGGCTTGCCCACCACGAATCAAGTGGGGAATCAAGCCGAGGACATTGAGATCGAGAATCTTGCGGATTTCGCCGAGGTTTCGAACCTTGGCATCCAGCATATCCACCAGATAAGCCGCTGTGCAGCCCATCAATAGACCTGCAAAGATACTCACACCAAGGATCAGAATCTTGCTGGTCTGATACTGGCTGGCGATGGGTGGGAACAAGATTTGAGCTGTGACTGTCACGTGGGCTGGATCGGTGACCAGTTTGGCTTGTTTGAGCTGATTGACAATGGTGCTCAAGAGCTCTTTGGTACGCATCTTGTTCTCTTTCAGATTTTCTTCGGTAATCCGATCAAGCTCAAGCTGTTGTGTACTGGTCAACTCGCGGTTGTATTCCGACTGCAACCGCTCCTGAATCATCTGGATCGTATCGATCTTGATTTGAAGCCCCTGAATGATGGCTTCAGCTCGTGCCTGATCACGGGCCCTGGTTGGGGACTGCAAGGCGACCGTAAACTTGTCGAGACGACTCTTGATTTCTTTATACTCTTTGGAATTCAGACCTTTGGTCTTTTCCATGTCGCGTAACTGAGTGGTCAGAGTGTCCTGATATTCGCGACTCTGGGCGTTGATCTGCTCGCTTAACGTTTCTTCACGAGCCTTGAGTGAAAGCACTTCCGTCTTGGCCTGATCAACCAGATCGGCCACCCGTCCGGTGGCGCCTCGACCCATGAATTTCTGGCTTGTGGACTTAAACTCGCTCCACAGTTCGTCCCGCTCATCATGGTAACCGTCCATAGTCTCTTTCAGGCGACGCACGGTCGGATCATTTGGATCCTTCGTGAGCCGCTTGTGGCCATGCAGCCTACGATCAAGTTCGGCAATCTGCTTGTCAAGTGCAACGATATCTGGCGAATCTTCGAACATCTCACGCATCCGCCTGTCCTGATTCACAGGATCCGTGTCAGCGGCTGAGGTCTCTTCGATTCCGGCGGCCAATTGCTTGTTGAGGTTCACCAACATCCGTTCTGCCGTGATCCGGGCGTACTGAATCTGGGCATAATGCAGGGTCAGTTCCTCAAACGAACTATCTGCACGACGCTCATTCGCATGATCCCCAATGGCCGCAATTTCTGCATGCATTCCAGCTCCGCCATCGGCACCAATCGTTGTGGCCACTGTATGAATGGCCTTGGCGATTGTGGCATCGCTGGCCCCGGCGGCCATCAACTTCTGGGCATGCTCAATCTGGGTGGAGAGCTGAAAAATCTCCGACTTGGCTGAGCGGATTCCCCGATCCCATTCCGCCAGCCGTTTGGTCACCATCGTACGTCCAGCCTCATCCGACATCATCTGTGGATGCTTCTGGAGAAAGTCGATGTGATCCTTCTCAGCCTTCTCCAGCTCAATCGAAAGCTCGTCACGTGCTTTTGAGATCAAGGTGACGACATCGGTCGTCTTCTTCTCAAACGTACTTTCCAAAAATCGCTTGTAAGCATCGATCACCGCATCGACCACCTTGACGGGTTTGGTCGGATCTTCCGAGTCAAACTTCAGCGTCAGAACGCGTTCGAGCCGTGTGACAGCAAGATTCACGTAAAGTTCGTTGAATGTGACGTTGTCCAGCTTGCCCGCTTTGATCGCATCATCAAGCACTGCCTGACTTTTAATGATCGCAAGGTGACTCGTCAAAAAGTCGCCGTTCACACCTGTGATCGGGTCTCCACTCATCATATTGTTGGCAAACATGCCACCAGACTGATTCACCAGAATCTGTGCCGTTGCCGAATATTTTGGCTTGGTTTTGAAGATCTGAAACAGCCCGACCGTCAAAGCAAGTAAAAGACAGAGAAGAACCAGTCGCCAGCCACGCCTAATGGCGTTTAAGACCAGGAACAGATCTTCGACATATTGCTTTGTATCGCCAGCCGGCGCTGGCCTGGCTTGCTGCATCTGATGTTGGTGATGACCTATTTGTTTCATGATCTTGCTCGCATCCTGTCCAAAAGCGGGTTCTTCGCCCATCTCGGGCCAGCCAATTTGTTGCCCAAGTGGCCAGAAACCCCCAAGGTCTCTTGTTCGCCACCACCAATTTTCTGCTCGCTATCAGGCCTTTGCCATATCGTTCTGTTTTTTCTTGAAAAACAGTGAAATGATAAGGGTTTGTATAAGGCCCAGTGATTCCTTGGAGAGGTACGGAATTCAAGCCGAACTGTCTGCAATAAACCAAATGCCTGTTGATAGTTGCATTTTAGTATCAAGCGGACAGTGTCGTCAATCGGATTCTTTTTTGGAGTCCCGGACTCCATGATTACAGGAGCCGTCAGATTGGGATCCCGACGTCTCAAAACCTCTGATTTGCCGTGTAATATCATCATCAACCCTCCTTGACACCTTTCGTGGATGACGTTGGTGCCGCTGAATCGGCGTCCGCAGCCTTGTTGATTAAATCCATCACAACGGGATCTTTGGGCCAGAAATAACTCATGACTTGTGCCTCTTCCAACGCTTTCGCCGTTTTACCTGTCGAAATCAACCACTGAACCTGGCGAATCCGTGTCTCTTTGTCCTGTGGATTTAAGGCGACTGCCAGCTTCATCTGTGTCAGTGCCTCGTTCTGGTCACCTGTCAACCACAATGCCCTCGCCCTTAAATAAGCGGCTTCTTGATCTGCTGCATTGCCTAAACCCCTCAGCTTCTCCAAGGCACGGTCGCCAGCCAATCGACGTCGAACTTTATCTTCAACAGGAATCAAGCTCTCTGCAGCTCTCACAGCCACTCTTGGCATTTTGTCCGTCAGTTTGTCAACCAAATCAGGACTCACCCAGGGTGCGATCCCAGCAACGGTTATCTCTGGTGAAGTCTCGGCGACTTCCAGACAGCGGGCAAACGACTCAATGGCAATCGGTTCTTCGCCTAAAGCCATCGCTGTCTGGCCTGTCCTGAGAAGCACCTCGACTCGGTCGCCCGCCAGACTTAATGCCCTTTGAAGCGAAGTGGCCGGCGTCTGTCCAGACTCATAAAGCCAGTTCAGTGTCGCAATCTCCAAATGGACCAAAGATGCCGAAGGTTGCTCTTTCCAAGCCTTTGCCAGACTTGATGATGCCACCACCAAATGATTCCGAATCAGTGGATCTGTCAGAAGGTCGCGTTTGGCTGCCTGCCGATCCACATCAGGGAGATCTCGAAGTATTACGGCTACCTGCAACACCTGTGACTGTGATTCTGCATCTTTTTCTGGAATTCCTTCCAGTTGAAGCATCTGCTTCGTCCTCTTCTGGTAAGAATCAAGCTCAAGAATAGCTCTCTGAATATTGTAATCGCCCCAGCCAGGAGCCAACTGTTCTGCCAAAGCCAACGCCAATCGACGATCTTCTACAACCGGCTCTGGCAAATCTGAAGGTACCCAGCCGATCAGATCCGTGCCTGCCTGATGCACGCCTGCTGGCCGCAATACCCCCCAAACACGGTTGATCATCCTGGCTTCGCCCAATCCAAACCATGCCACACAAACCATCACCGTGCTGGCAATGACTCCAACAACCCTGCTTGCGAATCCAATTTTTGTCGATTCCACAACTTCTTGCGATAAATTGACTTCAAACCATTTCCAGCCTTTAGACAAACGCACCAGGTGGGCCGCCGTGACTAGGGCTGGAATCGCGACCCCGGCCGTCCTCAAATTATTCTCGGTCAAGCTACCCCATGCCACAGCCACCAATCCAAACAGGGCCCCACCCACCAATGCAAAGTGATTTGATCGTTCCAGTCGCCTGACCAGACGCACACATGACCAGATCAAACCAAAGATGGTTAAAGCGACTAGAATGGAACCGATAATCCCACCCTCAGTCAGGACTTGCACATAATCGCTTTCGGCATGAGTGTTATGATCCACCGATGGCCTGTAACCGGTTTGGCTGGACCATACAAAACTCCCCCAACCCGTTCCCCACAAAGGTGATTGAAGCCAGGTTCGCCATGCCAGACCCCAGACTTGACGACGAATGCCTGCTGCATGTCCACCTGCTGAACCAGCAATCCCCCTGGCTTGTGAGAAAACCGAGAAAACATCCGTCAACATCGTCAGTCCAACACTCAAAACCACCGCAAACCCAATCAGCCAGTGCCAGCCACTTCGTCCCATCGAAATCTTACGCATACGACCTGCCGATCGAACGATCACCAAGCCCAACGCGGAACAGCCAATCACCATTGCAAGCATTCCGCCCCTGGAACGCGTTGCCAAAACAGAGACCATCAGTAAAGCCGAAACGTAAATCTGTAGGAATCCCCGCCCTGCCCCTGACCGATCATCCGCAAAAAGACTTTCTTCCTGCTCTTCAACCTGAACGGACTCCCACCGTGAGAACACCATATGTGCCAACGCAAACCCAAGCCCCATATTGAGATATGCTGCCAAATGCGAATGCACAAAGAACGGTCCGGCACTGGAAATTACGATGCCCGCCTGACGGATCCACAAGACCTTTCCAGTGAACGTCATGGCCTGAAGCATCGACTGAATGCCCATCAACAATGCGGAAACGGCCATCACCAAACCATGCCGCTTGATCGGACCCCAGCGGCCCGGCAAACGCATCACGCTCACGGCAAGTACCCACAATGACCCCAGCCAGACCACACTTTCATAGACCTCCGCATCAAGCCAGGCCAGTCTTGCAGGCTGTGTATAACTCTCTAGACTGGAATCTATTACGATGGATTCTCCTCCGCCCCACGATTTCCATAAAGCAAATCGAGCCGGGCTCAGCCTTGATAACCACTCAGGACTGATTTCAACCCACTGAATGGCTCCAAAGACCGCAATCAGACCTAGACCAAGAATCGGCAAAACTCCCAGAATCGCGTACCAGCTCAACCCCCGCCGACGGTCAGAGACGGCTGAATCCATCAGAGTCAGTACACCTAAAGCCATGATCAATAGTGAGATAACATAAAGTGCCGGTGGGTCGTTGGCACCAAACCACCACGGCATGATTCCGCAAAGTATCGCTAGAATGAGCTCGCGCAGACCGCCCAGAATACCAATACGCTCGCCTCTCCAATCCTTCTTAAAGGATGAGATCCCAAGACGTTTTCGGCCATGTTTCTGTGACGTTCTGCGATTCATATCAGAGCAAACCTTTATATTGTTGATGTTTAGATCAGATGGGTTCAAGACATACAACCAACCGCCCCAAACTCATCTGATACCCTGAAAGTCTTCAAAGCGAACCAACTCTTCGATTTTACACAAATCAACCAAGCCTTAATACGTCTTAAAACGCGATCGGACCTCAAAAACGCCAAATTCGCGAAAATCGTTCTATGTGGCACAAAATCAACATCCTTTAAAGTAGAATGCGTATTTGGTTTGACAATTCCAAGAAGGTTGGAGTATATTTGACGATAAGAGATGATATGCCCTTTAGCAGGGTCAACATATCGATAAAACAAGCTACGTTCCATCCAGGCAGGAGATTGGTAAATGTCGATTTCACGAAGTTTAGGGTTGGCTCTGGTTCTGTCGATCGGCTTTGGAATGAGTGCTTCGGCACAAGTTTCATCATCGAAAGATGCACTCATCAAATTGCTTGCAAAGAACACCGCAACAGTGACGCCAAAAGCAACTGTGGTACCATCCACCACACCTAAAGGGGCGATTCTCCCCAGTGTGACCCCTCCCCGACCAGGTGGTTCAAACGGCTGTGGCCCACGTCCCATCTGATCAAACCCCTGACTGAATTCATGGTTTGGAACATCAAGGAAGCTGGCCAGTGCCACTTCCTTTTTTCATGCGCTGCTTCTGAACAAGAGAGCTTCTGTCGCGAAGCATACGACCCGCTCAATCGTTATCGGCGGAACAACCCTTACGGGTGAAATAATTTTCTACTGTGTCACAAGCGTTGCCTTCTGTTGTTGTTTTGTAGACCCATACAGATGGGACACAACTTCACTTTTCTTTTCTCTCAGACTGCTTCAAACGCTTACTTACCCTTTTTATCAATCCAGCCCAATTCCCCAAGATTTGCATCATTTTCTAAAGATCCTTAAATCGATCTTCATGATTCTTCACAACTATACCCCTCTGATTCTGAAATCTGGAGCTTGTGTTTGAGATTTAGAGCGGAGCCCAACTGCGATTCATAATCTTCGAATTGACAAGATGTTATGTAGGCCATGTCCCCTGACATCACGGGCTTTGGCATTGATTTTCAGAACGATGCAAATCATCTCCTCATAGGATGTTACATACATATTCGCTTTCAGATTCAGACGCGTTTCAATCACGATTTGCTTTGTCGCCTTTCCCGCTCGATCGATGAATCCCGAGTAATCCGCGAATTCGCTACATCTTGTATTCCCAGTCTATATTCACGTAAACGCTCTACGTTTTTACGTAAACCGGTTTCATGTTGCAGTTCTTACGCTGTATACTACCTATAGAAGTTTGATGCGAAGAGCGGATCGTGCTGATCCATGCCATCTTTGCTCTGGACTTTGGAGAGATCATCAAGCAACAACAATCGTTTTGGGCATGTACTTATCCCGAAAACCGCTTCCGTGTTGTTGTTTTAACCTTTGCTGATTTAAGACTTAAATCTTTGGCAAATGTCGTTGGTTAACTATAAGTGTCTCTATTGTAAATAGTTACTGCAAAAAAAGTCGATCGCCAGGTAACGCTATGGCCAAGTCTGTTTGGCGTAAAAGTAACGCCATGGCCAACCATCTGTCATGATTTTCTTAGAGGTTTCCCCGGTTTCGACAATCGACCAGAAAGGCATATTCTCATCTGGCTCTCTATCGGCCTCCAAGTCTCAGTCCTCACACCTCTTAGCCACACAGGTCTGGCCGGCACTCCAGAATCCTGCTAAAATTCGCCTTTGATCGCTAAATGCCTTATAAGAAGAACAGTTAGGCGTGTCCCGTAAACGAAAATCCTGATTACGGGAACATGTTAAGAAATTAGGCGCCAAGGGAATTCTGTGCATTGTTGTCTTATAAAGAAAATGGACATGTAAGAATAAGTGTGATAAAATTGTGTTATCAAAATCTTTAAGTATATTAAATACTATACTTTACGAGTAATAAGTATGGTAAATAAGCTGTTGTTCTTTCCCGCATGCCTCATTGCAGCGTTTCCCAGCTTATACGGTCACCTGTG
>Ga0208720_1000089_pt1 | contig 24158 bp, 20 predicted proteins | sample LakMenEpi20Apr10_FD_150716 | JGI IMG/M metagenome (GOLD analysis project Ga0208720, IMG submission 150716) | Freshwater microbial communities from Lake Mendota, WI - 20APR2010 deep hole epilimnion (SPAdes) | ecosystem: Environmental > Aquatic > Freshwater > Lake > Epilimnion/Euphotic zone ...
ACCGTGCGCATCTACGTACTTGTCTGGATTAAAACGAATTACCACGAGAGGCCGGTGACCTATGTCGCGGCTCAACTCCATTAACCGCTTGTTTTCGCACGAACAGTCATAAGTCGCGTGCTGGTTCTCGTCAATTTCGACCATGAGCACTTGGTCACCCAGATCACACAAAAGGTCCGGTTGATACTTGGAGCAGCCGTTGGACACGCGCTTGTTGTAAATCCACGTGACGCTTGGAAACACCCCCATTAAGAAATCAACGACTGTGCGCTCTCTCGTTTTGTAATCGCGAGATACACGTTCATCTGGAAAAAGATACACAAAACAACGCACACAGTAGCCTTTGTAACGCTTGCCGACTATAGTCGAGCACAAATCCGAAACACATGTTTTGCTTTTAACGTCAACCATTTTTTCAAGTTTGTGCGTGGCGCAATACAACGCCGTTTTCGAGCCAGGAACGCCGAAATTTGGGAGTGTCTTGCACCCCTCAAAAATACATGTTTTCATATTCACATTGACCATGTTTTCGAGTTTGTGCGTAGCGCAATACAACGCCGTTTTTGAGCCTGGAACGCCGAAACTCGGTCGTGTCTCACACTCAATACACGTTTTGCTACAAACATTTACCATGTTTTCGAGTTTGTGTATCGCACAGTGTGACGCCGTTTTCGAGCCCGGAACGCCGAAATTCGGTTGTCTCTCACACTCGTTACAAGTTTTGCTATTAACGTTGACCATGTTTTCGAGTTTGTGCGTGGCGCAATACAACGCCGTTTTTGAGCCATGAACGCCGAACTTTGGTATTTTCCCGCACTCAATACAAGTTTTACTTTTAACGTTTATCATGTTTTCGAGTTTGTGCGTGGCGCAATACAACGCCGTTTTTGAGCCCGGAACGCCGAAAGATGGTCGTTTTTTGCACTCAACACAAGTTTTATTTAACACGTCGACCATGTTTTCGAGTTTGTGCGTGATACAGTGTGACGCCTTCGAACCTCGAACGCCATAACTCGGTCGTTTTTTGCATCCGACACATGTTTTAGTCATTTGTTTAATGAATGTGATAAAATATTGTTTAAAACGCAAAAGGAAAAAAAAATATTCGATTAAATTGTATTAAAAACGTAAGTCATAACATTTGCTAATTATGGACACCCCCTTCTCATCAGATTTGAATACGTTCATGGACCCCGTAAAAGTTGACTTTCTTGTGTTGGCACCTCAAATTTGGTGTGACGCGGGGCTCTGGTGCCCCGCAAATGCGCCAAATACGCTTCGTCAAGTTTTTGACAAATATCCAAAGTTTGTCGATCATATCGCTCGAAGATGTGTTGTAGGCAAAGATATGAATGCAATCATCGAGATACAACGAGTGATTACAAGTGACGATTTGAAGGCTGTCCATACCGCCTGTTGTAGCGTGCATGAGCTTATAAGTTATCTCGAAACGCAAACGTTTTAGGATTGTTCTTAAAATGATAAACAAATACAAACAAGTTTTACATTTAATTTGAAATAGTTGTGTTATGGATCCATCCTTGCGTTCACGCGCGTTATAACTTTGAAAACAAATCATTCCGTGTGATGTGTAAATGAGCATCGTGGATCTCGTGCAGGCGGCGGACGGGTGTCTTGTTCTGGCGGAAAATGCGCACCCCTCACATGAGTACGTTTGCCCAACGTGCACCCAGCGGCTTCAGTACGAGTATCACGTAAAGGCGGGGTGCGACAGGTTTGGAATCAAATCCAAGTTGTGTGACGCATGTAAGGCCCGGACCAAACCCGCCCCGACCACCCCGCCACACCCCGTCCCCGTCCAAACGACAATCGCGGAGGCGGAAAGCGTGGCGGCACAGGCAACGACCACACAGCGAGCGGCCGCTTTAAGTGCAAACGCGGCACTCGATCAACACGTGGCCGCACGAGGACAGCGAGAAGTTGCCGAACGTGAAGAGAAAGTCGCATTTGATCAGTACCAGATGGCGCTCCAACGGCGGATAGCTGCACAAACCCTCGAAACCACCACTAGAGAGCAGAGTCAGAGTGCGTCGAAGATCCTCGCCGCGGCGACCACAGCTGAAAAAGTGGCGGTGGCAAACGTGAAGCGAGTACGTGAACGAGTTGATGCAGAAAATGCCACGGCTCGGGAACGAGAACGTGTAGACCAGGTAACAAAAATGGAAGAAAGAGAACGGATACGACTCGCGACGGAACACGCGGCGGCCCGGGAACAAGAGCGCGAACATGTCGCGGCTGAAAAGATGGCGGCGACACGGGAACGGGTCGAAGAGGCGAGAGAAAGAGAACGAGTCGCGACGGAAAAGAGTGAAGTACAAAACGAGAGTGTTGGCGGGATCCAAAGCGCACCGGTTGAAATTAAAGACCTTGAGCGTCCAAATGTTGCCGGCGAGTTATGCGCGGCCACCGGAGCGCTGAATGCGTACGTTCACACCTTTAAGTTTAACCTGAGTGGTACCCACCCTGATTTACGAGTGTGGGTGACTCGGGGGACCACGAGTGGACCACCGGAAGTTGTGTTTCCGCGCATGACCACCACGTTCGGGGTGCGAAGTGCGGACGGATCGGAAACCAACACGCGCGCGCACAAAAACCTAGATCTAAACGTGGCCAACCCGTTGATCACCCAACTCGTGACGGGCACGGAAACGCGTTTACTTTCGTTCTTGTACGCTAACCGTGTCACGGTGTTTGGTCGCGAGATGACGGATCAGGGGGTTAAAGCGATGTTTATCCCTCTAATCCGTCCCTTACCCCTGCATTTCAGGTGCGAAGCGTACTCAAAGTATGTTAGAGTCAAAGTAGCGCTAACCCAGCACGTAAAGCTCTACACGGGGTGAGGGTACTAGCACCCATGTGACGGTGGGCGTGAGTGATATTCGACGCGGAGACGACGTGGCGGTAACCGTAAAACTTGTGCCGTATGTTTCAAATGCGTACTTTGGAGTATTGTGCGTATGCACTCACGCGCTTTTATACACGCACGAACTAAAAAACTGGGAACGACAAACACACGTGGAGGCGAAGACCGCGACACTGGAAGCACGGGAAGGCGTGGAGGCGGAAAGTGGACGCGTGGAGGCACATGAATGTGAACGCATGGAAGTGGAACGTAAACGCGTGGAAACGGAGGCACGGAAACGTGAACGGGTGGAGGCAGAGGCAGAGGCAGAGGCACGGGAACGTGAACGCGTGGAGGCGGAGGCACGGAAACGTGAACGGGTGGAGGCAGAGGCACGTGAACGCGTAGAAGCGGAACGCAAACGCATGGAGGCACGGGAACGTGAACGCGTGGAAGCGGAACGCAAACGCATGGAGGAGGAAGCACGGGAACGTGAACGCGTCAATGCAGTTTCGGAAGCACGGGAACGTAAACGCGTGGATGCGGAAAACACGCGACGGGAGCGTTTGGCGATCGAGGCAACAAAGAAAAGAGTCGAAGCCGAGAACGCGAGACTTCAGGCGGGTCTCCTCGTATCGTTGGAACAAGAGGTACGTGCCCAGATCGACGCGGAACGAGCGGAACGAACACGGTTGCGTGTTCAGACGGAGCGAGAGGAGCGCGAGGCGGCTGAAGCTGCCATAGGTGAGCGAGTGCGAGCCGCCGCCGAGGCACGAAACGCGGAGCGATTACAGGCCGCGATCGACGCGACGAAAGCTAATCTAGTTTCCGATGCAGACTGGAGAATGCCGGAGGTACGGACACCCGAAGAACCGTGTTACGCGTGCAACGGGAGTGGAACGTCCTACTGGTGTGACGGTGACTATGGTTCGTGTTTGGAGTGTTGCTGTATCCGCTGTAACCAGTGGAATTGGGCGTGTAACTGTACCGACGACTAGACAACGCGGCCATGGCGCATCCTTTTTTTGTGTAGACACCAGGACGTCAATTTTTCTAGTCTAGCATTGTGTAATGTTTTTACATTTATGTTTTTTCTTAAAATACAAATCAATTTTACACAAATCAATTTTATCATAATTTAAAATGGCTTGTATCGTTCATGTTGAGACTACTGGACTGCCGATCAAAGCGGGCTGGGATGAATACCCCGTGTTTACCGATTTATCGAAGTACGACCCTTGTCGCATCGTAAGGCTATCATGGGTCATCCTTGAGAAAACAGCGGATGGGTTTGTTGAAGCGGAGAGGAAGTCGTTTATCGTGAAGCCCGTGGACTTTACAATTCCGCCATTTTCTTCGCGTTTCCATGGCATCACTAACACGTATGCAACCAACAATGGGCTAGAGTTCAACGCGATTGTGGAAGAACTTTGGATTAAGATGCAGCATTGCTCCGTGCTTGTTGCGCACAACCTTGCATTCTGCAAGAACATTCTGTTAAGTGAAATATACCGTTTGGCGTCTCGAGGCAATTGTGTTGAGTACGTTGAGCGCATGACGGAGTTCTGTACTATGAACAAGTACAAAAAGGAGATGCGTCTGCGCAAAACGCCTACGCTTGAAGAGCTGTCGCGCACAATCCTCAACACCGAGCTTATCGCCCCGAAAGTTGTTGTGTGCGCTCAATTGTATACGTACTTCTTAAAGTCATATGTTGTGAACGAAGTGGCTGAAGTGGTTGAAGTGGCTGAAGTGGTTGAAGTGGCTGAAGTGGTTGAAGTAATGGCCGTAGTGGTTGAAGTAGTGGTTGAAGTAATGGTATGAGTGGACGTACTTGATCAATAATATATGTGGTATGAGTATAAAGATAAATAAAAAGCATGCCGAAAATCATTGTTGGTTTTTCATCCACACCTCCACGCGTCAACAGCATTGTAGAAACCGTGTTGTCGCTTAAAAACCAGATGTTGAAACCGGATGAGATCGTGTTGTCCATCCCGAAAGTGTCAGCTCGGTTTGGTGTACCATATGACATTACTAATCCTGAGTTGTTAGCGTTGATAGCGGATGGCACACTTATCATCAACGAAATAGACCACGATTACGGCCCCGCGACCAAATTTGTAGGATTGCTGTATCGCAATTACAATCCAGACGATTTGTTGGTGTGGCTGGACGATGACGTAAAATATGGTCCTGCTGTGCTACAGTGTTTGAGCAAACGTATTCGGCCGAACAACGCTATAAGTTTTAGCGGATTTAACTTTGCTAAAAACGGGTCTTTGGCGCGGACAAAATACTCAAAGATTAAGCCTCATGACAAATTCGATGTGATTGAAGGATTTGCGACCATCGCTACGTATCAAAAGAACATGCCTCGATTACAAGATTTGGAGGTGTACAACATTAGGCCTCAGACCACTCAAAGTCTAAAAACCATTAGCAAAAAAGAGAGACTTGAGTTTATGAGCGACGACTTTATCATATCCCAGTACTTCAAAAAAAACAACATTGAAATGAACATTGTGACTGATGGCTCGTGTCACAAAGACAAAGCGAACAATATCATACCATTGAAACTAGGTTTTAAAGACGACGCCCTCCACAAACAGAAAACAGATCAAACAGCCGAGAACGCGAATCACTACAACTATACATATTTGCTAAACTACGGTAAAAACAGCGATGAGCAAAACACGTCATACAGTAATTGTTCCCAGTGTGACATGTCATCGCTTGCCGACAGATGGCAAAGCCACAATCAGTCGACGAGAATTGTTTTTGGTTCTATTTTGTTGTTTTTCTTAGCCATGTGTATTGTCTTCCTTTTGGTAACACACAAACAAAATTCATTGTAATACCACATCCACAAATAATAGTAGTTCTTAGTTTTATTTAATTAAACACTGGCGTTATCAAATCGAAACGTAAACATTCCAGTATGGTTATTGTTGGTGGGGTAGCCAAACGCGCCTAGCCAGTGCGTGGTCTCGCCAGTTTGCCAAAAAAAGTGATCTAGCGCACTACACTCCGCAAAGTCTAGTACAAATCGACCATTTTCGTCGTATGGAAACTTTTGATAAACCAGCTCGCGCATGGACGAGCGCGTCGACGCCGGGTTCGTGTGCATCTCGTTGGTCAACAACTGCAGCACTTCAACAAAAGTGTCGTTGTCTTCGAAATTACTCAAGTGCAAGTGTTCGGGTGTCTCCAGCGTGTTTACGGTTGGGTTACTCTCGAGCGCATTATCAGATTGCGGATCCGTCGACTCATGTAAAGTGACTTCTGAAGCCATTGTTGACGGAATTAAAATAATGTAAGAGAAAATGAGGGGATTGTGCGAACACCAAAAAGGTCAATCAAATTTTTTATTTTTTTAAGCAATAATCGATTTGGTAACATGTCTCACCGACGTCGCATGGTTCGTCCGTATCAGCGCATCGCGTGGCGTTCGCGCAAATCGCTTTTATCGCTTCTGTATTATTCCAATCGAATTTTTTTGCACAGTAATTGAGCATGGTGGCTGGTTTCGGGTCATCAGAAGAAGGTAATGGTTCATCATCACTGGATTTCGGTGGGTAATGTGTCGAGTAATAAGCTTGACACGTGTCTGTGGCATTACCATCAATCTTTATCGAATCATCTGGGTTTAGCCAACATTGGTTAAATGGTCTCACTACGTCGCACACATCAGAACATTTATCGTTTGTCCTAGTCGTTAAGTGGGCAAAGCGCGGCCAGTCCCACGTGCACCCGCAGTTCTGCTGCCCGATCTGTTGAATCCCCGTTAGCATGCCCGGCGTCGACCAGTTATCGCCGACGCACACACTGTCCGTGTAGCATTTATCGCTGCACGTCACCGGCGTTTTGGTGCGCGTGGACAAATACGCTGCTTGTTGTGCCTCAGGTGTCGTCGTCATTTTGCCGCGGCTATCCATGTAGTTGCGCACAAACGCGCTGAACGGGAAATTGTTGTACATGTCGTCTTCGCCAATCGACCAGATCATCACGCCGCCCAGCTTTTTGTCCAGCGCCAACTTACATTTCGCACCCACTGTTTCAAACGTGTCGAACGACACCAGCACCGTCGCCTGTTCAAATTGTGTGTCGTCGGGCCCCCATTCGGGTCCGGTTGAACCGCCGCTCGTAATGTACGCGTATGCCGTGTTTGTTGTAGCGTCGATTTGGTACGCACTACCACCCCCAGTTTGGTGCTTATCTTGAATTAAGTCCATAATTTCGTAAAAGGCGAGCGACCCTTGGTTCAGGGTGAACAAGCCGACGCCGCACTCGACACCGACATCTGCATGCAAGTCCTTCACCGGATCTGTCAGGGCTTTGAACGCGTTAAACTGTGTAATATCCCAGTCCTTGGTCTGGATAATGGCGCCGGGGTACGCTCCTTTAATCGTATCCTGCATACACACGTTTGCATCAACTTGGATTTGTTTATACGATTGGCCGTAAGGTGCCGCTGCCGTGTCTCCGCCCGCTGGTTGCGGGAATGTCCTGCCGTACGACGCCAACCCCAGGATCAGTTTCTCGGGCTTCACTCCCAGATCGGTAATGTACTGTAGGACGTAGTTGATGTTGAACGTGCTTTGTGGGTCGTGATCGGCCATGAGCGGCGTGTTAGCTCCCGTGACATCATCAAACGGCGACCCGTGGAAATCGTAGGTCATGAGATTGATAAAGTCGGCGGCCTCGCTAAGTTTCTTCCACTCGTACACCTTGTCGATGACCCCACCAACCATCGCAGCGAAAGAAATCAACTTGCCCTCGGCGTGCATCGCCGCGCCCAGCTTTTGGATCAACACCGTGAATCCTTCCTTCTCCGCTTTAAGCTCGTTCTCGTCCGTTAACAGATTGTTTTGCGGCGCACCGGGACACTCGATGTCGAGGTCGACGCCGTCGAGGTTGTATGTCTTCACAAAGTCCACACAGCTCTTGATAAAGGTAGCCATTTTGCCATTTGTGTCCACCAAAATGTCGTGGAATGCGCTGTAGCCATCCAGTTCCGGTTTGGGTCCTGACGCGTTCCACCCGCCGATGCTGATCATGATTTTTAGGTCCTTGTTGCCCCCAGGCGACAACAGATTCGACGAAAAGTTTTTGTATATCTGGTCGCACTCGTTCTTGTCGCACGTTGTTGGCGGTGTAGTTTGTGGTATATTGGTGTTTAGGGCCGATTTGTTGCACCCGTCCCGCAGCGCGGTGTACTGTCTCATGATGTTGGCGATGGATGCTTCACGCGGTGAGTTGGGGTCCGTGTCGTCTAGCGGCTTCATATCGTCTAGCGTGATGGTGCCGTCGCTGTTCACGTTGGCGAACGCAACTAGCAGATGGGTGTATAATTTGGGGTTGACCTTGAACGCCGCAAAATACCCATTGCCCTGACGAAACCCCGCGTAAAGTGGCGCGTAGCCCGCAACAATGCTTTTGGGCGTGTCGCCGGGCGTAGCAGGCGCTGCAGATTTGTTTTTCTTGAGTACGAAAAAGTACACAATAACCAACACTGCACCCGCAATTACCATACCAGCGGCGATACAGCCAAAAATCATACCGTAATTGGGCGACGAGTGGGAGAGCGAGTCTGCGGCGGAAGAGGGCACTACTGCAGCCATGTTTTCATTTTACGACAAGAAAAAAAAACGTGAGGACAACATTTTATAGCACATAGGTAAAAAGATGTACCGACGAAATGCTTCTTCGCTCACCGACAGTTCGCAAAACAACAGTTACCTAAAAAACAAAAGTATGCGCCCTAAAAAAAAGGTGTCGCGCGTCGTAAGTCGTCTAAGTCGTCCACGCGCGGTGGCATCAAGAAGCGCCCGAAACAAGAAAAGGTCCCGTGTTTTGAAACGGGCGTTGATGCTTGCTACTGCAGGAGCCGGAACGTATTACGCATTCACACGCAAAAATGACAACACCACAACACCTCCTCCTTCCACCCTCATGACCAGCGTTACTCCAGTGCAACTATCACCCTTATTACCCTTACCCTTAGTATCCGCCGAGGCGGCAAAATGCAAAGATACGACACACTTGGTGCTCCAAAATCACGGAAACACATGTTACATCAATGCATCCGTCCAGTTATTGTACCAAATCGACGAAATTCGGGATTTCATATGTGACTATGATGTCGACACCGATCCCGCAGATGCATTTATGTCTATTCTCAAGTCGACATTTACAAACAAAAAAATCGAAAATTCAATTGGTAATATTATTAGCGACAAGTTTAGCGACCCGGAGGTTCGTTACAACAGTATTACCGGCAAACAGGTGAAAATTGAGTTTCTTCCTGGCGAGACGGAGGATGCCCAAGAATTATTGGGTAAGATCTTCGAATTTACAGTGCTTGGACAAATAGGACAAATAAATAGTATTGGTTGTAGTCTCCAAGAAGAACTCGAGTTCATCGTATGGCACACGGAAGACGGGGTTCAAGATACCTTGCAGCTGCTGCACAAAACAAGTGAGTATAAAGTGGTGGCGGCCACAGACGACTATACAGACTATACAACGTTTCGCAAGGTAAAAAAGGAAATTAGTGAAACAATATTGACTGTACCTGTTACAACGGATAAAACATCTATGCAACATTTGTTAGCCGACTTGCAAAGTCACGGTAATGTTAATGACTTGGTTGTCGCAGAGTATAAAAATGTTGACAACAAACCTGTTGTCGTTCGAAGGCAGGGGACAACAAGAACTGTTGTCGTTAAATGTAAAAAGTGGATAATAATCAGTTTGCATAAGCAAATTCGTAATCTAAAACTCGATGACGCAACGGTGTACAACAACATTACACTAGACGACAAACAATATACATTAGAAGGTTGTATTCAACATTTAGGATGTCATTATAAGTATCATAAACGGCTTGGCGCAGAGGAATGGCTAACCTTTAATGATAGTATTACTGAAGCAACACGAGCCGACCAAATTGCGTCAAGTTACGTATTTCTGTACAAACAGGTGGTGGAGTAGCTCATGCTGCCCGCAACATTTCGATACGTTATGTTCCTGACTTGTTTGTTCTTCCGCGCGCGTTTGAAGTGTTAAGATTTAGGATGTAAGTGGTGATGGTCCATTTTAAAATTAAATAGCGCAGTTTTTAAACTTGTAGGCGTGTACATGTTTGTGTAGAAATTGTGAGTTATGTACTACCAGCGAGGAGTCGTGCCGGACACTCAAAAAAGATTAAAAAGAACCAACAAACTCAAGAGTTAACAAATGAACCTCGAAAAAAAATCTGTGTACACATTCAAAATGGGAAATTCGAGCAACACCAAAATGCGGCAGCGGCGACTGGCGATGCGGGACATTCTCGACGAGATGACCGTCGCGCCCTTCCACGAAAAAGTTGCATTGATCGTCGAGCCGCGCGCACACGTCAACCTGGTGCCGGTAATCACGCAGATGGCGAATCTTCACCCCGACTGGTTTATCTACTTGTACCACGGAAATCTTAATCAGTCGTACGTCACAACCCACCCGGAACTCACACGATTGAGAAATGACGGTAAACTTGCCCTTTTCCACCTCCACATCGACGACATAAATCCACTAACATACAACGCCTTGTTCACGACGCTGGCTTTTTGGAATACCGTCAACGCCCATTACGCCCTTGTGTTTCAAACCGATGCGTGGATGTGCGACCAGGCCGACTTCGACCTCGACGACTTTTTACAGTACGACTACGTCGGTTCCCCGGTGCGCCAATTCATTGTAAAATTTCTTAACGGCGGCGTGTCACTACGCAACGTCGAAGCCATGAAGGACATGATACAAACATGCCCAGATAGTTTTTTCACCAAGGGAGAAGACGTTTTCTTCTCTCGACCGTGTCGCGCCATTAAAAAAAGGTACAACGTAGCACCCCGGAAAGTCGCCGCCAACTTTAGTTTACAGCAAAACGCCTTTTACAGATCGGACAGAACACCCATTGCCGTGCATAAACCCGCCGTTTCTAATAAAAACATGTTAAACCTCGAGAAAACATGTCCGGGTGTTATGCAAATGGATGCCAATTACAAAATTAAATAAAATAAAAAGAATCAAACACCAGCCACGACCACTTTTTGAAGTTGAACACATGAGTGGAGCATCAGGAGCATCACTAGTGGAAACGTACACGCGCTTGTTGCGGAAAATGGAGGCACGGCAGCTGACGGCGTACACGGACTCTTGTCATGCGCGCCTCGTGGAGAAATGTATCAAGTACAAGCTGCCGCTTCCGGGCGCGCTAAGCTGGAGCGACTCCTATTTTATCGATCGCCTGTTTTTCAAAACCGGCGGGGCGTACAAATTGGACGAGTGGGGTCGACCCCCGACGGGCGAGGAAATCACCATTTCGCCGATTCGGGTGCACGACATCGAGTCGGTTGCATTGGACGACGAGGTCATGGTGCTGGGCTGTATCACCGGCACCGTTACAAATCGCGGCATGCTCACCTTTGACCTGCAAAAAACGCACACAGAGGAGGAGTAAATAAATACCCACATAAACTCCGCACGTCGCCAATGTAGTTTATGTGTTTTTTATTTGTAAGTGCGTGGTGCACCTTTAAAGACAAACTTTTGTAATAAACTTGTAAACATGGTAGCACTAGTACTGTCTGGTGTGTTGTCTGTGCTGGCCCCCTGTGTGTCTGTGGCGACCTGTGTGTCGGTGGTGGCGTCTCTAGCGGCTGCTGTGTCGGGGAGGGGATGTTTTTGATGGTGCCGCGTGTTTGATATGGTGTTGTTGCTCGCACGTGTTTGGCGTTGCGTATGAATCCAGAAGAGCAGCAGACACAGCGCATCCGCAATGTCGTGTTTGCGCTCCAGACAATGGTACTCCGGGAAATCTTGCACGGGCAGAAACTGGTCCGCCAGCATCACCGTTTTGTACTTGCGGCTGTCGTAGCTGTACTTGGAAATGTTGAAGAAGCGGTGCATGGCGTTGGGACTCACGAGCACGGCCTTGTGGCGAAACATGAAGAACAGGATTTGCTCCACGTCGGTGTGGCCCACCAGCGGCTGTCGCTCGATCAACACATGCGCGCACGCGTCGAACATGTCTCGCCGTTCCTGTACGAAATGCGTCACTCTATCCGTGGTTGTCTTCATGTGGCCCAGCGCGCACACGCCCTCCCGCACCGAGTTGTGTTCGAACACCGTCGAGTTCACGTTGGCCAAATAGGTTATCCGAAGAATGTCCAGCGTCGTGTCGTGCAGCTCTACGCACACCACCGCCAGATTAATGATGCCCACATCGATGCTGCAAACAAACATGAGGCGGTACAAAGGTACAAACTTTCCTGTCGTCCGACGCAAAGCTAGCGACGTTAACCCCTACAAAGCAAAATTTTTTACGTGCTCCTAGTTGCGGCCGAGCCGGGACGGCAACCACCATAATCACAACAATAATTGGTCAACTAATTGAACAAATTATTTAAAATGTTCAGATTGTCCCGCTGACTCATCATGACCTCTTTCTTGGAGTAACACTTTTTGCCTGGATTTTTTTTAGGATCACAATAAACTTTGAATCCACGATCCGAGAGTTCACCGATTGTGTACTGTTTATCAACGCCAGTGGTACTCCACGAACAGCCTTGACCCAGTGTTTGCCCTGGCTTGCACAGCCCCGGCTCCGGTGTGGAGTACCAGTAACCCTGCGGCGCCCACGCACCCTTGGGGTAAGTCGACGCATCGAATGGGGCGGGGATGGCGCCAACATGCTGCGTATCACCCATGACGGAGTTAGTATACTCGGGATACTCCGCGACGTTGCACTTGTAACTCTGGTCGATACCGGTGCACACACACTTGCCGCCGGTACACTTGCCGGTGCCGCACTCGCGATCCACGGAACAGATATTGTTCGGACCGCAGCACACGCACTGGCCACCGGTGCACACACCACCCTCACCCGGACAATTAGCATCCGTGGAACAGTTCGTACCGCTCGCGCAACCGCCGGGGTTGCATTTGGCGTACACCCCAAAAGGGGGGCACACCGACGACTCGCTTTCGCCGCACTGGTTTAGAGGCATATAGTCAACGTTGTATTTTTGCATAATGCGCGTATCCCAGTCGGCGTGTCGCCGCGGGAGTGACAATGCAGTGTAACTCAGTTGCCCCTCCAGGTCTGCACTATTTCCATTCGATAACCCGCCCGTATCCCCTTGTTCCACAACGCGATACACCGTTAGATTCTGCGTACCCGGTTGTGGCTGGGGCGGCGGAGGGGGGAAGGACACGTCTACAAAGGGGCATGTGCCGATACATTCCCCACTTGCAATGGCCAGCTGCTGCAACTGTAAGTAGCACTGCAATAATGGTATAGGCGGCTCCTGGGCGTACTCGGCCGCGCTTACCACGGGCGGGTCGCACATCGTCAACGACCGGTACATTTCGTACAGACGCAGCGCCCACGGCATCGATGAACTGGGCAGCAGCGCACAGTCCGCCGGCAAGCGCAGGTCTAGCTGCAGATGAGGGAACGCGTCCCCGGGATTCAACAAATCACAGAAAATAAAACGATACGTCTCGCCATTCCGAACAAAGGTGGTAGTCCGCGACACACGGAACACGCGTTTACGCGGTAGCAACACCTGGTACGTCGGGTTCGTGTTATCGTGCTTGTAGTGACAAAGCGTACCCACTGGAAGGTTGAATACAAAAACGCCACGTACTGTTCCCACCGCGTGAGCGTACTCCAACGCAATGTCCACATCCAGAGTGGTACTGTTGAAGCCATTGAGCATGAATGTCTCGCCAGGTCTACGGTTGATGTTGTTTTCCAAACTACAAAAATAAAGCGGATCACTCTCCATGCCCTTGTACACCGTGAGCGGAAAGGGAAGGCCCGGCATAGAGCTTAACCCCTGGTCTAACTGTGTCGCCACCTCCGCCCAAAACTGGCCCGGCAGTCCGCTGGTGCGCCACGTGTCCCCCCGGTCCGGCAACGACCAACTCGCCCACGAGCATTCGCTGGAATTACGCAACATCTCACCTGGTGTCGCGTAATTCCAGCGTAGCGGTCCATTGGCCATGAGGAAATTGTAGTTCGCAGCAAACGCGCGCGACACACTGTCGCCGGTACAAGAAGAATTCATGTCTACCACCCTTGGAGTGTCGTTGCACAAATCCAACAAAGCAACAAACTTGTTGAGAATCTTGTAGTGGCCGTTGTAGAAGTACGCAAAGGCAGAACAAAACGGGAGCCACGGCGTTGCGTCCACAAGTGGAACAGATGTGGCGCATGCGTGCGGTGCCCATGATGAACTTAATGTGTTACATGCAAACTCGCGGTTTAACAGCTCCGCCTGTGTATGTGTCCTGCCATCTAGCGTCTCAGCACCACGCATCCGCCCCTCCCACTGATGAGCAAACGCTCTATAAAACTCTGAATTTTTTGAACTTCCGTTGAACTTTGTGAACTGCGCGTCACAGTAGCGCTTGTTGCGCCACATGCCTTGGGGTGATGTTACGTCGCCGCTATATGGCGATGCACGTACAGCCGAGCCCTCCGGATCCACAACGTACTTGCATCTACTAGACAAACCCACACCACCCAGAATCGGATACACTTGTAAGAGCGCATCAGATACTTGCTCCATTGACGCTCTCATTTTTTTTGTTTATATACTTTGTTTGTATACACAACATTTTTTATTAATAGTAGCGGTGGTCATGCCTCCATCTTCATCACTTAAAATCGTATTGTATAAGTAAAGCAAGTACGATGGCAACTCCGAACAAACACGTGTACTGCAGAGCAGGCCATGGCGGTGGCGGAGGACGTGGCGGTGGCGGAGGACGTGGCGGAGGAGGTTTAGGCGGCAGGGGCGGAGGAGGTTTAGGCGGTAGGGGCGGAGGAGGTTTGGGCGGAGGAGGTTTAGGCGGAGGTTTGGGCGGAGGACGTGGCGGCGGAGGTTTGGGCGGAGGACGTGGCGGTGGAGGTTTGGGCGGCAGGGGCGGTGGAGGTTTGGGCGGCAGGGGTGGAGGAGGTTTGGGCGGCAGGGGTGGAGGAGGTTTTCACGGTGGCAGGGGCGGAGGAGGTTTTCACGGTGGCAGGGGCGCATGGGGCGGCCGTGGTCATGGATGGCCTGGGCACCATGGTCACCATGGATACAGGGACTATGATTACGGCTACGGGTCTGGGTACTACCCTTACTACTACGGATACTATCCGTATGACGGCTATGACTACGGCTCATTTGATGTTTACGGCAACCCCGTTTTCATGTCCACGTGTTCCGACGCGGCGTCACTGCCGCGCGTTGCGACCTATTCCAACCCCGTTTGCTTCGGCGATGTGACCGCACAAATGAACTGCTGCACCGGCACACAACCAACCGCAACATCGTCGTGCACGGTCAGTCCTGACGGCGCGCACTCGTACCAAACGATGCAATGTTATCCTAATTAAATCCTAATTAAATAAATTAATCATTTGTAGCCGAATATTTTTCAAGTATACATTGCAATCTTGCTTTATCAATCGATTTGTTAGAGTTTAATAATGTAGTCGCAGCTGCTAAGAGCAGATTACTGTCATATAGAGGGATTTTAAACTGTTGTTGAATCGCATCGACATGTGGTAACCTATTATCGTTTTTCATATAATAATCACATATCCAATATATCATTCTAGCTGTGTTATGTTTTGTAAACTCAGATATTTTATACAACGCATCTGTTCGGAATTCTTTTATTAACAGTAACGTCGTAAAAAAACAGTCTTTTAAATACCAAGCAAATATTAGTTCTAACATATTATTTAAATCTGTTTGGTTTACCGCTAATTGAATCAATTGGACTGAAACGACAACTTTTTTATCGTTCAGTCTTTCATAAACCCGGGGTAATAATGAGCGTAATTGTTGTTTTTTAAAATTGTAGTTTTGATTATAAAAATAACTTAAACCTTGTTTAAGTTCTTTAGAAATCGTAATTAAAAAAAAGTCAAAAAGATTTAATATGTCACCGTAAGGTACACTTATAAATTCTGATAAAACCTTATCATCCTCATCTACTACACCTACTTGGGTTACATGGTTTACATTTACTTGTAGTTCACCTCCTGGGGCTATAAATACTTTAGATTTATCTACACGTTCCCCCGTCTTCATTTTGTTGTAGATGAAAGGAGTTGCGAGCACGCCGGCCGCCACAGCAGTCGCCGCCACAGCACGCTTACGGGAAACACCGCCTCGCATTATGCGACGCGCACTCCTCTTTGGCGTGCGTGACTTGGTCTTATTCCTCCGTTTTAACGACTTGCGTTGTTGCTTCATCGAGCGGCGTAGCTTTTGTCGTCTCGAAGACATTTGTTTTTTTTATAATAGCAACATTTTATGTATCTAGTGATAAACATTTTGTTTGCAGGTCAACCATTGGACTCTTAGTTTCATTAAAAAATTCATCTATATTCCTTACCACAATATCAAATGTATCTTTTGAAATTTCTATACCAAAAACACCCCATGTTTCACTTTTGGTAACGTAACGTATTATCAATTGCTCAAATGTGTCGACATTGTTCATTATCCACCCACATGCCATGTTATCGGTAACAGTCCTACGACTGCATTGGAGGAAGACGTCATATGCTACAAAACAACACGAATGAATATAAAAAGATAGTAAAAGTCTAGTATAATCATTCTCATCTGTGACCATTGAAAACGCAGTCCGAAATTCTTTGTTTGTGGAATAATGTATTATTGTTTTTAACGACTGTTGTGTTACTTGCGTAACTGATTGTATAGCATTTTGCAACCGAAGATATATACGATAAAATGCTAGAATAGGTCCAAAGTCGGAAATCGAATTAAATCTACTAATAATAAGTTGCTTATCGTTGGCTGTATTATCTGGTTCACTCAATGGTTTACTTCCTCCATTCCGACGATCATAAGCATATTTAGCGAGTATCGGGACCCCAATCACTCCAGCCGTTGTGCCCGCAATCGCCTTTTTTGACATCGCTCCCCCTCTTAAACGTGCGCATCTACCGCCGCGGCGGCTTCGCGACCGTTTATTGACCCGACGAGGTGCTCGGGACAACCGGCGCGCCGTCTTTGTACGACGTCGTTGTGATTTTGTTTTCGCCATGTTTTGTTCGTGTGATTTTGTTGCGTGTTTATTACTATGTTTCTTTTATTTTCTTTCATTCAGCAGCCTTTTGATTGCCCGCCGACATAAGAATGCACGTTCTTAGATCCGAAGTTAATTGAGGAACGAATGTTTGTACGAATGTCTGTAGGATATCGAACAAATAATCAGATTCGTTGCATGTAAAGCTCCAGTCCTCAATGCCGTCGGAACCTTGCGAACACGGAAAAAAAGCGTTAGTTTCAAACTTTATCTTATAGGCGTCACGGAAAGTTTCTTTGGTAGTATTTCTAAAATATAGTGCTATAACCTGGATTGCGTTATCTTTTAAAAATTTTTGTTCGTTTGGATACAAACCCTGCGGTCGTTGCTTCTTTATAAATGTAATCAAATAAAATGTAACAAACGAACAATCAAGCACATACCAGCATATCATAGAGCTAACAACAAGACTTAATTTTTTATTATCGGGCACGGGCTCTTTAATTTTACGAAAAAGTACTGTCAAGTTTTTCGGAATACTAACTTTTTTTCGAATAATGCTATTGTACAAACGATTACATATCATATCCTGCTGTGGAAAATAACGTTGTATATATTGTGTAAAAATATCATACGGAATGTCGTCGCGATACATCTCAAGAAGTTCTAATAGGTCATCTTTAGGTATCTTCTTAAAACCTTCAATTGCTGCTAAAATTTCGGCGTTTCTCTTATGTCTCAAGTTTTGGTTAAACAACATCACTCCTACTCCTAGCGTGCCCGCGGCAACTACTGCTCCCGTACCAACCAGTTTTACCATGTTGGTATGCTTCCCATCGCCACCACGCACACCACGGGACCTGCGTTTGATAGTTTTCCCGGAGCGACGAATGGACCGCCGTGTCGACTTTTTGGAGCGTCGTGTTTGAGCGACGCGCGATGGCATTACTGTTTCTTTATTGTACATTTCATAAAAAATGTGGCCGTGCTAACTAAAGCGTGCTGGTATAATGGTAAACACCGTACAGTCGGCCGCGCTGATTTCTTTTACGGGCAACGCGGTGAACTCCGCGTCGAAGTTGTCGGCGTCCGTCGCCGGGATCCACGGCACAGCTATGCTTTTGCTGCGCACCTCCTTCCAGTTCACGTCTCTGAACGCATCGTGAGCCAACACATCTGGCATGGTTGCGCGCTGTGTCCGGTCCACCACCAGCAGCCGACCGATCAGGTTGTTAATGTCGCGCTCAAATTGCGTCGTGGGTTCACTCTTGCGCAATGCCTCCATGTTGCAGTTTTCCGTGTCGCCGTCACGATGGGCGCGTGGCGAGATGAGGGTGAACATATGGAGGAAGATGTAACCGAGCGCCCACGCGTCTACAGCCAGTCCAAGCATCTTCTGCTGCCGTTGTTCGGGCGACATGAACAGTTCGGTGCCGTGACGCGCGACCACACGGTTTCCCTGGCAGTGCCGCTCTGACAGACCAAAGTCACACACACGAATGTGACCGCTGGCGTCGATCAACAAGTTTTCGCACTTCATGTCGCCGTGCATGATGTGCGACGCGTGTAAGTCCGACAGCGCCACCACAATCTCGCACGCCCAGAACTTCATGGCTTTCAAGAAAAATGCCACGGTCTCCGGTGTGCGTGGACACGCCTGGGCGATGTCTAGTCGATACGCCTGGATAAGCGAGAACAGATCTCCGCCTGGACAGTACTGCAGCACCAGGTGCACCTGGTCACGCTCTTGGATGACGGCGTACAACGAGTTCACAAACGGGTGCTGCCGATGTTTCGCCAAGATGTCAACCTCTACCTGGATGAACGGAATGTTGCTCACCAAACACTGGTCTCTTGTTTTTATTTTTCGCGGGATGCTTTTGATGGCGACTTCACGCGTTACGGTTTGTGCCGCCTCTTCCGTTAATTTGCTCGTAACAGTCCACGTGCCCTGCTGCACAACTCCGAAAAAACCCTGACCGACAACGCGCGTCGGAACAAATGTGAACGTGTAGCGAGATTGCATCTTTTGTGCGTTTTTTAAATTTATGGCAATGAAGACAAAAAAAACGGGCGCCTCTTATTCGTCGTGGAAACTTCAACTAAAACTAAAAAAAAACAACAAACAACATGGTGGCACTAATGCCAAACCGGTGATGTGCGTAAACAAACCGTCCCATTTTTGGAAGACGAGCTCTGGGACACGGGTCAGCCGTGTGAACATTGCGTCAGCTGTGAACTCTGCGTCAGCCGTGAACTCTGCGTCAGCCGTGAACATTGCGTATGTTTTTGTAAGTGGATACACATATACAGAAGCATGTCGTTGATCAGCGACGCATGGGCGGCGGAAAACTATGAGATGTACGACAACCAAGATAACCAGGAGCAGCACGTGAGCGTCCGCATGGCCCTTCACAATCAGGATGCGCTGGAACAACCCGACAACCAGGAGCAGCACATCAGTCGCATTTTCCCTGACAACCCACGCGGCCGCATGATGGACGTGTTGCACGTTCTACCACAAAACAAGGTGTTGGTCGTGGACATGGGCGACGAACGAGAGTGCGCCATCTGCCACGAGACCGTCAAGCTGCAAGACAACCTGCGCGTCCTCCCCTGCGACCACCAGTTCCACCAGACATGCGTCGACGTGTGGCTGCTGCAGAAGCACTCCTGTCCGCTATGCCGTATCAACGTGTTGGATGCCTTGGCCGAAAGCTCCAAAGCCGGCCCGCCGCCAGTGGACGAGCGAGGCGTGCCCCTCGACAAGACAACGCTTCGCTTTTAATAGCGTGTCCACTCTACACCCCACCAATTGCACACAAACACCCACCACACACAAAAATAAATCAATAAAGAAAAGAAAACCCGTAACCACCGATGAAAACATTACGCGTCAACCGCAAGAAAAGTCGCAGCCGGCGACGCGCGCCCAAGCGTAGTAAAAGCGCCCAGCGTAGTAAAAGCGCCAAACGACAACGTATCATGGGAGGAGTGAAGAAACGGAAGATCATCACATCATCTCCTGAAACATCATCGTCCGCTCCACCGATTCATCAACTGATTAACCCCCACGTTAATACAAACGCCGAGTTTCGCGCCCTTAAACACCAGTTCGCCGGTATAGTGGAGCAAAACCCAGATATGATATACAACCGCGCAGAGCTATCGCCAGCCAACTGGAGAATGGGCCCTGCAGTGACGGAACGCTTTACACCGCTAAGTCGACAGGAGCTGAACGACGCCCTTGAACGCATGTTTCCTTTCCCGAAAACCGACGGGGAGCGAGCCGAGTTAGACCGTACGGTGCTGGAGGAGTTGGGGCCAGTGGCGACGTGGGATACGCACAACATTGACAACATGGCCCGCTTAAGTTCAGACATGCAAAATGACATGGACGGTACCTGGCCGTATGATATCTCCACCTGGGACATGCACAACGTCAAAACAATGTCAGGTATGTTTTCACGGTGCGAAACATTACGGCACGTAGACTGTTCTCGATGGGATACTCGCAAGGTGGAAGACATGAGCCTGATGTTCAACGACTGCCCCGTGCTGGAACATGTGAACCTGTGCGTCGACGTAACACAGGTGCAAACGATGCACGGTATGTTTAGCAACTGTTCACGCCTCCAAACAGTCAATCTGGTGACACCAACGTTTAACCTGGACACCAACGTTCGATCCATGTTCTGGGGCGTGCCGAGCACTGCGCGGGCCACGATGCCGCCCACCTTTAACCCCTGGCACTGGTACTTATCCAATTTGAACCCCGCGAGTGGCTCCGCCATTGCGTTCACCAACCCAGTCAGCCCGCTGATGCCGGCAACCACCGCGTTCCACCTCGACAACTCAAGGTTCTTTGGGTCGTTCACATGCGCCGTCTTTAGGTGGCAGAACGTGGAACCGACAGACGCGGCTCGGCTGTTTTTCAGAATTGCGCAGTGGTCGGAGTTGCAGCAACGCCAGCTTCAGGCTGCGGTGGATTACCTGTACGAAAAAACAGTGCCTGCGCTGGAGTGCACAGCTGCGTGCGGAACACCAAGCAGAAAGCAGTGGCGCAGCGCCAGCCCGGGTCATCCCGTGGTTCAGCTGGGGGCGACACGCACACCCGCTGAGCAAGCATGTATCGACACCCAGAAGGCCCACGACGAAGCCAGGTTTCAAACGTTTATTCGGACGCAACACCGCGCATCCACTGGCACCGAATCTCCGTCCGCGTCAGTGCTGGTCCTCGCACAGGTGCACGGCGAATTTAATAACTGCGACGACACGATGCTTTGCCCCCTGCCCATGTTCACCCTTCCGCCGGGCAAGAGCTTGATCATTCTGTCATTTTCGACGCCCGGCGCAGGCAATGTGTTATTTAAGTACACCGAAGACATTATAGCAAGAGAATACCGCGAGAGGTTATTGAAAGTGCCACAGCGGGTCGAGATGGACACACGACCCGTCCAATTTACACAACAACTACTCAACAAATGTGTAGAATCCAAAAAAGGGGCACAAACACGCGTCAAAAAAATGATGGAGAAGAATACTATTACGGACTTTGAGAAGCACCAGCAGTATCAACACTTTCTAGACAGCTACGAACACCCCCAGATATTGTACTTTAAAGAGGGCGATAATTGCGCCGATAAAACATTCACAACAGAAGCAGGAAAGTTTGAAACTCTTGTAAGTATACGAGAAAACAGGCTTGATCGTAACGACAGGAGCCTTATTCCTCCATTGAACACATCATATACAACCGTTCCCTCCACGCAATCTAGGGCCATCACATTAAGCGAACTATGCTATCAGATGTTTGTGGTGTCGGGTCACTCCACCGTCATTTTGGTTGATTACACGTGTTCCGTATTTTCGTGGAAACCCGATCCCGACGTGTTTTATAATTCGCCGTCACGCAGGGACCGCCTTGCCAGCAGGACGTTTGAGCAGCGGTTTGGCGGTGGCGCGTATCATCACCACTAGCTAGTTTCAGTTGTACAACGCCAACAACATAACGTACCACAAACCTTCTAGAACTTTTTTTGTAAGTCACCAATCATTTAATAGAATCACTTTTCACAATAAACTCATTTTTTTAATTTCCATGTTGTCAACGTCTCAATACTCGTTTCGCCAGCGCTTGCCCGACATCATCACCACACCTTGTCTGGAGAACGACGTCATCCGCAACGTTCGCTACGCCCACACTCTCCAAGTCGGCGACGTGGTAGCCCTCATGACACACGAGGACCCCTACGGCTTCTGGCTCGCACAAGTCACAACTGTCTTGTACCGAAAGCACGACAAAGGGTTTATTGGTATCCAGTGGTACAATCGATACCGGTGCCAGCTTTTTAAACCGCTACAGACACAACAAGAAATTAGTGTCGACTGTCTCATAGTAGTACCCCTAAAAATTCGCTTGAGCAGTACTGCACGCGACGGAGTGCTGCAACTACAGTCGGAGTTCGCGCGGATGATATTAGAGGCGGGAGAGAGGAGAGACGCTGATCTACAGTTCAGACTTTAATTTTATTGTATACACAAAAATGACATTTAAAAGTGTTTCACAAAATCATACTTCAAGCCATTCTAAACGGCCAACAATTCCGTGTTGTAAAATAATACAGTAATTTTTCGGTACTTGTGTACGTTCGTTTTTATTTAATCTTGTAATTGTTTGAGTAGTTTCTAACAATGATCGATCAAACCCATCAATCGATATACAATCCTGTGATATTAAAGTCCCATATGTTGATACGTCTGTAATAAAGATGTCAGGATATTTAGCTTCTAACTCAAAATGTGTGCCAGATATATAGTTAGGTTCAATATTTTTACCAAAATATTTCTGGAATCTGCGTCCAAATACACTAACTGTGTTTATATTGTTCTGTACAACCTCATAATTTTTGCTTTTGTCACTAAACGTAAAAGTAACTTTTAGCGACCAATTACGAGGTTTGACATTAAAGGCATTAATGATTGTTATAGTAGGGTTGTGACTCTTTATATTTATAATTTGCAACGACTGCGCATGTTCGCGATGATATGTATCATAAGTTTTACCTTTAGTATTGAATGCGTCACTCATGCCGGTATCGACGCACCATGCTTTACCATGTATTTTTTCGGTTATACTAGCTGAATCAACTTGTACTGTGTGTGCCGAAATAAATTTTAAGGATGTATTTTTCTTCTTAATGTCATCATTCCCACCATACTGGCAAATTTGTCTATCCCATAACGGTCCATCATTAAATACAAATCCAATCTTTCTTTTGGTGGCGTCATCAACAACCACGCCATTTAAATATGTAAAAACGTGGTTGTTAAGTTGATGTAGTTCTTCATATGCACTATCACAAAAACGAAAATATTTATCCTTCCATTTGTTTTCATCCGCAAAATACAGAAAACTACCAATGTCAGCATGTGAAAAAACGAATTTTCCGATTTGAATAACCACAGGGCGCTGTGCGAATACCTTTAAGGCAATTAAACCTCTACCGGGTTTGAAATATTCTTCACGATTATAACAGTTTCTATCAGCCGTGCTTGCATAATCTTGGTGAAATGAATTTGAAAACCCAACTCGTGTTGCTGCTGTATTGGTAGTACTGTACATTTCGTGGTTGCCCAACAACGAAAAAAAATTGCCTTGTGTTTTCTTAGCTTCCTTGTGTAAGAATTCCGTGTACTGTAAAACTTCTAGTTCAGGACATCGAGTGTCGTCCGTAAAGTCCCTCGGTGGATTCGGTGGATTAGGTCGTTTTCGGTCAATCTGGTCACCGAGCTGAACAACTGTTGTGTTACCGCCGATCCATTCGGCATTAACCCCGATAACACCGGCAGCGTACAGCACCATAAACAAGGCATCGATATCGCCATGAATATCTCCAAAAGCAATCACTCTCCCTAAAACTTGTTCTGTTACATCAGTCAATGGTTTTTCAACTCTTCGGTCACCTAAAGTTCGAAAATATGTGCGTGATTCTTTATACCATTCTTTGTCAACAAGAGTCATCCATGTAGGTGCCGGATGTGCGGCTATTCGTGCGGATGTTTGTTCTGCTTGTACTCGTGCTGCTTCTGCTTCTGCTTCTAGTCGTGCTGTTGCTTGTTCTGCTTCTAGTCGTGCTGTTGCTTGTTCTGCTTCTAGTCGTGCTGTTGCTTGTTCTGCTTCTAGTCGTGC
>Ga0208720_1000091_pt1 | contig 23974 bp, 20 predicted proteins | sample LakMenEpi20Apr10_FD_150716 | JGI IMG/M metagenome (GOLD analysis project Ga0208720, IMG submission 150716) | Freshwater microbial communities from Lake Mendota, WI - 20APR2010 deep hole epilimnion (SPAdes) | ecosystem: Environmental > Aquatic > Freshwater > Lake > Epilimnion/Euphotic zone ...
CTATTAACGATATGACTACCAAAGGAAACCAACCATTTCGTGATGGGAATATCAGATTGCTTTGTAATGGAGAAATTTATAATCATCGAGAACTTGAAGAGACTTACAATCTAGAATGTGAATCAAAAAGTGACTGTGAATGTATATTGCATCTATACAAGATGTTTGGTTTCAGAAGGACAATCGAACTGCTAAATGGAGATTTTGCAATTGTATTGATTGACGGTGATCGAGTGTATTTTGCAAGAGATTGTATTGGTGTTAGACCGTTATTTTATGGATTTACAAATGATAATAATTTTGCAGTAGCATCGTATGCACGAGCACTTACTGGTTTCTGTAAAGAAGTAGTTCATTTTCATCCTGGAATTGGAGAATATTATAAGGGTAATCTTGTGACTGAAACATATGCAGATATGTTTAATAACATTTCACCTTGCTTTTTGAATGTAGATGAGATACGAAAAACAATATATGAAACTTTAACAGAAGCAACAAAATTGAGGTTAATGTCGGAAAGACCAGTTGCCTGTTTGTTGTCTGGTGGTTTGGATAGTTCTATTATTGTTAGTATTTTGTGCAAGCTATTAGGTCCTGAAAATGTACGAACTTATTCAATTGGAATGGAAGGTTCGATTGATTTACGATATGCTAAAGAAGTTTCTAATTTCTTGGGTACAGTTCATACAGAAGTATTGTTTACAGCTGAAGAAGGGATTGCTTGTATTCCTGAAGTGATTAGAGATATAGAAAGTTATGATATTACTACAATTCGTGCTAGTGTTGGTATGTGGATGTTAGCTCGATATATCAGTAAGAATACTGATGATATCGTGATATTATCTGGTGAAGGATCAGATGAGTTGTTTTGTGGTTATCTATACTTTCATTATGCACCTACTATGGATGAACTGGAGGTTGAAAGTTGTCGTTTGATTGATAGAATGTATGAATACGATGTATTGAGGGCAGATAGGTCTGTATCATCTCATGGTCTTGAATTACGAGTGCCATTCTTGGATAAAAATATGGTCAAACTATGTTTATCAATTCCTAGCGAGAACAAAGCTCCTCGCGATAAAATTGAAAAGCATTTATTGAGAACATCTTTTATCGATTCATTTCTGCCTGATAGTGTTTTGTGGAGACGAAAGGATGGAATGTCTGATGGTGTTTCTGGTTTGGAGAAGAAATGGTATGAGCATATTCGTGAGTATGTCGATACTATTGTTACAGATGAAGAATATGAACCATATATGAATAGGTTTCCAAGCAAGGAAGCTTATTATTATAAAAAGATATATGACGAATATTTTCCAACATATCAGCCTGTATATGAGTATTGGTTACCGAAGTGGGTTGATCATGGTGGTGACCCATCAGGACGAATTCTAACAGTATTCAATGAATAATTAAAAATATGAGGTTTTGAATTTAATTTTAAATTCAAAATGTTGATTATACTTTTATGATATTGATTATATTATATTTAATCGCTTTAATCAAGAGTGCTTTTCAGGTTAAAGATCAAATGTATACATTTATGTTTGTAATTGCTTTTAGTATTTTTATGATTGACATATTCTTGATGGGTTTATTATTGAAGGAAGGTAATTAGAATTGAATTTGTTTTAAAAAATATTTACTATATATAAAATGGCAACATATGAATCTCAACAAAATATGATAGAAAGAAGTATGAAAAATTACTGTGGTGATGTTAGATCTGATAGAACTCAGTTCGATAAAGACTTGCAAAATATGTGGTGTCCCAGTTGCTGTGGTCCTTCTGGACCTACTGGTCCTATGGGAGCAACTGGTCCTATGGGAGGTCTTATGGTAGCTGCACCATCTAGATATGGTTCTGCTAGAGAAGATATTGATTTCCGTGGTAATCTTAAAGTAGCTGGTGTAAATTAAGAATCTAATAAATTAAATTGCTTTACAATTTAATTTATCCAAAAGTATTTTCGCTTGAAATGTAAGAATACAAAAACATATCTTTATCTTTGAATCTATCGTAAATAACACTCATTAATTCTGAAGTTGGTGGAAGCTCATTATTGAAGAAGATAAAAATAGCTCTTTCTGCATTCAATTTCATCCTTTTTCTGAGTATATAAATGAATTGCCCTACACTAAGTTCTTTAGGAACCAAATACTTACTTTTATCAAGAGAAGGAATATTCCGTTTAGATGAAGGATGAATTTCAACTATAACAGGGATTCGACTTGGAAACTTATTCATAATGTTTTGACCCTGTTGCAATCTGTTTTCAAAATTATGTTTTTTTTTAAATTCAGGTATATCTTTATTCATTTATTAATAAATGAGTAAAACAATTCTTTTTGTGATTCTTATGGTTATTCTAATATCGATTTTAGCTTATAACTTATTCAAAATATATAGCATAATTAACATCAACAAGATGCTTGAAAAATACGAAATAAAATGCAAGAGCATATCAGTATCTGATCACAGTTTAGGGTTACTTCTAGATGCAAAAATCATATGCAATAAGTTTCCTAAATTAGATGAGGTTCTTGGAACTAGAAATCTCATTATAGAAAATTCATTTCATTCTAAACCTGAAGATTTGATTTTTGTAAATATAGATTGGACTGACTTCTCAGGTTTAGATTCAGAGAACTCTCCAAAAACTCTACTATGTAAAACAAAGCAGGCCTACGATATACTGAAAAACAAGTTCAAAAATAAAAATGTAATCTATACTGGTTTTACAAGTATGGATCGATTTAAAACTGGTTACAATATCGATTATAACAAATTAATACATATATGTGGTAAATCTCCATATAAGGGAACTTTAAAATTGGTTAAAACTTGGTTAAATCATCCTGAATTTCCTCTATTAACAATAAAAGTGTATGACGGGGTTTATGAAGAAATCAAAAAAATGATGGTAAATAAAACTGCAAACAACATAGAAATAAATACAAAATTTATAACTGATGACGAAGTTGATAATTTATATAATACATATGGAGTTCATTTATGTCCTTCTATTCAGGAGGGATGGGGACATTATATAGCTGAAGCAAAAGCTTGTAAAGCAGTTGTATTATATACTGATGCACCTTGTATGAATGAAACATTTGTGGATGGATATGATGGTATAGCTGTAAGATGTAATATTAATACGGTTAATAAAATAAATCAAATCTGTCCTTTTTATGAAATAGAAGAAGAGGATATGGTTAATGCTGTTAGGAGAATTTTAAATTTATCTCAAGATCAAAAAAGAGAAATAGGAGAAAATGCAAGAAAATCATTTTTGAAAAACGATATTCAGTTCACAAAAAGATTTAATGAAATAATTCAAAATTAATGAAATTATAAATTTATATTATTTTCAATATAAATTCAAACTGATATATTTAATTTTTATAAAATCTAACATAATCGATTGTTGCTGAACTTAGTTGTCCATCGGTTTTTGTTACAATCAGTCTATAAGTACTGTATTTCTTATCATTTTTAAACGGTAAACTTAGTTTTCTATTATTAGTAGGATCCAAATTTTTAAACTCTGCCAAAAATGTCCATATACTATTGTTATACACTTGACTTACCGATGCTTTAACGGTAGGAGATGGATCAGGAGGAAATGGACTCATTGTTGGACTCATTGTTGGACCAATAGGTTGTGTCGTAGGAACAAGGGGAGATTGTTCCTTCCATATACCTGCATTTTTTAGAGATATATCATTATTTGCTACTATTGCAATATTAATGATAGCTGGGTATCCTACAACTGGAGTTTGTGTAATTTTAATGTTATTAAAATCCATTGCATCCGGAAAAGTGACTTGAACCCATTCACCAAAAATATTTGATTCATCATCTAAATTAGTTACTCTAGAACCTGTTGGGAGACCTATATTTGATCCTGAACTATTATATCCACCACCACTCAACCATCCTTGTCCTTCTCTATTAAAAATACTCCAAACAGTTCTTGGTGCATTACCAGTCCAAGAACTACTTTGTGCCATATCATACTGTCCATTTCCATATGGTTGGTTTTTTAGATAGGTTCTATTGAAATTGTAATTGGCAACAGAATTATCACCCGCATCAGTAACTAATCTATAAACATTCGAAGGATCTAGATTATCAGGAGGATATGATTTACCTATATATGGTTCAAGCGGAGCTGATGTTGGAATTATAGCTGTTCCCATTTTTTCTCCTGAAATATTTACAGCTTCAGAAGGTAAAGAAGGTAAAGGAGGATAAGATGGAGGAGGATAAGATAATGAAGAATCCTGAGAAGAATCACGAGAAGATGAATTTATAACTTTATTTTTATTTATAAAATAAAAAAAGATAGAAATAATTCCACCTGCAATAAGACCTAAACCGAATGCCATTAACATATTGCTTAATTTATTATTTTGTGTAGAATCCATTTATTATAATAAATAATATTTGTATTTAATTAAATACAAATATTAACTAATTTAGTTTGTTGAAACCAATTGGACTATGTTCTCTTCGACCCTTCGAACATCAGCTCCCATAATAGTATCGGCAAGAGTTCCATTCACATAGAAATGAAAACAAGGAACTGCTTGTGGTTTAAGTTTAAGCCTTTGGTTTGGTAAACTAAGTTCAGCATTCTCTTTAACAATAACACATACACCATCACGATGATATTTGTTGTATAGTTCATTCAAAGGACCAACAATCATTTTACAAGGTCCGCACCATCTTGCATAATTCTCGACAACGACAACTTTATATTTAGACATATAGCTTTCACGGTCGATATTTGAAGTGATTTCAGGTAGAATAGAAGTTTCTACCTTTTGCTCCTCTGGAGCAATAGTTCTCAATGTAGCATAAGACATTTATTTAACGACAAGAGAAATCTTTAAATGCAATATAATTTTATATTGTATTTAGGTTATGTTTGTGTCTTCCTTAGAAATCTCTTAATAATTATAATTGATATAAAATAAGATGATCTCCAATTCAAAAGTTAAAATAATGAGATATAATTTATCTATAAAATAAACTGATCTCCAATTCAAAAGATAAAATAATGAGATATAATTTATCTATAAAATAAACTGATCTCCAATTCAAAAGTTAAAATATACCTCGACAACTACATCCTCCTCCTCTACCACTAACACCACTGACTTGACCAACAGTACCTTTATATACAGCCCCGTTCTCAACTCCGTTATTTACAGAGCCGTTCGGTATAACGGCAGAACCATATAATACATTCTTACCATCACCAATATAATCTCCCCATTCAGAAAGAGACATAGTAACTTTAGGTTCGTATCCCTCTGTAATTTCGGGTTCTGTTGGTTTACAAATCCAAGTATTTTTTAAAATAGCATAATTCATCTTTATTATATTATTATTAATAAATGAATACAACTATACTAATAATAGTTCTTTTAATATTGTTAATTCTTGGGCAACTTTTGACATTTAGAAAACTTTCTGGTAAATTAGAAGATATTAATAATAAGTCTAATGAAACTCGGAAATTTGTTGGTTTTGTGGGAGAAGGAATAGTAAAACGGTTAGATATTAATATTCAAAAATCTGATGAACTTATAAGATATATTGTTAAATAAGAGAATGTGATTAATTCTAATATAAAATCAAACGATAATAAAATAATTTATTATAGTTTAAAATTCGTCTGTATCTGGAAAGAAGTTTGGAGGTCGATTATCTCCGAAGATAAAAAGTCCTGTTTTGCAGAATGAAGTTCCGCAGTTCCAACCTGAACTCTTTATGTCTTGAATAATACGGATAACATACTTATCGATATCAGTTTGTTTCCGAACATTGTACTTCCTGAAGAAGTCTCCAAGATCAAAGTAGTCGTTTTCGTTGAAGTTTCGAACCATAATAAACTTATAAATCTTATTCTTTAATGTTTCGTATATGAATTCATCTCTTGTTTGAGATGTAATTCGGTCTCTTTGGAATTGCATTTATAAGTATTGTATTATTTTTAAGTTTTATTTGTTTTATGTATTAATAAATGGAATCGAAAAGTGATATTAGAATACTGAATATGATTAAAGAAGAGGGGAAAATTGAGTTGATACATAATTTAACAACTCCTGTGAAAAATAAATTGATAAGTGTTTCTGAATATGCGGTTAAATATCATATTGGAAATAGAAAATTATCTTTGGATATCTTAGGTAATTTAAATCTTGAAGATATTTATCTAAATCTAAAACAAAGGAGAAATTTGGCTCAAAATCTAACTAAAAGTCTTCGTGTGATTAAGGATGCTGAAGAGGGTAAGCAATGCAAAGATGTATTGACAAATTATATTACCTTTAAAAAAACATTGGGATCAGGTTCTTTTGGAGAGGTATCTTTAGGTAGTTTAATACATAAGGTAAATGATACTAACATTTATAATCGGTTCAACTTTGCCGTGAAGATGGCTAGGCAATTAAAAATTGCAATTTCACCTGAATATCATATTGCAAATTTGATAAATAGATTGGTGTTAGAAAATAGAGCTCAAAACTTACCAATTATGATGGATTCATATAGTTGTGATAAGTGTTCTTTTGGAGCTAAATCAATTTCAACTAAGACTGCAAAATGTATATTTTCTGTTAGTGAAATAGCAACGGGTGGAGATATGGTTGAATGGATTTCTTCAAAACCAAGTGAAGAATCACTTGATTCTGCTTTGTTTCAAATCATGGCTGGTATACATGCTTTACAGCACTATTATGGAATAGTCAATACTGATATCAAAACACAAAATATACTAATTTACAATGTAACTCCAGGGGGATATTGGAAATATACAATATATGGTCGTGACTTTTATGTTCCTAATTTGGGTAAAATGTTTATAGTGAACGATTTTGGAATAGCAAAAATATATTCACCACGGTTTAAATATCCGAATGAACTTAGAAAAAATGATTTTATATCGTTAGGGGATAGGGTATTTTTGATAAATAATAATAAATTTGAAAAGTTGGAGAATCCTTTTGTAAAATCAGCAAAAATTCAAAAGTATGATTCAAGTATAGTGAAATGGGATGATGGTTCTATAATCAATGTAAATAGAGTGTTGATCAATCCTAAAAATAAGATCGTTTACAATCCAATCTTAACAAAAGCCCAACAGAAATTAATTGGTTTTGACTCAACCGATTTGAGATTCTATGATTCCAGATTGGCTCCGCCTTTAGAATTTATGGTTGACACTCAGGATGTTTTAAGGATATTTATAGGTGGAAAAAGAATGTACCAAACATCAGAACATGATAGACATAGCTTGAATCCTCAGTTTATAAATCGTGCGAGAAAGTATAATTTAAATAGCGGTGGAAATAGTAGTTATCATACATTTTTAATGACAAATGTGGTTCAATCTACAGACTTATCAAAAATGTTGGCAGGGTATTTTATTGTCGATTACTTTAGTAAACAACTAAACTATCTTATTCCAAAGAGTAAGGATCTTATTATTAGTCATATTAGAACAAGTTAATGTCAATCTAAATTGAAATTGAAAATTGTAATATTTATATTATTAAATACAAATATGACAAATATGGACAATATTGATAATGAAATTCGAATTCAAAGTTTAAACTGGGATGTCGGTATTCATACTTCTTTTGAAAAGAGGATTGTTAATACATTGAGAATAGCAATCGGAATGGGAACCTATTCAACTCAGTTTTTTATGGGTAGTCCAAAGAGTTATAATAGACAGAGAATATCGGATAATGATATTGAGGAAAGCAATAGATTATTAGACAGATTTCCAATGAATGTTTTTACTCATTTTCCATATATAGCAAATTTGAACGGATCGGTTTCGTCTTTGGCATGGAATGGAGATTCCAAAATTGATACTATAATAAATTTGATGTTAAATGAATTGCAATATGAGTTGGAAACAATTTCGAGATTGAATTCTAATGTTACTGGAGTTGTTATACACCCAGGTTGTTATCCAGATAGAGTAGTTGGATTACAAACGATAGCAAAAACTATAAATAAGATTGAGTTCAATGGAAAAGCTAAATTGCTTTTAGAAAATTGTGCAGGAGAAGGAAGAAAATTATGTAAAAACTTTTCTGAATTTAAACTGATTTACAATTCAATTAACAAAGAAAAGTTAAATAATGTTGGTTTTTGTGTTGATACTGCTCATATATGGGGAGAAGGACTTTATGATCTGAGTAGTATAGATGAAGTAAAAAGGATGTTTATTGAGTTTGATAATGAGATTGGAATAAAAAATTTAACATTGATTCATTTGAACGATAGTGAAGTTCCGTTTGGTTCAAAAAAGGATAGACATTCTGTTTTGGGAACTGGATATATATGGGGTAGAGACATATCGTCTCTAATATACTTGTTAGATTATTGTAAGGAAAACAGTATTCCTATGATATTAGAAACCAATTGTATGAGTATGTGTGTATTGCATGAGCTTGAAAGCAATCTAATTAAATATTAAAATTTTATATTGTCTACAATATAAGATTTCAAGATGTCGATAATACAAGAATAAAGCAATAATAATTTAAAAGAAAAGGTTTAAATGGAAAATGAGTATTTCAAATTTAAGAAAAATTACAAACGGTAAATCAGTATTTTATATTTCACCTTTTTCAAATAATAACGAGTTAGTGAGAACTGGTATAGATCAGGAGAATAGTTTTTATCATTCCTTATTACTAGCTTATGCTAAAAACTACACATCAAGTTCACCAGAAGAGAAGAATGATATGATAAGAAGGTTCATTGAGAGTCTTCTCAAAAAGGTTCCAGAAGAAGATTGGGAAGAACTTAACTCTGAATATAAGTTGGTATCATATAATTCTGAAATTACAACAGCACTCTCATCTTTTTACGAATATATCGAAACGAAGAAAAAACCACAGTTGGAATCAATTCAAAATGTTATAAATAAACTTCATATTACTTCTAACTTTGAATTATATGAAGGCATTTTCGAGTTGCTTTCTTTCTCAAATTTTAAGGATTCTTTAAAGATGACTAATCGTAATTCTTCTAATGAATCTTTGAGTGGTTACCGTAAGGTATTTATTTCTAATACAATCAATATCCTTAATAATTCAAGGGAGTTTAAGGCTATTGATATCGAAAAGAAAAAGTATATCATCAATATTGTAAATAACTTTTTAGTCACTTTTTTTAAAGAGATAGAAATTCATTCATTTCTTCTGTTCAAAAATAAATTGACTGTTGTTGGTCCTAAAGTAAATCCTTTTTTGTTATCTGTAATATCTAAACGGTTCAAAAGGGATATTTATCTGATTGATGGGATAAATAAATTGCCTTACAAAATCGAACAGATTGATAATAGAGGAAGAAAAAGTATCGTATTATTACGAATTGAAAATTCATTTGAATTGATCGGTAGGATTTTATCTAATAAAGAAATTGGTTATGAGTTTGAATCTGATGATAAATTTATTAAGAAGTTAAATATGTTTTTATGTAATCCTGAAGATATAAGAGATACATATCCTGAACTTTCTCAATTTCTATCTATTTCTCAGAGTGCAAAGTCCCCTCGAAATTTGTATTCTTCTGATTCAGAGGATGAAGAACAAAAATCTAAAGTAATACATAAAACTCATCTTCGTCGTGAGGAAGCTTCCAATCAAGATGAACATACAAGACGAGAACCTCAGAAACGAGAAGAACCTACAAGGAGAGAGGAACCTCAGAAACGAGAAGAACCTACAAGGAGAGAGGAACCTCAGAGACGAGAAGAACCTACAAGGAGAGAGGAACCTCAGAGACGAGAGGAACCTCAGAGACGAGAGGAACCTACAAGGAGAGAGGAACCTACAAGGAGAGAGGAACCTACAAGGAGAGAGGAACCTCAGAGACGAGAACATCGCAGTGAAGCACGAAATGAAAGTCAATATTTTCCAGAATTTCAATATCGTAGCGAACCAAATTCTAGAGGTCAGAACGAAGCTAAACCTAAAAACAATCAAAGAGGAGAAGAAAATGAGCCTCAAATGAGAAGAAGTTTAAAAGATTTTATGTATGAAAGCAGTTCTGATGATTCAAATTAATTTCATTAATATAATTCAATAATTATATTAATAAATGAGTGTAAAACCATATTTATCATCGAATGATGAATCATTCTTGTTTGAAGATCCCACTGAATTCGTATATTATAACTCTACAAATTCGGAAAATGATCATTTGTCTAGTATATCTCGATTTTACACTGGTAGTTTAAAATCAACATCATCAACAGATATTACAAATGAAAAAGATATTACCGAGTGTTTTTGTATAATTCTATAGTTTATGTTCATTTTTGAATTGTATTTTTATAAAATTGAACAGCAACTGGATGTGCAAATATCTTATCATAATCAATTCCGATGATGCTTAAACCTTCTAACTTTTTTACTCTTGAAAGTGCTACATAAGCTTGTCCGTAATCAAATATATCGGTCAAATCAATTTCAACATAATCTAGACTGTTACCTTGACTCTTATGAATAGTTGTTGCATAAGCAACCTTAAGAGGAATTTGAATTATTCTTAAAATTATATCATCCCCATCTTCAATATCCCAAGTAAAATGTGAAATTGGTATTTCAATACCATTTAAAAATTTTACAATTGGAATATCGTTTATAAAATCGACCACAATTCCTCTGCTACCATTACATAATCCCATTTGTAAGTCAAGATTAATAATGAGCATAACTTGTGCTCCTACACATAGTTGTAGATTTTCAGGTGCATTGCAATTCTTTTTTATCTTTTCAATAAAATCTGTGGTTACAGTAGTATTTATCTGTTTAATTTCCATATTGTATTCGTAGAAGTCTCTTTCATCTTTAGCTAATCTATCGAGTTCTCTATCGTTTAGTTCATCAACTTCAAAGTTCCTTGCATATAGTTTTGTAGGTTTAATATCGAACTCATTATTTAGTACGGCACCAATTCTGGGTGATAAAATATTAACGACTTCATCATTAACAACTCCAAAACGAAGTAGATTTAAACAATTTTGAAAGTCATTATCGGATTGTCTTATGATTTCTGTAAAAATATATGTCTCTTCTATGCATTGATTCCAAGTTGTTGCTTCAAAACAGAACTTATCAGTACCAATACAAGGTAATTGTAGAAAATCTCCTGATAAAACTAGTTGTATTCCTCCAAATGGCTTTGAATTTCCTCTAATCATTTTCGCTAGACCTTCCAGCTTATCGAAAAGGACTGGATCAAGCATTGATATCTCATCGATAATGAGGCAACTCAAATCTCTCCATCTTTTAGTCCATGTTTTATTTGATGATATTTTCTTGTAAAGTCTTGATAAATTTTCTTTTCCTAATCCTATTTTCAAGTAGGAATGCAGTGTAGTTCCGCCTACGAGTAATGCAGAAGTTCCTGTAGTAGAAGTCACCGCAATTTTCCTCTTAAAATTGTATTCTTTTACATATGATTTAATAACCGATGTTTTTCCGGTTCCTGCTGAACCTGTTAGAAATATATTTTTACCGTTTTTAATTGAATTGTAAGCTTTCAATTGCATATCAGTAAATTTCATCGTTTTATCGGTTCTTTGTGATACTTTAGTTTCTACTTTAGTTTCTACTTTAGTTTCTACTTTAGTTTCTACTTTATTCGTATAAGAATTGAAGGGAAATTCCATATCAAAATTATATTGTTGAAAATTCATTATTTATATTTTTAAAATATTACTTTATTTAAATTCATTTTATATTGAACATCAATATAAAATATGATCATTAATATTTTAAACTTACAACTTTAGCTTTGCCCATATACATTGTCTTAGCTTCTTCTAATGTAGGTTCTGGTTTGTTGTATCTTTTATTTACATAATTATGGAATTCCCAAAAGAACTTGAATAGTTTTTCTCTCCCAGATACTATATCGTTCAATTCATCGTCTTTTCTTTCAATATAAGTTTGAGCATGACTTGAACACCTTTCACAAGGAAGCATTACTGGTATACCCTTAATAAATCCCTTCATTTTTTCAGCTTGAATATATGAAGCTTCAATTGGATATTTAGAAGCACCATTATGTAATGTAAACCAAAATGCAGGTCCAAATACATCAGGAGAAGATGTATTTTCGTATTCTTTTTCTTCATATTGTAATTTGATTTCTCTCTTGACTTCTAAATTTTTGAATTTTTCAATAGAATATGATGGTTTCTTTTCTGCATTTTTGTTTATAATATAATACTCCTTAATCTTTTTGTAATTAGCCATTTATTATAAAAGCAACATTATTAATATTGTTTTCAATTATATTATATTACAATTGAAAACGAAACTACTCTTCGTCCTTTTTTTCTATTACATCATTTTCGTCATCTTCCATAATTATAATCTCACGAATAAAGCATTTTTGTAAATATTCATAATTAATCCTCAATTCAATACTATTCAGAAAGTTCCTAAGAATATCAAAATCAGGTTCGCTACAATATGGAACATCTGATTTTATATCATTTTTATTAAAATCAGTAAATAACTGTCTCACACGGTTGTAATTCAACACTGAAGTATCATATTTTGTATTTATCTCGATCTCCTCCAAACTACCATATGTCTTGATTAACTTAAAAGATGATACCGAACCAACTCCTTGTATATTGTTATTATAGTCAGTACCACATAATATACAGAAATCTAAGAATTGTTCTCTCGTCAGATCTATTTTTTCCAATAATGAGTTATAATCAACACGAACACAAGTTGAATTATTAATATCGATTTTAGATAAGAAAAAAGGGGTTCCGTATGCTAATGTATCTGTATCTTCAGATAATACAGCATCGACTTCATTATCAATACAAAGTTTAGAACACATCTTTTCAGCTTCATTTGAAGCTATATAGTAAGGAACTTGTAATATATCGAATAGATCTCTTGTTAGTTGATAATCATTTGAATTGATACTGATAATTTGACTCTTTTTAATTTTTAGTTTTTCTCGTATCGCTTTGATATTAATTTCCTGTGATTTATTTGTTAACAATCTCTTTGGGTTTGAAGAAGTCGCTTTCAAATTAAACTCGATTAGAATATCATTTACAACTCCTGATTTTGTATATTCAACTATAGATTCCTCGACATCCTTGATCTGTTGTATCATATTCATCTTCACATTCTTCCTTTTCTCTTGTTCCTTTTGCTTTTCGATCGGAGCCTGTCCATCGTATATGAAGACACAGTGAACCTCATTTTTACGAAGACAAGCAACTAGGTTGATAAACGATATCAACCAATAATCACCGCATACAGCCTTAAACTTATGCATATATAAAGATACATCAATAGCAACCTTCTTGAAAGCATATTCAGATAAATGAATCACTTCAAATGACTCTGGAGATTTGCTTTTTAAGAAACTTAAAAAATTAGACTTGATTCCCATTTACTTTTATAAAAATAAAACTTTCTTTTTCATTTTAATTTGAGTTGAATTGATATTCATATTTTTCAAATATGTTCAGGTTGAATTAAACTGTATATACAACTGATTTATAAACAAAATTTGAACCAATTTAAATTTAAATTGTAATAAATAAAATGAACGAATATTTTGTTTGGAATAGTTATTATATACATAAGAGAATATTGGGTTCAGGTTCCTCTTCGAAGGTATATTATGGGATACATAAGATCAAGAATCAAGAGGTTGCTATCAAAAAAATAGCATTTGACGAACTTCCTGATGTAATGAAAGCAAGGACAATTAAAGAGATCAATATTCTTCAGTCTGTAAATCACCCTAACATAATGAAATTATATGATTATAAGTTCGACAAAAACAAACTATTTCTAATAACGGAATATTGTAACGGAGGAAATCTTAGTGAATGGTTAAAACGAGAAAACAAAAATCAAACTGAAATTCTAAGTGTAATTAAACAAATTCTTGAAGGTCTTCAATACCTAACGGATAACAAAATTATACATCGGGATATTAAACCACAAAACATTCTCATACAGGAACCACTTACAGTTAAGATTTGTGACTTTGGATTCTCTCAAACTTTCAAAGAACAAATCAATATGTTCAAAACAGTATGCGGAACTCCCTTATATATGTCACCTGAAATTATAAATGCACAATCCTATACATTCAAATCAGAAATATGGTCTCTTGGAATAATGTTCTACAATATCTTCTTTGAAAATCATCCTTATGGCCAACTCGAAAGTATTACTGATTATAGAAATAAAATACTACTTCCACCAATTATACCCAATATTACTATATTTGATCACGAACTAAATACAGTATTTACACAACTTATAAAATCAATGCTTTCCATTGAACCCGAAAGACGACCTGATATAAGTGATATTATTATCGCAATTAGGATAGCTGAAGAAGGAAAATACAATCAATTTGACTTTGATGAAGACTACTTGAAAATAGATATCATTAATGAATATGATAAGAAGAGTATCATATTGGAAAATATAAGATTTGATAATTCTCCTCCTCCTAACACCTTCTTAAACTCACCTTTCCAAACATTCGAAACAAAGAATGAAAATAATATAGAAATATTTAGACTGGATAACAATTTAGAAAAAGGAATATTTGAAAATTATTTTAGTCCACAAACGAGTTTAAAACCATTAAATCAACCTCAATCTCCTCCATACAATATACCTTCGCCTTCTCAGTTTTTCGAACCTCTCAAGACCATATTCAGTATGATGTCGAACTCATTCTCCAAATTTTAGATATTAAATAAAAGATTTAATATCTACATCTTCATTTTACTCTGTAACTTTAGTTTTTCATAGAACTTATCAGGATTCCTTTCTTCTTTTAATACTTTCATCATATCATCATCACATATATTCATATCACAAGCTAACTTCCAACTGCTAATAAAAAAGTTTAGATATAAGCTTAATACCAAATCACAATATTTTGAAAATTTTTTATCTTTATTGCAGACTTTAATTTTATTCCAATCTTTACTTAATATCATTAATAGTTTACAACAATATATAGAAAGTAATAATTCAGTTTTCTTATACATTCCTGAAAAGCTTAGATAATCTTGTTTTCTTAAAACAGCAATAGTTCTAGGGGACCTATCGATATATTGTTTTACTGTATCGATAAAATCATAATTTTCAATATAATCTTCAAGTTCCATTTGATACAATTTTAATAATTAAATTAATGAAATCAATTTAATTACCAGTTTACATTTGTCATTTTTAAGAAAGCAATTCTACCAATCCTTGTTTTTTCAGTTTGCTATACCCTTTGATTTTTCTTTCCTTACATAACTGAATCAGTTTATAACGAGATAGCTTATTCAGATTTTCCGAATGTTCTTTCGTTTTAGATTTTATTTCAACATTGTTTTCCTGAGATAGTAAATCAATTATCTCTTGTTTTTTCAGTTTACTATATCCCTTTATTTTTCGTTCCTTACATAACTGAATTAGTTCTTGACAAGTTAGTTTATTCAGATTTTCACTTTGTTTAGTCTCTTGTTTACTCTCTTGTTTACTCTCTTGTTTAGTCTCTTGTTTAGTCTCTTGTTTACTCTCTTGTTTACTCTCTTGTTTACTCTCTTGTTCACCCTCTTGTTCACCCTCTTGTTCACCCTCTTGTAGTTCGAGATAAAACTGTTTTTTAAAATTTTTAAACATACCCCATTCAATTCTAAAAGATGACCATAAACAAGATTTTAATATTTTCGAAAAATCATGTGAAGATAAAAATTGAGATAACTTCCCCCCTTCTTCTATATTATCTATTGCTATAGCCATAGCTCCCTGAGACATTCCATATTTACCTTCTATATCAATTATAGGATTATAGATTCCAGACTCTCCAAATATTACTTTTTTTACTCCAAAATGACCATTATCATTTTTTTTTGACCATACATATCTTGGACCCTCTTTTGGTGTTGAATGAACAATAGGATATTTAAACTCATTACCCATATTTTTTGATATCCATTTTTTATCTGCACCATAAGAATTTCTTGAATAAATAATATTACATTTATCTTCATTTTCATCTGCTAACAATCTATCTATTAAATCTAATTTACCATTTGCTAACCAATTGTATTTATACAAATCTATTTCTGATAACACATTATTTTCATCAAGAATAATTGTCTTATAATTTACTGGTATTTTCTTTTGTAAAATATACCAATCATATCGTGTTCCACATTTAAACTGTTTCATTCCATCTTTGCTATCATGCATTTCCAAATATAACATAGTATTTTCCTTAGTCATAGTTTTAAACATACCATAAAACTTACCTCTTTCAGTATTTGGTTTCCTCCAACCGTTAGGATGAATAAAACATAAATAACCATTATCAATTAAAAGTCCAATTGATTTTGTAACAAAAGATTGCCATATCGTATTTCCTGATGCTTTTGTTCCTGATGCATTATAAGGTGGATTTCCAACTATTATATCGAATTTTTCTACACCAAACTCTTCTTCAATATCAACTTGTAATGAGTCTCCACAATGTATGTTTAAGTCAAATTGGCTATCAATATCAAATATGCTTTTACATACAAGAACATTCTTCTCATTCAACTCACTCATATAAAGCATGTTTTCAAGTATATGTCTCTTCCTTTCTTCCTTATCAGGAATCACACTTTCTAAACTGTCTATAAGTCTTAAATATACAGCAATAGGGAAGTTCCCCATACCGGAAGCAGGGTCAAACCACTTCAAATTTGGATTGTTCCAAACCTCATTAGGAAGCTTATCAAGCATCTCATTAATTAGACTGATTGGAGTAAAAACCTCACCATACTTCTTTTTCTCAATATCCTTTGGTTTCAAACAATCATTAATCAACTCTAACAGTTCCTTTGGATTATCAATTAGACTTTGTAGTGACATCTTTATTTGTATGGTAGTATTATATATAATCGAATCCTTTTTAATATATTTTCGAACCATTTTTTCAACGAGACTAATGATATTCCTCTTGTTCCACCATATGAAGCATTGGTCTTCAAACATTTTAAAAAGAGACTGATTCTCCTTTATGATTGTAAGCATATTCATAAAGTCTCGTTCCTTATACTTCATCGTGAATATACATACAAGAGGAATAACAGATGGCAGAATATCCCTTGTAAAAGAAACTTCTTTCTCTTCTTTCTTTTCGTCTTCACTTTTAGATTCTTTTCTTTCTCCATCGTTTTCAATATAATTATTACCTGTTTGTAATTCTTGATTTTCAACTTGGTCGTCTGTTTGAACTCTTTCATTTTTTGTTGAACTGGATGACACCTTTAATTTGTTGAGTTCTCTCTGATCTTTCTCATCCAATAGAACTATTGATTGTTCAATCTTTTGCAGTAGGGTTTTCAAACTGTTAATAGGATTTGATTTCCAAACAGTAATCAGTCTTTCAACCAAGTTGGATTTGTTTTCTCGATTGTTAAAAAGGTCTTCATCGATATGTATCAAATCATTCTCAATTACATACCGTATCTTGTCTTCAATCGTAAGGGTTTTCTTATAAACATTGTAATCAAGAACGGTATTAAGGACTCTCGATATATTCATATCAACAACAAAACCATACTTTTTAGGTTCAAAATTCAACTCATTAGAAGATTGTTCTGTCATACATCTATACATCATCTGATATATCTTATCACTTGATGTCACTTCAGTAAGCAAGAAAACAATATCGACAAGAGGTAATGTAATCCCCAATGTCAATTGGTTTCCAGCAAGAATAATCAATCCTGATTTACCTTCCTTTTTAGCTTTCTTTTCCGCTTGACTAATTCTATTCTTAATATCTTTTACCTTATACTCTTTTTTAGAATTTACAATCATAATTTCATATTGCTTTAGGGTAGGATTTAGAAGCATTCGTTTCTCGAGACAAGAACTTACTTTATCAATCAACATATCTTTTCCAAAAGGGAGAAACCATAATTGAGTTGTAAAATTATGATTGTTTAATAATGTTCTGCTACCTGTTTCAGAACATTGTTTTTTAATTCTTTCAAATATACTTGTTTTATCCCTTATTACTTCATTACCGTTACCTTTACCTGTAATATATTTCAACATAGTATCAACCTCATCTACATATTGAAAATTACTACCATTATTCACAACTGATAACAAAGACGAAAATGAAAAACCATATGATGTATCCTTGATTTTTGTCTTGATATCCTCATATCTCTGTTGGTCCATTAGGTTCGTCATTAAGAATAGTTCAGGCATAACATCATAACTCGATAACACGATATCCTTATTTTCCTCGTTAACAAACAAATGAACATCATCACCGTGTTTCTCAACAAGAGAAGTTATATCTCGTTGTTTACATAATTTCTCATCCTCATTATCCCAATGGAATTGACAATCGATAGGAATACCCCATTCATTAACCGGTTTTGAATATGTTGCTGTCAGAAATAATTTGACAGTATTTTCAACTGAATATGAGCTCAAAATATTTTTTGATTTTTCAGTTGTTCCGTGAAAGTGATTTTCATCAAATATAATAAAATCCAAATTCAAGTCTCTTATTGAACTTACAGTATCCGTTCCAACATAATCATCAATTAATTGTTTCGATAAAATGATGATATTAGACTCTTTAAGCTCGATATCGTTTAATTCTGAACCTTTTGTGATCTCAACTATATTCATATTTTGAAAATTTTGGAACTTGAGAAACAAGTCATTTGTAAATTGGGGTAAAGTCTCATTTGGAGCAGGAGTAATAATGAATGTGTTTACCTTATTTTTTAACATATAATATTCATAAATTATACCTCCAACACAATATGTTTTACCTGACCTTGGCTTTGCACCCAATAACAAACTCTTGTTACCTTCACTTATTTTTTTTAGTTGTTTATGGACTACAAGCTGTTGATGAAATCGTAAGGTAAGCGGTTGTTTAGCAATATCAAAATACAAACTAATATCATCAAAAGCGATAGATAAGATTGCTTTTCTAAATTGAATATAAGCAACTTCTAAATCCTTTAAATCCAGTTTGTAATCAACCTGATGTTTGATGTAATTATTTGTAGATTGAGCATTGTTCCGAATATTATCAAATTCTACCTTGTTTTTCACACAGACACCAATACTAAATGAGTCATTATATTGTTGATAATTTGTTTTTGAACTAGCAATAATTTCTTGAATTCCATAGTCTGTAATCAGTTTGTTTTTTAATTCTCTCTTGAAAAATTTACAAGATAGAAATACCCACTTGTTATCAGTCTTATTTTTTAGTGTAATATCACTTGAACCTCCTTCTCCCTTGCTTCCTATATTCAGTTTTTTGAGATATCTCTTCAGGTCAGTAACTTTCTTCAAGCTACAAGTATTGTTGTTCCCTGAATAGTGCTCAAATTCTGAGTTTGGAAAGAGAGGACAAAATCCAAATTTAATAATCAAATCCCACATCTTCTCGTAAGCATAGCCTCTGATTGATGCTTGAGTTCTCTCGTCATCACTACTGTAATGTGCTTCAAGTAGTTCTCCAAAACTAGACGACGACTTAATATAATCATAAAATGATTCACCATTATTCTTATTTTCCATTGTGTTAATCCTGATAAATAGTAGTTAACTTCAAAAAAATCAATTTAAGAGAACTATTAGACCATAGACAAAGAACAATATGGTGAAACATATAATTATGAAGCTTCAACGGAATTGAACTCTATAGAAGAAATTGGAATGATGGATTACCGTTACAAATTGAGTTTGAAGAATTTATGGAAACTCAATTTATCGAAGATATGTATATTAGGAATAAAAGGTGATATAGTTCACGAAGATAATCCATATTCCGTTAAAAGAATAGTCAAGAAGTAAACTTGATATTCAGTTCAAATATATCTCATATTCTTACAGTTGCTATTGTTTTATAATTTAGATATTAAATAAAAGATTTAATATCTACAGTTTAATTTATAATTATTACTTTCATTCAATTTTGAACCTATATTTATCCGTAAAGTTTTTTATCTCGCAATGACATTAGTTTTTCATAGTATTTATTGTTTTTACTCAATTCACTTACTCTCCTATTATAATATATTATATCAAGAGCTTCGAACAGTTCGGATCCATATCGAGAATGATAATTCTTAATTCTATTATATTCATCCTCTTCTATACCTGAATTATTCAAAGTATCATATACACTATCAGGAATATAATTTAGACCCCATAATATCATCATATCTATAACATCTTCAAAATCAGAAAGATTGTTAATTTTTGAGTTACTTCTAGTTTGAAATTCAGTCGGATTTAATTTACCAAGATGAACGGAAGACATATACAATTCGGAATTTTGAAGCCAAAAAGGAAACTGAATTTTAGATTCTGGCATCTTTACACAACCAATGTCTTCCCAGTTCATTTGATCAGAAACAAATGAATATATCTTTTTACCAGAAAGAAAATTAAAGATGAAATCTTTATATGTATCAGTATGATATGCACCTGCATAAATAATTATAGTATGACTTTCTTGAGGTTGAAACACATTTGGTAGGTTCCTTTCTAAATCATATCTTTTAAATATTCGACAGAGAGCATATATATCCATAACGAATACATTCGTAAAGAAAAAGAAATATTCAAAATCCTCAATTGCAAGTCCATCGTTAGTATTTAAAAACAATCTCTCAAAAAGTTCATTATCAAACTGCCTTTCAGTCTCTAAATTATATATTAATTGCCTTACATCATTAACTAGTTCTTCTGTAATCAATCCAACTAAAGCTTCTTCTTTCATAAATTCTTTGATTTCAGACTTGAAACATGACTTTTCGTATTGTTCTTTAATTTTACGATTATGATTCATAATAAAATTAAATATACTTTCAGGCACATTTTCATACTGAAAAAACATTTCTTTAAAAATTTTATCAGCTTTAACTTTTTTAAATATATGATTTACGAGTTCTAGATCATTACGGCAATTCATTAGGACAGACCTGAAAAATCCAAAGTAATTAAAATTTTCTAAACTACGAATAACACTCATTGAACCTCTTGAATCAATAGAATGTATCCTAAATAATTCACATTCTTTTTTACCCCTAATACTTGGATCTACACAGGAACCAACCATATCGAATAGATTATCTATTTCAGGTGATGATAATATAAATTCATCTTCAGCTATATTCACATGCTGATTTTTTATATGTTCTAAAATTTCTTCAAATTCGAAGCTTTTGGTAGAATCAAATTGTATCAATTTATTTCTTTTTTCAGGCTGTTTGTCAACCGGTAAAAGTTGTTCTATAATAATTTGATATATTGTATTGTCATTTATGGTGCCTAGTCTACTTTTCATATCGAGATTGATCTCCACATATAAATCAAAAAACGATGGTGTATTCTTAGATAGTTCAGAAATATAGTTTGAAAAGGTTAAAAAATTATTATAGCAATGATTTTTAGTATATCGGTGATGTTCTCCAAATAAGTATACTGTTTTGTTATCAGGTAAACTAGCAATATGAATTTCAGTTGGACCTTGAATATAATCAGACATATATGTCTTTTCCTTCTTAAGATTTTCTATTAATCTTTTTTGAACTGGATTACACCTTTCTTTTACAAAATTTATTTTTTCATCAGATAAGGATTCAATATACACTGCACTATATGTTTTTTTGAATATATCTATTCTATCGAGTTCATCTTGCGATAACTCGGCTTTTGTCTCTTCTATCATTTAATATTAGAAGAGAAGAGATAATATTAAAGTATAAATTTATTTATACCTTTTGAATTAGTTAATTCGTTTTCAATCTAGATTTTAGACTGTTATGTAATATTATGTTTCATAATATTACATTATAAATAATTATTTATCCAGAACAACTTACACAGGATTCAGGCTCTTGTTTTGATTCATCGTCATCATCTCTATTTTTACCTTTTATCATATTCGGATCAATAGTAAACTTAGTAGCTCCTGTTGATGGCTTTGACCGAAGATAATACATACCTGTTTTGAGTCCATTTTTCCATCCATAAAAATGACTAGAAGTTAATCTCTGATAATCAGGTTCTCCCATAAAAATATTGAGAGACTGTGTTTGATCTACAAATGGACCTCGGGCAACTGAACCTTTCAATGACCATATTTGCTTTATTTCCCAAATTGTTTTATATATAGTTCGAATTTCTAATGGAATCTCATCAATATTTTGAATTGAACCATCATCGGCAATAATAAGATTCTTCATATTATCATTCCATAATCCAACTGCAATCAAATCTTTTACTAAATATTTATTTACAAGCACAAAATCACCTGCTTGTGTCTTTCGTGTATAAATATTATTCGTAAAGAACTCAAAACATTCATTGTTTCCCAATATCTGACTTGTTGATGCTGTAGGCATTAAGGCTGTGAGTAAACTATTTCGTGTTCCAAAAATTATCACTTTCTCTCTCAATTTTCTCCAGTCATCGGGATACATCAACTCTTCCTCTGGTTTTTCCCATAAATCAAACTGAAACTTCCCTTCAGAGAAAGGTGATCCATCAAATGTTGAATAGCTTCCGATTGTTGTTAAATTTGAATCTCTATCCAACTCATATTTACAAGGTTTCAACCGATGATACAATTCATTAATAGAAGAATCTGTAATAATAAATGATTCGTCATAAAATTCTGGATATTGATTCTCATTCGATCTAAACCATTCAATTAATGTTTTCATCCCTTCTGTTCGAGACATAGATAAATCAATAGAAGCCGTTACCGATGCTAGATAAATGGTTTCCATCATCTTGGAATTAAACGATACTGCTTCATCTGAATCATATGCAATTTTCATTAGGACCAATGCATCAGCCAACCCTTGGATACCCAATCCAATAGGTCGATGTCTCATATTTGATACACGAGTCTCTGGTACAGGATAATAATTAACATCAATCACCTGATTCAAATTCACAGTCGCTAAATAAGCAATATCATATAACTTCTGATAATTAAACTGACCACCAGTATGTTTATATAAGTCACTCCATCCTCCAATATGAACCAATTCTTCAGTATCCTTTTTTGTAAAGATTTGAGGGAAGGTAACTTTTTGAGTATGTAGAATCTCCTTTAATTTTAAGAGGGAATCATTACTAAATTCAACTTCTGTAAAATGTACATTATTGCTATCCAAATAACTCTTTGCATATCTACAATATTTGCAATTTGGTTTTGAATAGACAATCCATTCTCTCGTCATCTCGAAATCAAAAGGTATAATGAATGATTTTAATGCAATCGAAGCTAAATTACAAACTGCATATTCTTTGTGATCCGAATATTGAACAATTTCATTACATAAATTTGATGATTTAATTGTTCCTATATTTTTCTGATTTGATTTTTTATTAACAGCATCTTTATAACTGATATACGGCATTCCTGTTTCAATCTGAGAGTCTAGAATAGCAAGCCATAATTTTCGTGCTTTTACTTTACTCTTAAATTTCCCTTCATTTACATATTGCCAATATAGAATTTCATAATTACTACCGAAAGCATCCGTAAGACCAGGACAATTATCTGGACTCAACAAATACCAATCTCCATCAACTTCAACCTGTTTCATAAACAAGTCTGATACCCAAAGAGCCAAAAATAAATCTCTCGCTCTCTCTGTCTCAGAACCAAAATTCTTTCGGAGCTCAAGAAATTCAAAGATATCCGGATGATGAGGTTCAAGATAAATTGCAATTGAACCTGGTCTCTTTCCACCTTGGTCAATCCACCTTGCAATATCATTGAATACTCTCAGAAAAGGAACAAGTCCATTAGACCTTCCACCTGTTCCTTTAATCAAACTGTCTTTCCCTCTGATATTGGAAACATGAAGAC
>Ga0208720_1000093_pt1 | contig 23753 bp, 18 predicted proteins | sample LakMenEpi20Apr10_FD_150716 | JGI IMG/M metagenome (GOLD analysis project Ga0208720, IMG submission 150716) | Freshwater microbial communities from Lake Mendota, WI - 20APR2010 deep hole epilimnion (SPAdes) | ecosystem: Environmental > Aquatic > Freshwater > Lake > Epilimnion/Euphotic zone ...
ATTCATTGTACAGACATTCCACATGGATTTGCGAAAGGTGGGCTTCACCCCACCCTACAGGAACTACCCCATTTATAAGGCTTGAGGGGGCACTAGATTCTTACAGCCCGGTTATATATCTTCAGCGAACCGGGGGCTAGCGCCCGGCGGCTAGATTATTACACCCAGGCTATTTTCTTCAGCGAACCGGGGGCTAGCGCCCGGCGGCTAGATTCAAACCAAGAAACCTGGGCTATCGCCTCTTATCTAGCCGGTCTGGGCGCTAGCCCCGGTTCATTGGTTTTAAAGACGGGAAGTTTTTTCGGACTGATCCAAAAGAGCTGATTTATCCAGGCTCCGTGTCAGCGAATAAACTGATTGACGTAATCGGCACCAAGGCCTACCTTCGTATAATGATTCCGGCACATTTCAATCTTGGTGTGCACATCCTCATATCCCACAGTCTGACCGGCTTCATCGACGTAGATCATAGCCCCTGAAATATTAAAGAACGTGATCATTTCATCACAATCCTCGTCCACTACAAGCGTATGAATTTCGCCAGGCGGCTCGAACACATAGCTACCGGCTGTGGCCACCCAGTCGTGCTCCAGATATCGCCACTTGCCTTTGACAACGTATCCGTGAACTGGTGCAGGATGCCTGTGACGCGACAAAAAGCCTGATTTGCAGACTTTCAACAAGTTGCACCACTGGCCGTTGGTTGTATTAAAAAACAGGGGCCGAAAAAAGACGCGGTCGGCTTGGGGAACCCAGACGCGAGGATCGTCTGGAATGGCCATTGTGACAATCTCTGATCGAGCGTCCGCAGGCATGGGGATGGTACAAGGCGCTGGAAATGCAATTTTATCCGACATCTTTTTGATCCTCGCTTCTGATTTGATCTCTTGAAAACTCATTCGATTCAGCACGCTGCATATCCACCGTCGATATTCAGAACAGTGCCCGTAATAAAACTGGCTCCTGCGCTGCTGAGGAATAATACGGACGGGGCCACCTCTTCAGGCAGTCCCCAACGGCCCATAGGGGTGCGGTCAAGTATCGGTTTTGACCGGACATCGTCGGCTTGAAGTGTGGCTGTCAGGGGTGTTCGAATCCAGCCAGGTGCAATCGCATTCACCCGGATATTTTCGCTCGCCCAGGCGGCTGCCAGGCTTTTTGTGAGCTGAACGACTCCGCCCTTGGCTGCGGAATAGCCTGGTACAAATGGAGAACCGAAATAGCTCAGCATGCTTGCCACATTCACAATCGATGCTCCACCGGCCATCTGACTTCCCAGCATTTTCGGCTTAGAAGATAGTGCGACCCTCATCATTCCGCCCAGATTGATTTCCAACGTTCTCGAAAATCCTTCCGGCGTAAATTCCACTCCATTGCGTTGGATAATGCCAGCAGCATTCACCAATACATCGAGCCATTCGATTTGTTCGAACAATTTATCAACCGATTCCTGGGAACTCACATCAAGAACCTTGGGCTGAACACGACTGGACCAAGGTTTCAATTGAAAATTAAAATCAAGGTCGGCTTGATTGACTCCGGTTGCAATGACATCGGCGCCTGATTCCGCAAAGGCTTCGGCGATGGCCCTACCGATTCCGGAAGAGCCACCGGTGACAAGCACGCGTCGATTCCTGTTTTCAATCGGGGGTTGGCTCACGTCTTGGGGCTCAAAAATTGGGATTGTTGGGGATGATCAATGTCGAACGGGTTTCCCGATTCTCCTTTTCGAATTTAAATCAATCACAAACATAATAGCAAGCCCTTTCTTTCGGCACTCGGTTCGGATATTCTGAGAATTCACCAGCCTGGATTTCCGAAATCACTCGTTCAAAGGGCCACCACAATCATGACCGAGCCAAATCGCCGCGAAAGCCTTAAGACCATCGCTGCCGGTGCAGGAGCCACAATGTTTTCGAAGATTTCCCTCTATGCCGCCGAAGTAGGCAATCTGACACCGTTTGCGGGCATGCCCCTGCGTGCTGGAATGATTGGCCTGGACACTTCACATGTCGTTGCATTTGCAGGACTTCTGAACGATCCAGCCAAGGCCAAAGGCGTATTGTCCAACGTTAGGGTGACGGCCGCTTTTCCGGGCGGATCGAAAGACATCCCTTCGAGCATTGACCGAGTGGCTGGTTATACAGAAACCCTGCGAGACAAGCACGGAGTGAAGATTTACGACAGTATTGAAGCGATGATGCCCGATGTGGACGTGGTGTTTCTCGAATCGGTCGATGGACGCCCCCACCTGGAGCAGATCAAGCCCGTTCTGAAGGCCAAAAAACCCGTGTTTGTTGATAAGCCAGTGGCTGGATCGCTGGCCGATGCGATTTTGATTTATGAGCTAGCAGAGAAGGCTGGCGTGCCCATTTTCTCGTCAAGTTCGCTGCGGTATTCGAAGTCGACCATGGGGGCCACAAATAATCCGGCTGTAGGCGATATTCTAGGAGCAGTCGCGTTCAGTCCCTGCTCGCTTGAAGAGCATCACCCCGACCTGTTCTGGTACGGCGTACACGGCGTGGAAAGCCTGTTCACGATCATGGGCACCGGGTGCCAATCTGTGACCCGCATTCACACAGCCGATTTTGATGTGGTGACGGGCATTTGGTCCGACGGCCGGATTGGAACCTTCCGAGGTATCCGCAAAGGCAAGGCCGATTATGGAACCACCGTGTTCGGCTCGAAGGGTATCTATCATGCCATGGGCTATTCCGGGTACCAGCCACTGGTCGAAAAGATCTGCCAGTTTTTCGAGGATGGGAAGCCACCGGTTTCAGCTCAGGAAACGATCGAAATGTTCGCCTTCATGGAAGCGGCTGACGAATCAAAGCGTCGTGGAGGAGTCCCTGTCACGATCGCAGAAGTGAAAGCGGCTGCCGCCGAAAAGAACAAGGCCAGAAGCTGACTTAAGTCATTCTAAAGGCAGGATTTGAGCGTTGCCTCAGCCTGCCTTAACCTTGATATTCGAGAGCGTTTCGGCTGAATTAATGGCGCTTTGATACGACAAGACAAGTCTCAGAATGGCTTGGTCGAACTCATCCACAGCGAATCGCTCCGCCTTCTGGCGGGCGATTTTCGCCAGTTGAGGGTTCTGAGGCATGGCCTCCCAATCTGAAATCGCCTGGCAAAGTGATTCCACGGACGGATCCGGATAAAGCCTCCCCACGGAGTCATCGACCGTTTCCGCCACCCCTCCTCGGCCCAGAGCGATCACTGGCGTACCACACGCGAGGGCTTCGATCGGGAGAATTCCGAAATCTTCGTCGCCTGGAAAGATCAGGGCCTGACAGCGGCGGAGATGGTCTCGCAGAACATCGTCGGGCTGGTATCCCATCACCTGAACGGTCGGTCCGGCCAGCTTACGCAAATTTTCAAGCTCAGGGCCTGATCCAATCACGACCAGCTTTTTCCCCAACCGATTGCAAGCCTCCACAGCCTGGTCGATCAGCTTATAAGGAACGAGTGCCGACGCCGCCAGATAGAAATCTTCGCGTTTTACGCTCGTATCAGGCTGGTAGTAATCGGTATCAACAGGCGGAGCAATCACGACACTTGTTCGTGAGTAATTGCGCAGGATACGGGCTTTGATCGTGTCAGAAATGGCCACAAATTGAGTGACTCCGGACGCTGTACGGGCATCCCAGCGAGCCAATCTGTCGAGAATCTGTTCCAGGAGACGCCGTTTCAAGCTTCCAACTGGCCACTTCTCAAGGTAAGAGGCACGGCCGTCCCAGGCATATCGCATTGGAGTGAAACAATAAGAGATATGTGGAACACCCACAGGCACTTGCACTGCTTTTGCGACACAATGCGAAAGGCTGATGACGACGTCCACATTTTCAATCTTCAGCCTTCGAACCGCCCATGGCATGATTGGCAGAAGGTGCCTGTAAATTTTGGTGACGCCCGGAATTCTCTGAAGCGGAGAGGTCTTGATCTTCATCCGGCCGATGATTGGACCGACTCGGCCCTGAGCGTGGATCAAGGTATAAATCGTGGAATCGGGAAACAGCAGGCAAAGCCGTTCCAGGCATTTTTCGCCACCTCGCAGGCCGGTCAGCCAGTCGTGTACCAATCCCACCCGAAGTGGTTTGTGGGCAGAACTTTGAGAAGTTGCGAGATGGGCGGTGAGCCGGTTGTTTTTTTGACCGGTGTCATGCCGGACATTCGAGTTGTTCATCAATTTGGCGTCCGATGCCATCGTTGCACGAATCATGATTCCAGATGGGTCAAAAAATAGCTTATTACGGGATAACTGTCCATGCCACCTCAAAAGACTTGCCAATTTGCTTGAAAGTCTTGCAAATCTTTGTATTTAAACTCTAAGAAATTTTGTACAATAGATACATTGCTCATCCTCTATCCGTCTTGTCAGGAACCAATCCGAATCATGTTCCAGCTTGACAATGCCTTATCCAGCAGTGTATTACGTCGTTTCCACCGACAATCTGCCAGACTTCTGGCAATCGCAATCCTAATCCTGTTTCCGGCACATTTGATCCATTCGGCTGAGCCTGTAAAATCAAGCGTTGCCCAGCCAGAACAGTTTCGTGCTGATCAGAAGGATCACTGGTCGTTTAAGCCTGTGGTTCGCCCTGAGGTGCCTCAGGTCAAAGAGGCTGGGTTTGTTCGAAATCCGATTGACCGTTTTATCCTTAAAGGTCTTGAGGATCTGAACTTCAAGCACGCGCCCGACGCGGACAAATCGGCACTTCTCAGGCGGGTCACCTACGACTTGACTGGCCTTCCGCCGACTCTGGAGCAGACCCGGTTATTTCTAAACGACACATCTCCAGATGCTTACGAGCGTTTGGTCGATCGACTTCTGGCCTCACCGGCTTATGGAATTCGATGGGCTCAGCACTGGCTCGACCTGGCCCATTATGCGGATTCTAATGGATTTGAGCTTGATGCCGACAGGCCTGACGCCTGGCGATATCGTGACTGGGTGATCGACGCCCTGAACTCCGACATGCCTTACGACAAATTCCTGGCCACTCAACTTGCTGGCGACGAGCTCTATCCAAACGACCCTAAAGGCTTGATAGCAACGGGATTTGTCAGAAGTGGCCCCAGAGAAGTTGTGAGCGGCAATATCCCTGAGGAAGTGAAGCGTCAGAATGACATGACGGAAATCACAGGCACAGTCGGCTCTGTCGTTTTAGGAATGACTGTGGCTTGTGCCAGGTGCCACGACCACAAATTCGACCCGATTCCGACAACTGATTATTATCGCCTCCAATCGTTCTGGGCTGGCTCGGAACTGGTTGAAGCCGAGATCGCGACCAAGGCTGAAAAAGATCAGATTGCTGCTGAGAACAAGCGGATCGACGACTTGGCCGCCCCGTTCAAGAAGCGTCAGGCCGAGCTGGAAGTGCCTTATAGGGCCAAGCTTAAGAAAGAAAAAGAGGATGGTCTCACTGCCAATGAGAGAACTATTTTGGCCAAGCCAAAGGACAAGCGAACGCCTGAAGAGCAAAGACTTGCGGATGGGATCAATACAGCCTTAACCGTTCACTGGGAAGAAGTTGCGGAGCTGGTTGCGAAAAATCCGAAAGATTTCGCCGAGCGTGAAAAGCTCAAAAAAGCCGTTTATGAGCTTGATCGAACCCGCCCTCAGCCGCCGGCTCATGCTTTTGCGGTCAAGGATGACAAGAAAAAGCCTCCAGAAACTTACGTTTATCGACGTGGCGATTACCGCAACCATGGCCCTTTGGTCGAACCAAGACCGCCCGGTATTGTGATGGCCTCTGTGGGCGAAAAGGCTTGGACCGATGCGAAAACGGCCGCTCCTGAAAAGAGTTCAGGCCGTCGTATCGAGTTGACAAAATGGCTGACAAATCCTACCAATCCGCTTGTTTCCCGAGTGATTGCGAATCGACTCTGGCACCACCATTTTGGCCGGGGGATTGTCGCAACCCCATCCGACTTCGGGACCAGGGGCGAACGTCCGAGCCATCCGGAATTGCTGGACTGGCTTGCATCCGAGCTGGTTCAAGGCGGCTGGAAGCTCAAGCCGCTGCACAGGCTGATGGTTACAAGTCATGTCTATCAAATGAGATCCGACGTAACTGTGGGTGATCAGGAACGCGACGATCCGGATAACGAGACCTTCTACAGGATGAATCGTCGACGGATGGAAGCGGAAGGCCTGCGCGACTCCATATTAACGGTCACTGGCCAATTGAATGTTAAAATGGGTGGTCCGGGAGTAAAGATTCCGATTGAGAATGAGATTAAGGAGCTGATTTTTACAGAAGCCGAGGTGGTGGACCTTTGGCCTGTGGATCTGAATCCGGAAGAATTCAACCGTCGATCGATTTTCGTATATCGCAAGCGGAACGTGCATTACGCGATGTACGACGCCTTTGATGCGCCCGACACGCAGTCGCCCTGCCCAGTGAGGTCGGTCAGCACTCACGCGCCTCAGGCTCTGGTACTGCTCAATAGTCAATTCACCCAGACGGCAGCCCGGAAACTGGCGGTGTTGGCGAGCCTTGATACAACTTTAAATCAAGGTATTGATGACCTTTACGAGCGTGTTCTGGCCAGAAAGCCAACCGACATCGAGCGTTCCAAAATCACGAAGTTTCTCGGCCAGAATCCATCCGATAAAGCCTGGACCGATTTGAGCCTGACTCTATTGAATCTCAATGAATTCCTTTACATACCCTGATCAATCGTCATAAGACGCTTGAAAGTGGTCGCATATCTACTATAAAGAACCTGATTATGGTACAGTGATCTGTATTCATTGACTGCACCTCGAAAAAGGAATGGAGATTTTTGCCCATGTCCGGCACAACACAACGTTGTCCAGGCCCGTTTGGAACCGGCCAGACTCCTCCGATTTCGTCATCGCGTCGCGAATTTCTTCAGACAATTGGGGCTGGCTTTGGCTGGCTGGCAGCCCAACACCTGCTCGGGACAGAAGGCCGCAGTTTTGCGGACGGTTCGTCGCTGGCAAATCCGCTCGCAGATCGTCCCGGCCACTTTGCGGCCAAAGCCAAGCGTTGCATTTTTCTGTTCATGGTCGGTGGTCCCAGCCAGATGGAGCTTTACGACCCAAAGCCTTCCCTCGACCGGCTTAATGGCAAAAGACTTCCAGAGAGTTTTGGCAAGATCAACAGCCAGTTCCTGGAAAACGACCCGATCTGTCTGGGCACCTCGCGAAAGTGGTTCAAGTGTGGTGAATCGGGCATGGACATGTCGGATCTCGTTCCGAACATGCACCCTTTGGCCGACGACATCGCTCTTGTGAGAAGCTGCGTGGTGGACAGCGTGATTCACGCCCCTGCCCACTACCAAATGAACTCAGGCCGGATTTTCATGGGCCACCCAAGTCTTGGCAGCTGGTTGACTTACGGCTTGGGATCAGAATCTGAAAATCTTCCTGCATATGTCGTGATGGGGCAGCCTGAGGGCACTCCGGAAGGTGGAGCCCCGTGCTGGTCCAGTGGATACCTGCCGGCCGCTTATCAAGGCACGTTGTTTCGAGCCGGCCCGAACCCGATTGTAAATCTTGCCTCAGCCAGCCCTGAATTCACCAGAGACCGCCAGCGTAAGACGTTAGATCTTCTGAGAGATCTCAATGAATCGTCGCTCAAACCGGGTGATGCCGAGCTTTCCGCACGAATTTCGAGCTACGAACTCGCCTTCCGGATGCAGGCAGAGGCTCCTGAAGCCGTCGATTTGTCGAATGAGCCAGAAGAGACCCGTAAGCTCTACGGAGTCGGCAACCCGCGAACCGACGAATTTGGTCGCCGATGCCTGGTTGCACGCCGACTTGTGGAACGTGGAGTGAGGTTCGTCCAGCTCTATTCCGGCGGTGGCCCTGTGGCGATGCAGTGGGACGCTCACGACGACGTAAATGCCAACCACGAAAAGATGTGTGGCTTAACGGATCAACCTGTGGCGGCACTTTTGACCGACTTGAAACGACGCGGTCTGCTGGACGAAACCCTGGTGATCTGGGGCGGAGAATTCGGCAGAACCCCTGTCGCTCAGAGGGGGAGCCGGGGCCGAGACCATAATGCGACCGGTTTTACCATGTGGTTCGCCGGCGGTGGGACTCAGGGCGGAAAAATTTACGGAGAGACGGATGAAATCGGCTTGAACACGGTGTCGGGCAAGGCCCACATCAACGATATTCACGCCACCATCCTTCACTGTATGGGCCTTGATCATAAGAAGTTAACGACTTTACACAGTGGCCGTGACGAGCGCCTGACGGATGTGGGCGGACGAGTCATTCGCGATATTCTGGTGTGACACTCTTTTTTCATGGAATTTCAGAAACAGTGGCGAACACAACGTTAAAACTCGGCGTAGTAAAAGGTGAAAGCCGAGCGGCGTTGCCTGATGCTGATGGCCTTTCAGATAACGACCTGATGTTGCGATACCGCGACATGGGGAACGACTCTGATTTCGGTATTCTCATGGGGCGTTACGAGCGCGAGATCTACCGCTACCTCGTACGATATCTGGGTAATGCCAGCTTGGCCGACGATGTGTTTCAAGACACATTCCTGCAAATCCATCAAAAACGCCACCTCTACGAAGAGGGAAGGCCCGTCAAGCCATGGATCTATGCCATCGCCAATCACCAAGCCATTGACTCCCTGCGACGAGTGGGCCGCCACCCAACCCAAAGCCTTTCAGCACAAGGTGTTGATGCGGATGGCGAGCCACAGCGCAATGGACTTGAGGCATTGCTGACCAGTCGCGACATCGATCCCCTTGCAAGCATTCAGACCGAGGAACGGCGCGCGTGGGTCAAGAAGTCGATCGACTCCTTGCCTGAACAACTCCGCGAAACTTTGGTTCTGGCCTACTATCAAGACCTAAAATACCGTGAAATTGCCGATATCTTAAATGTGCCCGTAGGCACGGTCAAATCTCGCCTCCATTCAGCACTTTCGAAAATCGCTGAAAAGGCCAGGATTGACCATATGTCGAACGAGGACGAGGATTGATCCCATGAAGCCTTTTTCAAACACTCCCAAAGATGATGACGATACCGAGGACCTCATCGGCATCGCCCTCGGATTACTGGACGACGAACCCCCAAGGGGCTTCCTCCATATCCATTCATCTGTGCCGGACGAGGTCTCTCAGGCCCGCTCTCTCAAAGTCGATCGAATTCGTCATAATTTGTACCTCTTAGTTGATGATGGATTGGACGACGAATCAGCGGATTGTTTTGAGCCGCCATCAGGGCTACTTGACCGAACCAGATCCAAAATAAAAGATTACGAGCAGCTCAACGACGAATTACGAGAGCCCTTGATTTTTAAGCCCAGGTGGAGGGTGGCAGATATCGCGGTCGCCGCCTCGGTTTTTTTTGCGTTCGTTTTAGGCTCCATCCCTGCCCTCCAAAGAGCCCAGTTTACTTCCGCCAATCTCGCGTGCTCCAGCAATCTCCTGCAACTCTGGCGTGGGATGGAACAGTATTCCACCTCATACAACATGTATGCAAACGCTACAGCACACGATAACCGGCTGCCCGTGGGTGCGACCATCGCTCTGCTCCTTCATTCAGGGCACCTGGATGAATCCGTCCCACTCACCTGCCCGAGTTGTTCAGACGAGGTTTGCGTTGGTGAATTACCGAGCTGGCAAGAACTTAGGAATTTTACAGAAGAGTTGGATCTAAAATTCACGAGCCTTTTGGCTGAGGCTTATGCGATTCATCCAGGAGTGGCCGGTACCCAAGGCGTCCGCCACCTGGAACGATCCAAAGTCGATTCCTTTCGAGCCATCCTACCGCTCGTGGCTGACAGGCCGTCCCACAACTCCAAATTCCAGGTTCAGGCTGGAAATAGCCCAACCCACGGTGGTTACGGTCAAAACGTGATCTTCGCAGATGGCCATAGCTCGTTCATTCGAAATCGTAAGGTCGGGAAATTCGACAACGACCTATACACCAATCGTGATGGCAAAGCGGCCGCAGCCACCGATGCAATGGATGTGATTCTGGTTCCAGCCGCCACTCATCTCCCAAGTCAATGACCATCCTCCTCAGAATCATGATATATTCTGATCAAATGATTCCAGCAGACGAACAAAATTCGTAGGCTGGAATTCTTCATCCTCAACGTCTGATTTTCTCAGCAACCATCTCTCATTCTGGATTCAAAAACGACCATGCGAGTGAAACTGGCCTACGACCGAACTGGTCTGGATGTCGAAATCAATCACCCTCACGTGGTCGGGCCATTGGAAATTCATCCGGCCATTCCGATTTCAGATCCAGTGCCCGTGATCGCCGAAAAGCTGGCCAACCCCACCGGTACCCCCGCCCTGGCAGAGCTCGCAAAAGACCGAAACTCCTGCTGTATCGTGATTTGCGACATCACTCGACCTGTCCCAAACCAAACGATCGCCGAAGCCATGCTGCCGATCCTCGAAGCAGCCGGTATTGCTCGCAACGAAATTTTCTTTCTCGTAGCCACCGGCATGCATAGGCCTTCAACCGAGGCTGAACGCCTGGAAATGCTTGGTTCGGAAATTGTTGCAAATTATCGGATTGAAGATCACTACGGAACTCGAATCGAAGAACACGCTTATCTCGGTACCACCGATCGTGGGATTCCTGCCTGGATCGACAAGCGATATGTTCAGGCCGACCTGAAAATCACGGTTGGCTTGATCGAACCCCACCTGATGGCTGGATATTCAGGTGGACGTAAATTGATCTGCCCCGGCCTGGCTGCTCTGGAAACCGTCAAGGTCTGGCACGGACCAAGCCTTCTGGAACATCCTAAAGCCGACTGTGGCTTCCTTGAAGGCAACCCTGTTCACGAAGAAAACACCAAAATTGCATTATTGGCCGGCTGCGATTTCATCGTCAACGTGACCATCAATTCCAGCCGTCAGATCACTTCCGTGCATGCAGGCGACATGATCGAAGCCTTCCACGAAGGCGTCAGGTTCGTGGAAACCATCGTCAAAGTCGGTGTCAAAAACGAAGTGGATATTGTCGTAACCAGCTCGGCTGGCTACCCACTCGACACCACGTTTTATCAAGCTGTCAAGGGACTTACGGGCGCACTTCCGATTGTTAAACAGGGCGGCACAATTATCATTGCCGCTGGCCTGAAGGAAGGCATCGGGAGCCCTGAGTTTCAATCCCTATTTAAAGAGAATATCGACCTCGACCAATTCATGACCCGAATTCTCGGGAACGATTACTTCGTCATGGACCAGTGGCAACTTGAAGAGCTTGCCAAGGTGCGCCGCAAGGTGAAAGTCAAATTCGTCACCGATGGCCTGCACCCGGACATCGTCAACAGCCTGTTTGTGGAATCTGCGACCTCCGTCGAATCGGCACTGAGCGCAAGTATCGCTGAATATGGGCCTGATTCCACAGTGGCGGTGATCCCCAAGGGGCCTTACGTTCTGCCAGTTCTGGGCGGTTGATTCGAAAGAATCCAGAGCATTTTGGATCCAACGAAAGTCAAATCGGTTGCATTTGGGAGAAAAATGTCCATGTGTGGCCGATTTACTCTCGCCTCTCAAGTCTCTGATCTGCGAGATTTAATAAACTTCGCACCAGAAACCATGCCAGGCGAATTGCCTTACCGTTTCAATATCGCCCCAACTCAGCCTATTCTTGCATTTCGATCCGATGTGAACAGCCTCAATCCCGTACCGGCCCTCTTTCAATGGGGGCTGGTTCCGTTTTGGGCGAAAGATATCACAATTGGCTCGAAACTGATCAACGCACGCAGTGAAACCGTAAACGAAAAGCCTTCGTTTCGAGCAGCATTCAAATATCGGCGTTGCATTATACCCATCGATGGTTTTTATGAGTGGCGAAAGGCTTCCGACACTGGCAAGAAAATCCCCTGGTGGATCCACAGGCCTGACAGGAAGCCATTTGCTCTGGCTGGATTATGGGAATCGTGGGATAAAGATGGCTCAGGCCCTCTGGAAACCTGCACCATTCTGACCACCCATGCCAACGCATTTTTGGAAATGCTCCATGAACGTATGCCAGTGATCATTGAGCCTGAGAATATCCAGAAATGGCTTTATACATCCTCTGCCGACACATGGCCCTTGTATGAATTATTCAATCCTGTGCCTGACGATTTTCTCATAGCCTGGCCTGTCAGTACCCGCGTGAATAGCCCTTTGGTGGACGACCCGGAACTGATCGCACCTTTGGCCGAAGCCTGATTTCGATGGATCATGTAGAAAAAATGGCTCCAACTCAATCGACCCGGTAAAGCCTTACTCCCATGACACTTAAATCGTCAAGATAATTCGGATCATTCTTTTGCCCCTTCTGGCGAAATTCCACCTGATTCGGGCCTGTCTTCATGACATTTCTAGCAATCGGAAATCGGAGCCGCTCAGGGCTTTCATTCCGGCCTTCAATCTTGCTATTCAAAGTCCCCAGATTCGTCCCATTCAGCCAAACCTCAGTGACCAATTCCCCACGTTTGATGGACTCTACAAAAGGCGCAATATTCGCCCCTAATACCTGCAATACATCCACCACCAATTCCGACTGATATTTCGATTCTTCGACGCCTAGATTGAAGTTAATCCTTAAATTTCCACCTTCTGGCTCGGGCGGAATGACTTTCAAATCAAGCTCATCGCCAAGGTGATGCGGGTGGGCCTCCAGCAGTTTTAAGCCTGATGCAACCAATGGCTCAATCGTGAGACATTGATTTCGATCCACCGAAATCGTTCCGCCTTGTGATAATGCAAGCGTCAATCGTTTCTCATCCATCTCCACCAGAGAACCCTCCACACAATCAAATCCCTTTGCAGGAGGATTCAGAAGCCCAATCTGCTTTAAATAATCGCGGTCTGTGTCCGGCTTCCAAAGATTCTCACCGAGACTTTGAAATGTCAGCCTCACCACTGGCCCTTGTACCCATAATCCAACATTCGGTATTTGTTTTGGTAAAATGGCCCGAATCAATCGAGTCGGTATCTCTTTAAGATTCGAATTGCCCAACAATTCATGGCCACCATTCAATTGAATCAGATTGTCTGCGAGTGGCCTTTGAACTGGCCCTGAAATGGTGTCGTACTGATAAATTCCGAGTGCGTCGATCAAGAGTTTTGAATTCGGTGCCGCACTGATTTCCAAACTTGTAATGGACTGATTTTTGAACCAGGCTGTTCGTGATTCCGCCAGGACCAATTCATCAAGGCAAATTCGAGTCCGATCAGATGCAATCGAAATGCTCAACCAATGCCATCCGTTTTTGCGTGGCAAAGGCGTCATCGCAAAACGAGAGTCGCCTGTGAGAACACTCCACTGCGAATTATCCAATGAGGAGACCAATTCCAATGACTGACTCACCTGTTCCGATCCAGTTCCACTCCCATTCAATTTCAATTTCAATGAGCCACCTGATCCGGAATCAAAAACCGCAAGTTGAATCAATCTTGGTCCGGAATTGAACTCACTCGGATCCGTGACATTGAATTTCAGTGCCTGATTGGCTTGAATCACGCGATCACCAGCCGGTGAACCCGCTGAATTGATTAAAACAGCCCCAGGAATATCGGATTTTTCAAAATCTTCAAACAAGGCAACAGTCACCGACGGATGAAATGCCCACGCTGAAGCGATGCCCAATGGCCATTCCATCGGCTTCGAATGGCCTGGAATTGTCCACATAACAGCTTTATCTGAAACGATGGATTGAATCCTGCCGGTGAGTCGTTCCTGATATCCAAGAATTGCAACCGCAAGGTCGTGATGCTCACGCACTGCCGCAGCCCTTGGATTTTCAAGGTCAGGTTGAATCAACAGACCACGTCCCAGATCGACGTTTTTTTGATCCACCGAAGTCAGCTCAAGCTTGCGACTCAGGGGATTGAATTGCAATCGCCCTGACTTCATCACGCCTTTCTGATCCCACTTGACCGGCCACGACACACTTTTCACGCCCGATTCCTGAGCCCAAAGCTCAGGAATCAATGCACAGAACAAGAATCCCCCAAGACTTAATGCAAGTCGATTCCAGCGCTTCGGAAGCCAATATTGTGGAGTCATTCAATGACCTCTCTGAAATCATCAGGTAGCAGGGGATGAAGTTCGCAGCAGTCGATCATTTCCAGTCGAAATCCATCAAGATCCGTTTCGCTTCTGGGCAAGCATCCAATCCAGAAGTTCACGATCATTGTATGCCCTATCCCAACTATTATGCCCAACACCCCGATATTCCGTATAGCGGGCCGTGGATCCTTCCTCAATCAATTTCGATGTCATGGCACGCATCGACCGGACGGTTTCGACACGATCCGCATCCCCAACAATCGACCAAAGTGGCAACGTTTTCAGCTGATTCGCCGATTCGATCCGTGCAGGACTACAGATAGGCACTACGGCCGAAAATCGATTTCGATTCGCAGAAGCGATTTCCCAAGCACCACGGCCACCCATCGAGAGGCCAGTCAGAATGATTCGGTTTGGGTCCACTTTGAACCGGGCCGCGACTTCATCAAGCGTCGCCAGAGCCGCCTGAGCGTCAGGTTTATCGGCATTCCAGTTCTCGCGAGCCTGAGCAAAAATCACAATCGCCGGGAAATTGGCCTGCCGGGCGAGTACAGCCGCACCAAGTCCAATCTGTGCGTTCACGATCCCGTCCTCGCCACGCTCGCCTGATCCGTGTAAAAACAGAATCGTCGGCAAACTTTTGGCTTCACTATAATTGGCTGGCAAAAACAGGGTGTATTTGCGATTCCCATGCCCGGGGGTCTTCAGAGTCCTGAGCTGAAAGCCGGGCTTCTGCTCGTCGTCCATCGATCGAACCTCTGGCCGAGGAACTCGTTGTACCATAATGTCCTTGTATCTGATCTCAAATGGCCCCTTGCCACTGTGCACCTGAGTTGCAAACCGACCATCAAGCGGAATATTCTCATCCGTTTCACGATAATTCGCAGAAATCGAGCCATTCATATAAAGCGTGTTTTGAGGCCCAAGGCAGCGAATCGTATAAGAATTCCAGCCATCGGCATCAATCTTTTTCATGATCGACTCCGGAGCCTGTGTAAGCACTTTGTTTCGACGTGATTCGTCATAGAGGCAGCCCCAGTATTTCTCGCCAATATCGGCCTGATAACCGATCATTTCGTGGGCCAGTTCGCCTGTGCCTCGCTGGCTTCGAAATTGCATTCCGCTATTTCCCTGGCCATCTTTGAGCTTAAATGCAAATTTCAGAATCGAATCTTTGAACTCTTCTTCGGTAGCAAGAAAGTTGTTCTTGGAAAGTCCAGTTTCAGTGGATCCGACGAGTTGCCCATCTTCGACTTTCCAAACACTTGAATCGCCACTCCAACCGTTCAAATCACGGCCATTGAATAAGGGTGTAAAACCAGCCAGTTCGGGAACAGGTTCGAGATTTTCTAGCTGACGAGCCCACCAAAGCACGATCGTGGCGGTGTAAGTGCTCCCCAGGTTGCCTTTCTCTCCAGGAACAGCCGCATAAAGGCCAGTCTCCGTGCGACGATCTGCAATGAACTGGTAAAGCCTTTTCATGTCAGGCTTTTCACGCATCATATACATGGATCGCATGACGCGATATGTCGCTCCAATGTCGCCCTTATCACCAGGCTTGTCCGACCAGCCTCCGTCCGACTTCTGCGCTTTACGGATCAAATCTACGGAGAGAATTTTACGCGCATCGTGGATCGGCTGGCCCATCCGAAGAAATGCCGCAATCGTTCCGCCTGTCATAAAGGCAGCCTTGTCGCCCTGGCCAAATGTTCCATCCGTGTTCGCCATGGATTCCATCTGCTTCGTCCATCTCTCGAATGTCGGCTTATCTGACTGTTTGACCGCCTCAAAGGCAGCAATCGACATCCGCACTTCTTCAAATGATTTCGAATTCTCCGAGAGATATTTCAAACACGCTGGAACCTCTGTCCCAGGCTCAATCTGAAGGTCGCCCCACGCAAGCAGCCCAATACAAGTGGTCATCAGGTCCGGCTTCCCGCCAGGCGTCGATGCGATCCCGCCGGTTCCATTCTCACCAGCAACAAAACACGACTTCACGTAAGCCACTGCCTTGATTACGTTTGGAACGGATCCACCGACATGCTTCAGGACCCGAACCGCCGAATTTGTGGCCCCGACCGACGATGCCCCACCCTTCTCAGACGCAAATCCGCCGTCGTCATTCTGAAGAAGTTTGACCACCGAGGCCGTTTTGGCGTAATCCGCTGCCACTGTTACGGCTTGCTGTGCTTGCAAATGGCTGGTTGATATGCTTAATGCGAATAGACTTGCGGCAATCCATGGTCGTAGCTTGCTCATTGGGGCGATTCCTTTTGCTTATGATTCTGATTCCATGCTCGCAATTTCAGGATCCTCTAGCTCATACGCAGATCATCCAGAAGTTGCCATATAACGATATCCTCTTACGATTAGTCTTCAATTGCAACGCTTTTGCGACGATTCTAACGAAATTTCCAGATTTTCTTTCAAAACAACTTGCAAAGATAACCCTTAACGATTGCACCGATTAGGGCATCGAGGAGGTCCACGATTCAAGATCACCAACGATACGCCGATTCGACCATCGTTGATTCTTAATCATGTGCCTCGCTTTTTCTGACTGGTAACTTCTAAAAAAGGGAAATCATGAATCCTTTAGCCCAAGCATTTCGATTCGGCGACCTCTACCTGTTGACGCAACTCATTGAAAGCATTCAGTTTCTGGATGCCACAACTGTTGAAATCCGCGTAAAAGCCCAGTCCCATATCATTCATGGGACGGCTGCAACCGAGCTCAGAGCTTATCTCGAATCCAGGTCGCAAGGCTTTACTGTATAAGCGTTAATCGATCCAGGGAGCCCGCAAACGATCGCGTCTAGCGTCTTAAACAGACAATTCCTGAGCGGGTTCCAGGCTTCCCAATGGGGCCCAATCTGGAGGATTCGCAGAGAATGTGACCATTTCATCACGCAAAGGGTGCCTGAAACTAATCCTAAATGCAAAAAGGCACATGGGATCGGCTTCAGGTGAGATGGTCTGGAGATCGCCGATTTTTAATCCTGGGAGATAGACTGGATCACCCACTATTGGCCAGCCTGAATGCCACAAATGGACGCGAATCTGGTTGGTTCTGCCAGTCAAAGGGCGAACCAGCAGCAACGATGTTCCATCATCAAACCGTTTCAGAATCTCAAAATCAGTCCGCGATGGCATCCCATCTTCGTAGTCGATCCACTTCGATCCGACATCGCCGGTCTTTTTACTGATCGGAGCGTCATTAAAAAATTGATCCTCCGGCGGATGACCTTGGACTCTGGCCAAATATTGCTTGCGAATTTCCCCTCGTTCAAATTGGGGCTGGAGTATGCCTGCAAAGTGGCGGGTTCGGGATAATACCAATATCCCAGATGTATTTGCATCAAGCCTGTGGGCAGGCCGTGGGCTGTGGGGGCTGTAAACCATATCCATGATGTGCTGCAACGTGTTGCGGTTAAATCGACCGCACGGATGCATTGGCAATGGTGCAGGCTTGTGAATAACAATCACGGCTTCATCTTCATGAAGAATTTGAATATCGGCATTTACGTCAGGTTCGACAACGGCGTCCATCCTCTGATAATAACGTTCGCCGGCCTTGACATTGTGGTCCGCAAAAACCACCTGTTTGTCACGATTTAAAAACCGCCCTTCACCGATGCGCTGAGTCCATTCCGCAGGATCAATGTGCGGCAAGATGGCCGTCATAAATTCAATCAAGCTCACCCCATTCAGGTTTGCAGGCACTTTCACCGGCCTTAAATTTTCATAAACGGACGAGCCCGGCAGCGGGTTGGTTGCAGCCTTGATGGCAGCATGACGCTTTTCAATATTGATCCTGGTCATTTCATCTGCCGAGATATGACAATACGGGCAGCATTTGCCGAATTTATAGCGACTATCCGCCTGATCTTCAGATGTTAATGGAGACTGACACGCAAAACACTTGATGACATCGGATTCATGAAGGCTTGGATCAAGCCCGACCCGCTGATCAAATACAAAGCACTCGCCATCGTAATGGTCGCCTCCGCAATCCTCAAAGTATTTCAGAATCCCACCGTCGATCTGATAAACCTCTTGAAATCCAATTTTCTCCATAAACGGACCAGCCTTTTCGCAACGAATTCCGCCTGTACAAAACGTCACAATCGGCTTGTTTTTCCATTCCTCAGGCAAAGTCTTCGCCAGAATCGGAAATTGACGAAAGTGCTTGATATTTAAATTCTTGGCGCCGCGAAATGTTCCAAGTTGTATTTCGTAATCATTCCGAGTGTCCAGCAGAATCAGTTCACGGCCCTCATCAAGCCATTTTTTCAGTTCTTTAGGTGCCAGTTTCTGGTGCGGAAACGATGTGACATTTAAATCGCCGACTCCAAATGCAATGATCTCTTTTTTAATTTTTACGAGCATACGAGAAAACGGCTGATGGTCACTCTCACTAAACTTGGCCTGAAGCCCTTCCAAGCCATTCACTGAACGAATTTCTGTCAAAATGGCACGGATCGAGTCGTCCGTTCCAGCCAGGAACAGGTTGATGCCTTCCAGGCTCAGCAGAATGGTCCCTTTAATTCCAAGCTCGCGGCAGCTGTCATGAAGACTATCACGAAGTGGCTTTAAGTGTCTCAGGTCGGCGAATTTATAGGCTGCGATGTTGGTGAAGCTGGGCATGTCAGACCGTTCCCGTTCCTGTGCTCTACATAAAAGAGTTGATGGAAAGAATATAACCGATAGGTCGCATTTTGGGTAGTACCTTGAAATTTGTTCGTTCGACAATTTATTTGACGAAATCTCGAACTCAGGCCGCCTTTAGTGTTTGCGGTGGTTCATCATTTTGATATGCTAAGGATTGTAGGTTCGGCTGTAAGTCAAGAAATCGACCGGCATAAAGTCTACCATTCCGCTCAGATTCTGTTTGAAGAGGGACGAAACCGATGAGGAATCAGGAATCAAACCGACGCGAGTTCATCCAGCATGCCAGCGTGGCCACAACTGCTGCTGTCACCACAGCTCGTGCCAACGCTCAAACTCCTGCTGTGGCAGATGATGCACAAAAGAATGATGCACCTGCCAAGCCCTTGACCCGTCGAAAACTGGGCAAAACCGGTGTCGAAATCACCATGCTCAATCAAGGTGCTGTGCGAGGCCAGGGCTACGACCGGATCCTCCGGTTTGCTTACAGCCAGGGCATCCGTACGTTTGACACAGCAAAGGTTTACGGAACAGAGCCCCAATTCAAGAAATGGTTTGAACAGTCGCCGGAAGTTCGCAAGGAAATTTTTCTTGTGACCAAAGACATGCCGAAAAAAGTCACAGACATGATCGCCATGCTCGATCAACGCCTGGAAACGCTCGGCACGGATTATGTCGACCTGTTTTTCATCCACGGACTTGGCGATCAGCACTCGACCGATCAAGCGATTGAGATGGTGACCAGCAAGGAGTTTAAAGAGACGGCGGACAAAATTCGCAAGTCTGGAAAAGCTCGGTTCGTCGGCTTCTCGTCACACCATAAGGACCGCGGACTGATTATCGAAGCCGCCGCTAAAGCGGGGATCGCCGACGCCGTGATGCTTCAATACACGCCCTGGCTCGAAAAAGATTCGCAGCTCAACAAGGGCCTCGATGTGGCTCACGAAAAGGGCCTTGGCCTGATCACGATGAAGCACATCGCCGGACAGTTTTTTGGGGATAAGCCGAAGGGCAATGTCCTTGACGATGTCCAGCAGAAAGTTCCGATGCTTAAAGAGCGTAACCTCTCACCATTCCAAGGCTTGCTACACGCCATCTGGACTGATGAGCGGATTGCTTCAAGCTGCATCTCGATGCGGAATACCGATCAGGTTCGCCAGAATATCGACGCCCTGGCCCGGTTTGAACCTGTCAAAACAGCCATGATCGAACAGCTTCGCGATGCCGCTTTGGCTCACGGACCAACCCTTTGCGCTGACTGCGACGGACGCTGCTCTAAGGCCGCTGGAACCAAGGCTGAACTCGGTGTCCTGACACGTTACCTGACCTATCATCAGCACTTGGGTGATCGTCAGGTGGCCCGTAAACAATACGCAGAACTGGCCGCCGAAGCTCGTGACTGGTCAGACGCTGACCTGGTGGCCGCCCGTGCAGCATGCCCCAACAATCTCGACTTCTCCAGCCTTCTGCCACAAGTCGATGAACACCTGGCTTGATCGAGATATTGGGAACCCTCCCAATATCTCGAAAAAACGGCCGATCTGATTAATCGGCTGGCAACATCGGAATCACATCATGGTCACAGCGCAGCCAAAGCGCTGTGACCATCAGTGTTTCCAGAACAAATATGGTCGGCACAACGACTCCTTCTTTATGAAGGAAGAAAAACTGTACGAGGTAGTCGCCAAATGCAGCCCAGGTCAGGATCAGAAATGCCGATTTCAGATGAAATCGCGGTGATCTGACCGTCAGTTCAACCAGCGAAACCACGGAGACCACCAGCACCAGCATCTGCCAATGTGCGAGGGGAATTTGATACTTCTGAAAAATATCCATCATCACATCCCTGATAAATCCGATGATGGTAAAACTTAACGCCAAATGCCACGAAATTTCGGGTAGAATTGCCAGAATCACAATCAGGAAAGGCAAAAGCAATGTAAAGTTAAGCCGGTAGCCCCAGAGATAACTTCCAGCCATTGCAAATGATATCGTCAAAACGCCTGCAATGATTGTTTCCAGACTTGTTTTCTGTATTAAGGCTTCACGTCGGACTTGATTCTGTTGATTTACAGGCAACTTTAGAAATCGGCTTGAGAGCGTGAAACCGAGGCCTAGAATGGCTCCAAACGAAAACTCCATCATCTTCCACCAAGGGCCTTTATGATAAGGGGCCGGCAAGTGCAAGCCGATCAGGAGCCAGAGCGAACCTCCACCAAATCCAATCGCACCGGCCACGAATCCACCTGCGAGAAAATAGAGTAGATTCTTATTCTTTTCGGAGATGAATAAATAGAGACCTGCGATGCAAGGGCCAAGAAACTGTCCAAACCAGATTTCTTCGCGAGGTTTATTCAATGGATCAGAAAAATAAATCCATTTGGGCTGATTGACAAGATTCCAGCCAACCACGGTGAAGACTGTCAGAAGTGCAATTGCAGTCCACTTTTGAGTCGGTTTCAACTGATCGCCCTGCGCGCCAATCCAGATCAAAAGGGCTGCATTCAGGCCCCAGACAGCCCCTTTGATGGTGAGACCGAGCATGCCCCAGGCGGCTGTATCCCATGATTTTAGGAGACCGATGGTTTGACCGTAAGTCTCTTGGCCACCGATCCCAAATCCAAGGGCGGCAAAAGCCGTGAACGAGGCCAGTTGTTTGGCAGGCAGTTTGATCAGTCGAGCCAGGCAAAGCCCGATCATGGCACCGGGAATCATGGCCCCAACAGAACCACCGCCGATGGTTCCTCTCAGGCCCCAGCCAAGCGACATGGCGATGGTTGAGATCAGCAAGTCAGATTTTGCAAGTTTCATTGGATTGATTGTAATATCCATTTTTAGTTCATACACATTCGTCAAAGCAGGTCAGTATTTTCCAGTGCTCAAGCCACAGTTCAGAACCGTCTGATTTGAATATTTCGAATTTCGCCGATACTGTCATAGCATGCAAAACCAAGAGGCTGGCTTGGTCGCGACTCGACCCGGGTTTTTAATGATCGGCCAGTGGGATCAAAATCTACGACCTTTTCTGAATTCACATGGCAGATGATCTTTTCAGGCTCGACCCGAACCTTAAATGAATACCAGGCTTCATTCTCGAATTTCACCAACCGGCCCGTCTCATTTTCCGAAGCATCGGAGCCGTCGATACTTGAAAGGCCGGTGATGTTACCACTCCATCCACCATTGACAAACGTCAGAAACGAGTCGTTCACAGGAAATGTAGCCGCCGCGAAGAAATCACTGCCATCCACACGTCTTGCTTGATAGCTGAGCTCATAGTTCGTTTTCGGAAGATTCGCCAGCTTGCATGTGACACCCGTCATTGGCTTCCCCCGATCCAGCCGGAGCACTCCTGAGTTTACGGAGCACTTGCCATTCTGATGAAAATCGGTCGCAATCCAGCCTTCCAAGCCATCCTTCTTCAAAAGAGTTATCATAGAAGGATCTGGCTCGGCAGCAGTCAATCCTAGGGGTTGGTTTACCAGGCTGATCGCCAGACTGGAGAGAAATATCCGACGGCTATGATTCATGAGGTGTTCACGCATCTGATGCTCGTCCTTTTTTTAAAATCGAGGTCATTGGAACGACTCCACACACTTCTGGATTCAAGGTATCTTCACTCATAGTTGGGAAAGAATCAACTCAAATCTGCAAATCAGCTGGACCGACTAATCCATTGATTTCGTTAGCAAATGTCGCATTTTGTAACCTTAAAGTTGTGATAATGCCACTTGAGAACTCACTTAGAAAAATGTCGTCTGACCCAGAAAAGCCGTTTTCTAAAACGACTTGCGTCTCGTCAAAGTGTTTCCCCTTGAGATTTTTTCCAGAACACCAAAACTTGACACCCCCCATCCATAATGTTCTACTGCCATGCGTTGGTTCTATGTGAACTAGTGTTAACAATGGTTTGCTTCATTCATTCACCAAGCTGAGTTTCTCATAATAGGAGCAGTGACATGCGTCAGTCTCGTTTTGCTACAATTCGCGGAATGGATTTGCCCGTTAAGGCCCGTCAAAGGCGTGGGTTGAGACCTGTTCTCGTGAACCTTGAATCAAGGGCTGTTCCGACTGTCGGGCTGGCGCCTTCGTTTGCGATTGTATCTTCAATCCAAGCACCTGTAAAACAAATGGATTTACCGGTGATCACGATCCGTGATGCAACTCGTTTAGAGGGAAATCAAGGGACTAGAATGATGACCTTTCAGGTCACTAGATCTGGCGACTTATCGAAATCTTCGAGCCTTGATTACAATACCACTGGAGGTAATGCAGTCGAATATCGGGATTATATTCCGATATCAGGAAAGCTCGATTTCTTGCCAACACAGAAATCACGAACAATTCAAGTGATTTTAATCAGCGACTCAAGTCCTGAGATCAGAAAGTCATTCCATTTGAACCTGACAACTCCAACCAACGTCGTTTTCCAAAGGGCCAGGGCCACAGGGACCATTCTTGACGACGATCTCATTAAACCTCGTATGATTTCGGCTTCTATGGCTTCAAATCCAATGGTACACGCGACGATTTCCAAACAAAGTCTTGAAAATGGCAAGATTAAGGCCATGGCGGTGCCGGAAGTGAATATCCCAATCATGCCAGGAAGGCCGGGCGGGTCAAAGGTTGGTAAAAGACCACGACCCATCTAACGGATCAGGCCGAAAATAACTTCCGGTTTTCAAAACCAACCGAAAGTCGGCTTGGCAAGGAAGGTTGTCTAGTTGGGACTGTTGATGCCCTTCGGACAGACCTATCATAGACGTCTCCGATCGAGCCCAACCGAGGGAGGCGTCCGGTTGCGGCTTTCGGTGTCATTCGGACAGACCTATTCATAGACGCCTCCAATCGAGCCCCCATCACCCCAAAACTGGAAGTTGTATATCGCCTGTTCCTATACTTGTCGCAGTCAAAAAAGAGACATCCCGTAACAGAATGATGCCGGAAGCATCAAAGCGAGTAGCCGGTGGTTGAGCCAAGCGACACCACCGGTCATGAGGTCTAAAAAAAAGCTGCTGGCACCCCGGCAGGGGTGCAAGACCTTATGTCGCGA
>Ga0208720_1000094_pt1 | contig 23637 bp, 22 predicted proteins | sample LakMenEpi20Apr10_FD_150716 | JGI IMG/M metagenome (GOLD analysis project Ga0208720, IMG submission 150716) | Freshwater microbial communities from Lake Mendota, WI - 20APR2010 deep hole epilimnion (SPAdes) | ecosystem: Environmental > Aquatic > Freshwater > Lake > Epilimnion/Euphotic zone ...
TAACGGAAAAAAGTCTGATTCAGACCAAATCATGCCGATTTGCCTCTATGCTTCGAACTTTCCCAGCTCCAAAACTTTCTCCAAGCCGACTTCCTCCAGTCCGCCCCCCAAGACCATCCGCCTCAGATCCCTGACGGATTTTATCCGCTCTGGCAGCGATCTCGTTGACATCCTTTTGATTGTAGGTTATTATATTGTACCAAAGCCACTGTAGCTCAGCTGGTAGAGCACCGCTTTCGTAAAGCGGGGGTCGTGAGTTCGAGTCTCACCAGCGGCTTTTATCGAGAATCGCCTCAAGCTTCAAACGCTTGAGGCGTTTTTGTTGACAATACCCTAAAGACTTTTTTTACGTTCACTTGCTTGAGTCGCTCAACAACTCTTATCAGTCAGACCTGTTTGGATCTAGCATAAACCAAGCAAATTCAAATAAAAAATGCAACCCGTAATCGGAATTGCATTTTAAAATTTCAAGATTTTCTACAAGTTCAAGCCGGTGCGGATTTTTCAACCGCTCACATAGTCGAGAATCTGGGCAATCTGGCCTCTCAGATCCCGGCGATGGACGATTCTGTCGATAAATCCGTGCTCAAGCAAGAATTCGCTGGTCTGAAAGCCTTCTGGGAGCTTGACTCGCACCGTCTGCTGAATCACCTTTGGTCCAGCGAAGCCAATCAAGGCCTTTGGCTCTGCCAGATTGATATCGCCCAGGCTCGCAAAACTGGCGGCCACTCCACCCATCGTCGGGTGAGTCATTACGGAGATAAAAAAGCCTCCAGAGGCATTGTGACGGGCCAGCGCCGCTGAGACTTTGGCCATCTGCATGAGCGAGAAAATCCCTTCATGCATCCGGGCTCCTCCGCCTGATCCTGAAATGATAATCACTGGGAGCTTCAGAGCGGTCGCCGCTTCAATGGCTCTGGTCAGCTTTTCGCCAACAACGGAACCCATGGAGCCCATGATAAATCCGGAATCTGTCAGACACAGAACTGTCCGAAGACCTCTCACGAATCCTTGTCCAACCAAAGCGGCCTCATTCAGGCCTGTCCGCTTCTGCTCGGCAGCGATACGTTCTGGATATGGCCGACGGTCATTGAAACCGAGAGGGTCGCCCGGCTTAAGGCTCGTATGCCACTCCTCAAAGGTACCTTCGTCAAGGATCTGGTTGATGCGTTCCCGGGCTGTGATAATAAAGTGGTGATCGCACTGTGGACAAACGCTCAGATTTCGCTCAAGCTCTTTGCGATACAGAACGGCGTTGCATTGAGGGCACTTGGTCCACAATCCTTCAGGAACTTTTTTTTGTTCCGTTGTGGTGGTCCAGGCAGAAATTGAGTCAGTTCGTGTGGTGTTCGACATGCTTAGTCAATGAGATCCTGATTGATATGTGCTCGTAAGGCTGCTGGTTCGCACACGACGGAGATGAGTCATGAATCGACCACTTCAGAACGCTGAATCCGACGACCGCCGGCATCAAATTCCAAGTCAATGACCTCTATTGTTCCTCCATCCGGCAATTCGGTCAATCTCGGCTTGTCGCATCCTCGCAATTGACACGATAAAATCTGTGCCAATGGGTCGGGGATGATCAGCCCCACGGACTCGTTTCGATACCGTCTCAAGAGTGTATCAAGAAACTCGACAATTCGCTCGGATGCATCTCCAAACGACTCGCCTTGCGGCGGATGGATTCCCGATGGCTCCTCAACCCACTGCTTCCAGGCCTTCGGATGACGCTGCTTAAGTTCTTCCCAGCACAAGCCTTGCCAAAGACCAAGATTCACGTTCCGAAGATCCAGCACACATTTTGGACGCAGTTTCAAAACCGGCCCAAGCGCTTCAGCCGTCCGCTGGGCCGACAAGTTAGGGCTATGATAAAGAGCTGCCAGATGAAGGTCTGTCAGCTGATCTTTCAGGCGATTGATCTGCTCCACACCTTCTTTACACAGTGGCAAATCAAGGTCGCCTGCGATTCGATTTTCAAGGTCGAAACAGGTGGCCCCAGGACGAATCAAATAAACTCTTGTCATGGACTCCTGTGTCCAGTCATTGGGAATCAGATTCGGTCGCAAACGTATCATGGGTATCCGTTTATCGAGAGTGACCTGCGACTGAGGCGGCCAGACTGGCCAACGCCTCACGCGGCGATACACCACTTTGAAATACTGCTGACCCTGCTACCAGAAGATCGCAACCAGCTTCAACCGCTTCGCGGGCCGTGGTGGACTTGATCCCACCATCAATACAAAGCCTCAAATCAGGTCTCAAAGCCTTGATCCTGCGTACTTTGTCAAGCACTGACGGCTGAAACGACTGGCCCCCAAAACCAGGCTGAACGGACATGACGAGGAGACAGTCCAAATCGTCAAGATAGGGCAGGACACTTTCCACTGGAGTGCCCGGATTGAGCGATAATCCAGCCTCCACACCACAAGACCGGATATGTCGTAATAGTTCGCGAGGGTCGGGCAGAACTTCGATATGAACAATCAATGTGTCGCAGCCCGCACCAATAAAGTCGTCAATATAACGACCAGGATTATCCATCATAAGATGTGTATCAAACGGTAGATCAGTCGTCTTTCGCCAATCAGCGATCAGTGGTGCCCCATACGTAAAATTGGGTACAAAATGGCCGTCCATCACGTCCAGATGGACCGCCTTGGCTCCATCTTCCTTCAATCCTTTTAAAACGTCGGCCATTCGTGCGAAATCACACGCCAGCAAGCTGGGAGCAAATATCGGTGAACCTGCCGCCCTCAATGCCTTTAAGCGGGTCGGTCTGTCAGATTGTAAGGCCGTCATGGTCGAGATGGGTCACCTTGATGCTGGAGGCTCTGAAAGTATTATAGACTGACCGGAGGCTTTCGTCTACCGGTCAGTCTTATTTACAAATCAGATAAGCATTTACGCTTTCTCAGGAATCACATTCAAGGAGTTGAAAACCTTGCCTTCAAGCGACTCAAGAAACGCGCCGCCGCCGGTCGAGACGTGGCTGACCTTCTCGGCAACGCCAAAAAGTTCAGCCGCTTCGGCCGTCTCGCCCCCGCCAACGACCGTAATCCCCGTGGATTCAGCCATCGCAGTGGCCATCCCGGCAGTTCCCTTACGGAACGGCTCGTCTTCGAACTTGCCCATAGGCCCGTTCCAGATCACCGTTCCTGCGCTGCGAACGGCTTCGCCATAAGCAGCAATTGTCTTGGGACCGATGTCGATTCCGATCCATCCGTCAGGGATGTCTGAACCTTCCACAATCATGGTCTCGCTCGATGGATCCAAGCCACGACTGACCAGGTGATCCAGAGGCAACTTGAGCTTATCTCCAGCGGCTTCAAGGATTTGAAGAGCCAGGTCAAGCTTGTCGCCTTCCACTCTCGATCCACCCGTCGTATGTCCCTGAGCTTTCAGGAACGTGTAGGTCATGGCCCCGCCCACAAGTAGGGCGTCGATCTTCGGCAGGAGGTTGGTGATCACACCAATCTTGTCGGAAACCTTTGAGCCACCCATCATTGCGATCATCGGCTTGGCAGGATGCCCGAGCAGTTTTTCGAGGATATCAAGCTCTTTGCCGACCAAAAATCCAATCGCACGATCGGCTGGTGCGAATTGCTCGGGAACTGCGACCATGGAGGCTTCGTCCCGGTGACACGTTCCAAAGGCGTCGTTCACATAGCAGTCAGCCAAACCGGCAAGGCTTTTGGCAAACGCTGGATCGCCCTTCTTTTCGCCCTTGTTGAACCGGACATTTTCCAGAATCAACACGTCTCCAGGCTTCATCACAGCCGATTTGGCCTGAGCGTCAGTTCCAACCGTGTCGTCGGCTTTGGCAACTGGCTTGCCGAGAACTTCGCCCAATCGTGCGGCAATCGGATCGAGTTTGTAAGGTCCATCTGTGGCTGGATCGCCTGTTGGCCGACCCAGGTGCGAGACCAGAATGACGGCTGCACCGTTATCCAGAGCATACTTGATGGTCGGTAGTGCGGCCTTGATCCGGCGGTCATCGGAGATCGAACCGTCTTTGCCTTGAGGGACGTTAAAGTCCACCCGAATCAGGCACTTACGGCCCTTGAGATTGAGATCTTTGATTGTCTGCTTAGCCATGTTTCCCTTTGTATTTCTATGAAAAAAGCCAGCACTTTCGCGAGTTCAAGAGACTCGCGATCAGCGCCGGCTTTGGATTTATGTGGATTTCATATCCATCGTGGCCAAGAGGCTTTTACGCCCCCTGCTTCAGGTTGGTTCTGTCAAAGATCAACCCAAGGCGGCCATTTTACGGGCCAGCTCGACAACTCGGTTGCTGTAACCCCATTCGTTGTCGTACCAGCTGAGAATCTTAACCATATTACCACCAATGACTTGCGTCCAGTCACCCATGAAGATGCTGGAGTGCGGGTTGCCAATGATGTCGGATGAAACCAGTGGGTCAGTCGTGTACTGAAGAATGCCCTTCATCGGGCCTTCAGCAGCAGCCTGAATGGCGTTGTTGATGTCTTCTTTGGTGACATCTTTGCCGAGAACGGCGGTCAGGTCGGTGATCGATCCGTCGGCGACAGGTACGCGAAGCGAAATACCGGTCAGCTTGCCCTTAACGGCCGGAATCACTTCGCCCACAGCCTTTGCGGCACCTGTGGTGGAAGGAATGATGTTGATGGCGGCAGCACGGGCACGATATGGATCAGCGTGAATCTGGTCGTTCACCTTCTGGTCGTTCGTGTAGGCGTGGCAGGTCGTCATCAGGCCTTTTTCAATGCCGAATGCTTCGTGCAGAACCTTGACCACAGGGGCCAAACAGTTCGTCGTACAGCTGGCGTTCGACACAATCCGCATGTCGTTCGTCAGTGTGTCGTCATTCACGCCCAAGACGATGATACCGTCCAGATCGTCCTTCGGAGGAGCTGTCAGAATGACCCGCTCAGCACCGGCGTCGATATGCTTCTGGAGCGAAGCCTTGTTGGTGAAGAAGCCGGTGGACTCAATCGCGATCTGGCAACCAAGTGCCTTCCAAGGCAGGTTGGCAGGATCTTTTTCCTTGGTGATCTGAATCTTCTTGCCATTCACGATCAAGGCTTCGCCGTCGGCGACAACCGTACCGTTGAACTGGCGATGCACGCTGTCATACTTCAACAGAAGTGCCAGGCTCTTGGCGTCCGAAAGGTCGTTGATGGCAACAACATCGAACTCGTTTGGATACTGGGCCAGAACTCGGAATACCAAACGCCCAATACGTCCAAACCCGTTAATGCCCACTCGAACGGCCATTGTGTGTGATCTCCAAAAAGCAGAATCTTGATCCGGAACGACAAGCACCCGTCTGTCGAAATTCGGAAACGAGACACTTCGTCTCACTACTCGTTTCTCGCACAGATACGGACGAAATTATAAAACGAGCCACTCCCCTCTGTCAATCCTTTCGGTCCAGATCGCTCATCCCAGTCTGCACTGAATCCATCGACCAACTTCACCCGATGCAAATGTTCTGAACTCATCAAGGTCAAGGGACCGGGACTACAGAAATCCACTTCTGAGCGTGATTGGGGCATTAGTGAGGAATTAGTCCTCGATCTCCAACCAATTGCATTAAAAGATTGTCATGCGGATAGGCGTGCCCTTTGTATTGCCAGAAGCCTTCGGCAAAAGCGACTCCAGCCTCTTCTCCACGCTTCCTTGAAGCCGTCTCCTGACCAATCAGATATTCATCAATTCCGTGATGCTTCATCAGCCACTCTCTCTGACTGATATGGCAGGCAAGCATTTCTTTTTTAATTCCAAACTCATCCGATATATCCACATAAAAATCAACAGACTGACGCACCCCATTGCGATCACAACCCTCAAGTGCATCCATCATATAGAGATGGGCAATATGGTCCGTCGCCTTGGAAGGATCCCACTGACGGGTCTTATAGTTCGGGCAAGGTGCTGCAAAGCAAGCGTCCCGCACCAGTCGATGCGTAATCTCGTGATCGCACAAATAATCAATCGGGGGAGCGGTGAGAATGATGTCGGGATTGACTTTCCGGATAAATTCCGTGACTCGTCGGCGTGATTCATCATCCTCAAAAATCGCCAGATCGCGAAATTCCAGGCAGTGATATTCGGCCCCTATCAACTCGGCCGCCGCCTTGGCCTCGGCTCGTCGCACCTCTGCAATTTTTTCCGGTGGCAACGAGACCGACCCACAATCGCCTGGAGTCATGGTGGCAATATGAATTTTATGGCCCAGTCTGGCCAAAATGGCCAACGTTCCTGCACATTGAAATTCGACGTCATCAGGATGTGAATGAATGGCAACAATATTTTTTTTCGACATGATGATCCGTGCCACAATTTCAGTTAGGAGAAGATTCGCCTTGCGAACATTTGCGATGAGCCTTGTTCGTTAAACATATCCTATCGGCACAGTTTGCCTGTATCAACCTGTGAATCCAAAAAATCGATTTGAGAATTCCGGACTTTGACCTTCATATCCAGGGCTTTCCATGATTTTTTCAAAAATAAAATATTTCGTATTGCTGTGGTTCTGTTCATGTGTTAACTTGAACACGTGGTCAAATCATTTTGGGCAATCCGTTAAGCCCAAATCCTTGGAGATCCGGAACCAAGTTGCTTGAATGTTGGTTCGATTAGAGGTGCCTGAAACATGCGGAAATCCGTAAATCTCGACTCGTTGACAGATCGCCAGAAGAAGATCTATCTCTTCATCAAAGATAAAATCAATACACGAGGCTATGGCCCCACAGTTCGGGAGATTGGCGTTGAGTTTGAAATCGCCAGCCCCAATGGTGTGATGTGCCACCTGAAAGCGCTCCAGAAAAAAGGCTTGATCCACCGCGAACCAAACATGTCGCGTGCTATCGAACTTCTTGATACCAAAGGTCTTGCCGCAACTGGCCTGCGACTGATGGGGACCATTGCCGCTGGTCAGCCAATCGAGGCTGTAGAGCAGCCTGAGCTGATGGATTTCGACGACTGGCAATATGGCGGAGAAACGTTTGGCCTGAAGGTCAGCGGCGACTCGATGATCGAAGCCATGATCGCCGATGGAGATGTGGTGATCCTGAAACGTCAGGCAACGGCCGTCAACGGCCAGATCGTTGCCGTGCTTGATGAGCATGGTGAAGCCACCCTGAAAAAATTCTACAAAGAAAAAGGCAAGTTCCGGCTCGAACCCTGCAACAAGAAACTCAAGCCGATCATTCGAGATAGCGTCGAAGTCATGGGCGTTCTGGTGGGCGTTGTCCGACGCGTTTGACACACTGAATGCAATCCTGCTCTTGACGTATCGACTAAAAACAGAGATTTTGTTGAGATCAGTACGCCAAGGGTTTGCCCTGCGTTCCTGTATCAACAAGCATGCGATCATGTTTTACAAAAAAGCCTGCTGGAAGGCAATTTGTTGATCGTCTGGATTCTCTGGATTCAAGGCAAGTGGATCGATATGCCACCTCAATCGGCCCCTGAAGATTACGTAAAACTGTTCACAGACGGCGCATGCAGCGGCAATCCAGGCCCAGGCGGCTGGGCCTTCATCATGGAGCATCCAGCCTCCGGTCGGAGAGTCGAACATGCGGGAGCCGAACAACACACGACGAATAACCGGATGGAGATCATCAGCGCCTTGAGGGGCCTGACGACTTTGAAACGGTCTTGCAGGGTTGAGATCATCACCGACAGTCAGTATCTGGCCAAAGGGATCATGGAATGGCTGCCGGGATGGCGTGCCAACGGATACAAACGACGCGAGGGAAAGCAACTTAAACCGCTCCAGAATGAGGATCTATGGCGAGCTGTTGACGAGCAGTTGGGTCGCCATGAGATCAAGGTCACGCACGTCAAAGGCCATGCAGGTCACCCAGAGAACGAGCGATGCGACAAATTGGCCGTTTCGGCTTACAAACGATTGATGACAGGTTCACTCGGCCCCGGCCAATCTGAGCCTTGGGGTGAGAAATCGGCAAGTCGATCTCCAGTGAACAACCAATCCTATGTTCCACCTGCCCCAACGGCCTCAAACCCTGCGGCTGAGTTTACACCCGCACAGCTCCCTCAAGTCGAGCCTGAGCAAAACCTCTATCCCACCGAATTTGATCCACCTGAGCCAGTTACGAGTTTAGCCACTCCGGCAGCGAAACCTAAATCAGCGCGATCAAAGCCAGCCCCGCGCAGACCCGTCGCAAAACTGGCTCCTGAAGTTCCTCCACTGGTATTAGAGGCCCCTCAGCCTCCGAAAACGGCCACTGTCAGACCGAAAGCAAAACCTTCGACAAAGCCAACCGCTCGAAAGCCGAAGGCTGCAAAATCAGCTCCCGCAAATGAAATGCCACTGCGATGGGATCCTGACGACGAAGTCGTCTGAGAAAAGTGGAGCCAAACTGGCTTGATCATGGTTTATAACGAAACTCTCAAACGCCGGCTTTGTTGTCTGGCGTTTGATTACGGCAAGTTGTGATTTTAAAACTATTTATGCTGGAACTTTACGTTTCCGTTTATCAATCGCAGTCAGATAAACCCCGAATCCGATCAAGGCAGCCCCTAAAATCAAGCTTGAGGTGACAGGTTCCGCATGAATCCAAGTCCCCAGTGAAATTCCGAACAAAGGCGTCATGAAACCCAATGCCGCCAGACTTGCTGCCTCATATCGCCCCAATAGCAACGACCAAACCGAGAAACAGACTCCAGAAACGGCTAAACCTTGATACATGATCGCTAGAACGGCCGATTGGCTAACCTTCCACTCCTCTTGACTTTCAAACACTGTGGTTCCCAAAAAACAGATCAATATGGCAATCGGCGTTTGCCAGAAAAGCAATGATGCTGGAGCCACCTTGCGATAGCACCACTTTTGAAATACAGACTGAATCCCAAACAAACAGCCTGAGCAAAACACTATCACGTCTGCCTTCGGGTCACCGCCCGCCATCAATCGGCCAGCAACCAGAACGATCACTCCTGAAAAAGCCGACGCCAAGCCTGTCAAAGCCTTCCAGCCCACATGCTCATGCAAAATCCAAACGGAAAGAGGGGTCACAACCAGCGGATGCACATTGATAAAAACACTCGATCGGCCCGCCTGCCCATGACTCGTTCCCCAGTTGAATGTGCTGACCTGGGCAGCCAGAAATAGCCCATGGATCGGCACCAGCCACCAGTGCTTTCTCTGAATTTTAAACTTATTGGGAGTCCGTGAGGCGATCCAGCCAATGACCGGAATACTGATACAAAACCGGATTCCAGCCAGCCCGATCGGTGGGACATCACCCACCACAGCTTTCACCGCTACGGCATTTCCGCCCCAAAGTGCGCAGCATAAAATTGCTCCAGCAATCGCCAAAGCGTCGAGCGGACGGGATTTTGAAAACGAAACAGGACCTGATTCAGAGGTTGATTTCGTAGGAGTCGCTTCGAGCAGGGTCAAGGATTCACCGCCTCTGATGTGGTTTGCTGGATCATACAGACTACTTCATTGCAGGGATAAATGCTGCAGGATCTTCCAGCAAAGCATCGCGACATCCAGAACAACAGACAAAATATGATTTGCCAGCAATCGTGACTTCCATGTCGCCTTCTCCTCCAGTCACAATGCATTTCTTCTGACCATCTCCAATCGCAATCGTAGTTCCCTCGCGGGTCATGCCCATCTCCACCGTTCTCGACCAATCAGAGTCGCGATTTTTCCGGCCCTCGACAAGAATCACCCAGCGATCGCGACTTCTCTGCTGGAACGTCCAACGTTCATCATTAAGCCCGACTGTTCCTACACTTTCAAAAACGATACGTCCAGCTGACTCTTCGAAAACTCGTCCAAATGTTCGCTCTTTGCCCTGACCTGGCGTAAAAGTCATTCTGGAAAATTCTCCAGACTTCGGATCGGGCTGGAATTGAGCACGGCCCACTTTTGGTCCTGTTTTCAGAGTCCAAAGCAGTGATCGATGACTCTGCAAACCATCGGCCAATCGAGCTTCCGATTTTTCCATCCAGGCAACCTGACTTTGTGTCGTCCAGGCTCCTGAGCTTGAACCTCGTTTGGGCTGGCCTGAAACTCTCCATGGGCCAACCATCTCGGCCCAGACCTTCTTCGAGGCTGAACTTGATCGATTTAAGTCAGGTGTCTGACCGAAAATCGACAGTGCGAATCCAGCCAAAATTGCGAAAGTCGTCATCGCTAACTCTCCGATTAACAGAGCTCTCAGAACAAGCTTATTCTTCGATTCCGCTTGTATTCTGCAACTGATTGATCTTATTGTAGAGAGTTTTGAGACTAATTCCCAGCTCCTTGGCTGCAGATGGTTTATTTCCACCATGCTTTTCGAGTACAGACTGAATGAATTGCATTTCAACATCGCGAAGGGTCAGATTTGAACCAGCCGGCGCATGAGCTGAATGACTGATCAAAGTTTTGCCGCTTGACTGAAGCACCTGACTGACTGGCGAAGCCATGCCTGTCGTAACCATTCTGCGACCGCTGAAGTTCGGCAAATGTTCGGGTTGGATCGGCCGACCGGCGGCCAAAATGACGGCCCTTTCCATCGCATTTGCCAATTCTCTGACGTTTCCTGGCCAGAAATGATCCTGAAGCGCTTCAATCGCCCCATCGGTCAGTTCAGGCAAAGGTCCATTCGTACGATGGAAACGCTTCAACATGTGCTTGGCAAGAAACGGAATGTCGTCCTTACGCTCACGAAGTGAAGGCAAATGAATTTCGAAAGTATTGAGACGGAAGTATAGATCTTCACGGAAAAGGTCTTCGTTAATCATCTCGCTGAGGTCGCGGTGTGTGGCACACAGTACGCGAACATCAACGCGGAACGGGTCATTCTCGCCCACCCGGCGAATTTCGCCTGATTCCAGGAATCGAAGCAGCTTGACCTGAACACTTTTGTTCAGCTCTCCAATTTCATCAAGGAACAAAGTCCCTCCATTGGCCACCTCAAACAACCCTTTTCGACTCGTCTCAGCTCCTGTAAAAGCTCCCTTTCTGTGGCCGAAAAGCTCGCTCTCCACAAGATTTTCAGGCAATGCGCCACAGTTCACAGGCACAAACGAGCCGCTCGCGCGGTGACTGCGATCATGCAGATTTCGAGCCACAAGCTCTTTGCCTGTACCAGTTTCGCCTAAGATCAGAACGCTGGCATCAGTCGGAGCGATGGTCTCGATCAATTGCCGGACAGACGACATCGCTGGCCCATCACCCACCAGCAGAGGGGCGCCTTCGGCCTGTTTCAACCGATTTTCCAAGGCCGTCGCCTTGTGCGTCAAATCCCTCCGCTCTGCAACCCTTTGGAGGATCGACTCCAGCTCTGCCCATTTGCAAGGCTTTGTCAGGTAATCAAATGCGCCTAATCGGAGTGCCTGAACGGCTGTATCCACTGTGGCATGACCAGTTAAAATCACCACAGCCGTTTCTGGACAGATTGACCGGATCTTCCCCAAGACTTCGATGCCGGTCAGACCAGGCATTCTCATGTCCATCAGGGCCACGTCAAACGAACCTTTTTCAAGGGCCTTAAGTGCGGCTGTCCCATCTGGGCAAACGGTGACATCGTGGCCGAGTCGCGGTAATTCCATCTGCATGAGTTCACGCAGGTGCGACTCATCATCGGCAAACAGGATTCTCAATGAGCCACCGGCGGGTCTGTCCGTATTCATCCTAGATCCTCCATGATCCAAGTCCGACTGTATTTCCGATATATCGACTGACTATTTCAGAGCTTATGTCGATCAATGAATCGACAGTTGATTGGCTGCAAATGGTCGACTGCCTGTGAAATCTTCCGCCAGTGGAAGCCTTATGGTAAACGTGGAACCCATGTTCTCACCCGGGCTTTCGGCAAGAAGTTCACCCCCGTGCTGATTGATGATCCGGTGACTGATCGAGAGGCCCAGTCCGGTCCCCTTCCCTGAACGCTTTCGTGTGAAGAACGGTTCAAAAACATGGTCCAGAACATCCGCTGGCATGCCGTGTCCGTTATCGGTAAACGAAAGTTCTGCCATCCCTTGATTGGCGTGCGATTCTATGATCAGGTAGCCGCCCGTTTCAATCGCTTCGAGAGAGTTCACGACCAGGTTCAAGATCACCTGCTTCAGCTCTTGTCCATCCACTTCACAGAATAGCGGAGATCTGGGCTGAAACATGATGGACCGACTGCGATATTTACCCATATGGCGGGTCATCTCGACCACGCTTTGGACCAGTGAAACCACATCCGTCCGTTCCCGATGCGTTTCTCCACCGCGTGCAAAGTCTAAAAGCTTTTCGGTAATACGCTTACACCGAAACGCCTCTTCCTGAATCATCGCCAGATAACTGCGTACCGGCTTAGCCTCAGCAGGAGGAAACTGGTCTGCCCAGCGTGACAAACGACTCTCCAAAGCCTCTGCACCGAACGCGATTGAGGCGAGCGGATTATTGATCTCGTGTGCCACACCTGCAGCCAGAAACCCTACACCTGCAAGACGTTCCGATCGAACAAGCTGGCGACTGCGAATATCCACCTGATGCTCCAGATCGGCGTACATTTCACCAAGTTTGGAGCCCATAGAGTTGAAGGCTTCTGCCAAGGCCTGCATTTCATCCTTGGTCTCAAGATTAATCCGGTGCTGAAATTGGCCCTGAGCGACTTGAAGAACTCCGAAGTGCAGCAAGTCAACAGGTTTAAGAACCCACCTTCGAAATAGTCGTGCAAGAATCAGAAGTAAAATGGCCACGCTCAAGGTGGACATGAAAACGATCGATCGACTGGCTTCATAAGCATTTCCAGAGTCTTCCAGAATTTCCATCAAGCCTTTGTGGAGTCGTGCTGGAAGTTCGCTGGTATATTCGTTGAGTCGTTCGATCCGATCCGCCACCGTTGGATTCGTAATCATCCGCCCATGACCATCATAAATGATCAGGACTTCCGGATGATTTTTCAGGTATACTCTGGTGGCGTTAAACTGATAGTCGCTAAAGTCTTCTGGATTCAGTTGATGGAGAATTTCAGTCAGTTCGGCATCGGTTCGGAATGCGAGATCAAGCTCATCTCGCTTGGATTCCACATCGAGGAATCGAGTCGTGTTTTTGCGTAAGACCTCAAAATAGGTTTTAAGTGAAGCCTGAACCCGGCTCAAGTCCTTTTTCAGGACAGATTTACCCTCAGCCGTCATGGCATTTCGAGCATCCAACCGCGCTGTTTCCCTGAGCAGAACATTGGCAGCACCAAGTTCAGGAAGTTGGTCAACAAGTTTGTGATTGGCTTTACGGAACGATCGTAGCCCGAAAGTCGCTCCTGCCAAGAGCGAACAAATCATCGCAACAACTAAAATCAGGCCTAAAATCGATTTGTGACGTAGCGATCCTCGTGCCATCTTTACGACCTCCATGTCGTTAACCCTAAACGATTATACGTGGGTTGATTGCATATTTTACAAAGTTTAGGAATTTGGTCAATCGGTAATTATAAAAATCCGCTGAATGTTCGCAATAACTCTACCTCACCATCACAACCATGCCCAAGAATCAACGGGCTGAATCAGCCCGCTGTTTGTGATCATCAAAATCATTCCAATCAAACAGGTGCCCTGCCTGAAACGATCCATTGCAGCATGACTGAAGCCTTTTCATCTGAGGACTTTATGACTATTGGCAGAACTACTGAAGTACGATCGTTGGCATCATCTCTGAGAATTTGCCCCGCCTTGACATCCGTTTCGGGAGCAAGAAACATCATAATCGCTGGATGGCTCGTGCCTGCCGCTTCCGCACTGTCATGTTCCAAGTTCTTACGGGTCAAACGCTCGGATTTCTGATCTTTTTTCGCTGGAATCAAGCAACCGAAATCGCGGTAAGGACTGGCTCCCAAATGATCTCCGTTGATAGGCTGAACGCCATATCTGAAGGTGTAAAGCCCGGGAGCAATCGGTTGATCGCGATAATCACCAACCTGACTCACCACTTCGACAGCCGCCATTAGTTCCCCCTCAGCCAGAAAAGGGAAAAGAATGTTCCCTTTTGGCCCCTCTGGCTTGGATGATCCTGGAATCTCTTTACGAAGCCATACGTTTAGGACCGTTTTTCCATCATCACCCAGAATCTGCCAGCCTTCGGTTGCCAATACTTCACGAATACTTGCGGAAACCCCTTCAGGGGCGGCTTTGACAAGGGGTGAAGCCTTAAACTCCGCATGACACTCTACGTAGAACGCAAGAGTGAATATCAAAACAAGGGAGGACTTTAGTACCTTGTACAGGCGCATTGAGTAGAATTCCATTAAGACCTGAGGAGTTTATACCTGATTCAGTGGCTGAAACGAATTTCAACCATTTGCAACTCAAAATGAGCATAGAAGAGAAGCGTGGGACCACTGGCCAAGCACCTAAATACGTGACCAGTGGACCCCAGGCAAGTCGTGCTCATCAATTCGAAAAGTGGCCGACAAATGCCGACCTGGCGTTCGGATCATTCCAGGTTCCACCCAGACCGACGCCTTGAAATTTGTGTCCAAGTGTATATGCTGGTAGGACATCCACACCTTTTGAAAGTGGGGCATACGCCACCGATTCGTTGCCACAGAGATGGTCTGTATCGTCCAGTGGACGTGTCAAAATCTCGGCGAAGCCGGGGGCCCAAAATACGGCCCTTGGTGCGTGTGGCATCCCGTGATGCTTTTTCCCATCTTCCTGCATATTAACAGACATTTTGTGCGATTCCACCGTGAGCCCCATGGGAGCCGTCCGGATCGCAACGATATTCTGCAAACGCTTGCCTGTCATGGATTTGGCAAAAGCAATCAAAGCCTCTCGCTGACGACTGTCGGCCTTTTCGTCGACAATCACGACAGACTTTGCTTCCTCTTGACGGTCTTCTGAAAACGTGGTCTGACCATGAATTGCGGCTGCCACAGTGAGGCCTGCCAGATCAACGCCCTCAAAAGAGCCTTTATTGATCTTCCATGCTGCCACACCTTGATTGCCATAAATGAAGACTTCGGCGTTTGAAAAGCAAGGGCCGGTGAAAACATCGGCAGTCCGTGCTTCCACATAATCGCCCTGAATTTGCTCTGCGTTGGCGTTTGAAACGCCAAAAATCATCGCCATTACGGCATTCAACCAGAGAAGTCGTCGCATGTCTGTTGTCCCGTTCGATAGTACCGAACAATTCGCTTAGTTAGATTATCTTACCGAATGGCCTCGGGTGTCAAGCGAGGGTTCGAATTTCCGTTAAACTTTTAGTTAACTTTCTTTTCTAAAACAACTTACAAGAACTTCAAAATTCGATCAAAAGACTAGGAGCCGGCTTCGAAATCGTTTCTGACGAACGACTTTCAGGATTCCCATCAAACCGAATCTGGGCGACCAAATCCTTTGGTAAATGTTCCCTGATAGACTCCCAAAGGCGTTGGCCCCTCAATCGCTCAAGTCCAGATTCTGTCAGATCGATTTTTGAGTTGAGGGCTTGCGAATCAAGATTGCTTGAAGCCTGACTTATCTTATCTGATTTCGGGTCCAACCCGAGCAGGCTGACTTTTGACTCGTTTTTCATTCTGGCTTTGAGCCAATCAGCCAAGTCTTTAATACGTAACATCTTAGACGGATCCAAGATAGCGGAATCGTTTAGAAACCATTCATCCACCTGAATCACGATCGACTTCTGAGAAGGGTCAAACCGACCGGCAGGAGGCACTTTGGAATTTTGGGACAGGTTTGTCGATTGAGGTAAGCGGGTCGGATCCGGTTGCGAGGAAGTTGTGACAACGGAACGATCGCTCAGAGCAACCTGAACTTGTTGTTGAAGATTTTGGAACGACTTGGCCATCCTCTCGCGTTCCGATTGATAGGCTGCCACGCTGGTACGAAAGGCCTGATTCTCATCTTCAAGTCGAGCAATCCGAGTCGAGTCGTCAAGCGAACGCTGAGCCATATCTTCATTACTGGAACGGAGTTGTACAACCAGATCCTTAAGCCTCGAATTCTCGGCATGGATCACACGGGTGAGTCGTTCAGAATCTTTTCCACCGCTTTGGCCAGGCCAGGATGAACACCCGCTCAAGCCAACGAAAAGCAGGAACAGGCCGCTGACAGCGACTTGTTCCTTTCGTGTATGACGATGATTTTTCCAAGATTCAGGCATAGGGATCGACTCCTTTCGACCCAACACTTTTCAGGATTGAAGCCGGGGCGATTGTAAACCCCGGTCTGACAATCCATTTAGATCACTTCCCACCAAGAATTCCTGCAACCTGTTTGATCAGTCCGGAGGAGACAGGTGTATCGCCCCGGAATTCGTAGAGGTTTTTGACCAAGTCGAATGCGACGAAACACAAGAGCAGCATCATGACGGTAGAAACGCCGAGTCCAACAACCCAAGGTGTTCCCCAGTCTGTGCTTACAGGCCGAGAAATGGTTGTGGCTTTTCCTGTCGCTTTGGTAGGCGACGGCGGGGTTTGATCGGTCTCGTTTGATCCGCTTGAAGAGATATCCCACTCGCTACTCGTGTCATCAACAGGCGGTTTGATCTTGCGGACACCTGAGCCTGACGCAGCAAATGGCTCGCTGATCATAGAGACTTCGCTGGATTGCTCAAGCTCGAAATCACTATTGGCTTCGATTTGAACGGTTCGATCGCCTAAAGCGGATCCTGGGGAAGGAATTGCGCCTGAAACGTCGTCGAGTTCAAAGTCTGTGTCGTCAAAAGCGGATGCGGCAGCGGAAACGCCTGTGTCGCTTGGCTTTGGAGCCGAGGCAGGCTTCACTGCGGACTTGGCTGGTGCCGGGGCAGGTTTTGGAGCCGCTTTCTGTGGTGGAGCATCGTCGATTGGCGAAAGCTCGATAGAATCGGCATCAAAATTGGCCAGACCAATTCCAGAATCGTTTGGCTTGCCAAGGTTTATGCCAGATCCAGCCGGTTTTTTGGAAACGTCTGCCAGAGAGGCTGACAATGTGCCGGGCACTTCGAATTCGGAGCTGGAATCAAGGGCTGTGAGCTCGAAATCGCTGCCTGATTCAGGCTGAAGGGCGTCGATCACACCGGAGGGTGAAAGGTCGAAATCGCTGTCAGCATCGATCAGAGGAATTTCACCTGAAGAGCCTAGTTCAACAGTATTTACGGCTGTATCACCTGGCTTGCCGGATTTACTGAGAGGTGACAGATCACCCAAATCAATTTCGGCAGATTCGGAAGAGAGCAGTGTCACGTCGGAGTCGCTTGGGCCACGACGTCCAGCTGTTGGGCTGATTCGGACATCGGAGTCAGAGGCACCTTGAGGACTGACACGAACGATTTGAATGTCAGACTCACCAGGCTTGCCGGCAGAGGCGACACCGAGCGGATTGGTTTTGGATTCAGACGCGATTGGTTTCAGGGCAGCTTCGATATCTGCTTTTTGAATCCCAACGGTTGGGGCACCAAGGTCGCTATCGCCCTGGCCCAGAAAAATATCGTTAAAGTCGAGGTCATCAAGACTTAAGCCCGGCTGAACATCAGGATCAGAACCCAGTCCCTGGCGACGAGCGAATTCTTCGACCTCGTTTTTCCGCAATTGTGGGGCATTGCCGCCAGCAATTTGCTTCAATTCGCCAGTCTGAATTTTCTTTTTCAGCTCATCCAGGCTGATCCCGAGCACTCGGGCGGCTTCCTCCATGCTGTAGAAATCGGCCATCTCTCACCTCGTGCGACGGATCCGTCAAACCTCGACGGACTGATTGTTTAAAAACGCCACAACCCACCCAGGCCGATTCGGACTCAACAGCGGAATGAACTTTACCCTATCAGCGTTTACCACGAGTCATCGACTCGACGGCTGACACTTCAGGGGGCTGGTTCTGATACTCGCTCAACATCAAGTCCCAACGGAATTGGCGGACTGCCTCCAGCTTCAATGCTCCACGCGGATTATTTGGCTCAAATCGGTATACGGCAAGTGATTGAGATGCCGGATTGACCAACGTGATCCACTGAGTCTGACCTGGTGTGCCGGTAATTTGGGTGGTCATCGCACCTTGGGCCACATTCGCAGGTGTGACCTGCTGCTGGGCTGAAATGGCTGGCCCGGACCGGTTCGCGATCCATAAGCCTATCACCAACCCACTGGCCATCAAAAGTGCTGATCGGACCAAATCATCGGTCGCAACACGTCTCTTCGTCATCACATCACCCTTCCATCCTTGCAGTTACGCACCAGCATGCTCCCGGGAACTCCGTCCCGATCACCACTTGCCAGGCGACTGATGTGCTTGATTTAGAATCCGCAATTACTCCAATCTATCATACTTTTCCAAATTGGGAACATCCACTTTCGGAAAACTTGAACTCTTTGGATTTTTTTATCAGCAATCACCCCATTCGAGTCAGGAAACCAACATCCATGAAACCATCGCAGCCAACTTAACCACCCTTGGCAGGATTACTCGCCCAAAGTTCGGTTATACCCGCTGTGCCGGTCTGATCGGGTGATCGTTAAAAATTGAACTGAAATCGGCTTCCGCTTGCTAATTATGATACGCCTTATCAAACGATTTAACTTTTTGAACTGATTTACGATTCAGGTCAAAAATGATTGCCTGAATCCCTAAGCATCTCAGTTTAACATGAATTATTCGGCAAGGAGGCCGAACGGATTGCCTGGCTCCCATCTGACCTCGCCACATCTGCAACTCCCCTTTATCACACGATTTCTGCGAATCGTAGCTGTGTTCGTTGCATGCATTTTTGTGGTAGGCTGCGCTTCATTCCGAGAACGTGCCCCATCGCCAGATTTTCAGCCCTGCAATGATTCCGTCATCAAAACCCGAGATGGCTGGCTGTTAGGCGTTCGCCACTATCGCCCCAAACATCCCGATCCATCCAAACTGCCAGTTATTTTATGCCATGGGCTTGGGCTCAACGCCACTTTCTGGACCATCACAGACAATCATCTGCCTCAGCAATTGACGTTGGCTGGTTACGAAGTTTTTGTTTACGACGCAAGAGGTTCTGGCAATTCCACGCCTGAGAAATTTGCTAGAGCCAACAATTTTTTGAGAAACACCCCCCTGCCCGAACGGGGCGAAAGGGCATGGACGACCGACGACCAAGCCTATTATGACATTCCAGCCGTGCTTGAACATGTCCGCAGGCGGACCGGTCATGAGCAAGTAAACTGGATTGGTCATAGCCTTGGTGGAATGCTTATGTTTACGTTTTTGGAAGAGCATCCGGAACGACACAGAATTGCGAATTTTGTGGGGATGGGTTCGACAGCAGTGGTTTTTCCAACCAAAGATTCCAAGGAAATGGCAAGAGCGAACCTCGGCCTGTGTCTGCTCTCAAAAGTGGCCAGTACCAGTCGGCTTGGTCGGCCCATGCGATTTGGAAGGCCACCAGGGCTCGCCTATATCGACAGGTTTTACTACACCCGCGACAATGTTGAAGGCCTAACAGTAGACAGGTTTTATGGCTATACACTGGAAGATCCGGGTGCTGGCGCACTCAAGCAGCTTCAGCCTTATCTGGGCAAAGGCCAGTTCCTATCTGCTGACGGCAAAATGGATTATAGCGCGAACCTCGATAAAATCATCACACCCACGCTTTTTATTGCAGGTCAGGGCGATGTGATGGCCGATGTCCAATCCAAACGCTGGACATTCGACAAATTGGCTTCAGCCGACAAGACTTTCTCTGTCTTTGGCAAAAGTACTGGCTACGCATTGAATTACGGACATTGTGACCTCGTCTGGGCCAAGTCTGCGCCTCACGAGATTTTTCCTGAGATCGTGAAGTGGCTTGACCAGCGTCAGCACGTCGTGGCGAGCCCGCAAGCGGTTCGCCAAGAGCTCACAAACAATTCGGGACGCAACCCTTACGTTCGACTTGATTCGCCACAGTCCATCGAACTGCCGTTGCAGATTGTGGTAGGTGAAGGGCGAGTCAAGGTTCGTTGATTTCAGTTCGTTTCCTGATCCGGCTTCAGCAGATTGTCGAGCACGATCTGCGACCAGGTTTCAAACTCAGAGCGAGATTCACGAGCCTGATCCAGGTGGATAAATCCTGCCTCTGCAAGACCTTCCTCTAATGGATGCACAGCAGGTGCCGTCAAATGATAGAGGTGAACCACGCCAAGATGGACTTGGCCGACAGGGGTGGAATCGTCGTTGATCAAGCCGGCGATCCGCATCTTGCCAGGCACATCAATTCGAACTTCTTCGTCAAGCTCGCGCTGAAGGGCCATTTCATAAGCCTCAGCTGTGCAACCACCTGCAGCATCCTCTTCGGCAACGTGCCCGCCGACTCCAATCGACTTGAGTGCATGAAGCCTGGATTCGCCCTGACTGCGGCCACGGGTGTAGTTAAAGACCCTATCACCTGAGTAGAAAACGACATAGGGAATGATCTGCTTGAGGGTCGGGTCGGTTTCGCAATCGCCTCGGCGCACGAACTTTGCGATCCCTGGTCGCAATAGATAAGCCAGATATCGATCAGAGTCAGCCAGAAAGCCCTGGAAATGGCCCAAGGCGTCCACCTCCGAGGTCGGGACACACAAAACGCGCTCATCGTCTTTGGCTGACATGATCTTATGAACTCTTTTTCAGGTTTTCTGAGAGACTACCCGTTGCATTGGTAGACTTTTTTCTACGGAGAGTTTCCAACAAGGGTCAGTATGCTCTAATAGAGGCGAGATTGTCCAGAATCGGCCTTATGTTTTTTGCAGAAAACGTAGTCTTGGATGCCTTTGGTGGGTTAGGATAACGTTCGTTACTAAAATCTCGAACCATCGCGACATCTGTACAGGCATGATCGGCACCACTCTCAACCAACGATTCCGGATTGACTCCATCCTCGGCCGAGGCGGAATGGGCTGTGTGTATCGCTCGACTGATCTTGTACTGAAACGCGAAGTGGCGATCAAAACTATCGACCTGGCGACTCAAGCCGTTTGGGCAGAGAGACTTCGGTTAGAAGCCGAGATTGTTGCACGCCTGTCACACGACCACGTGGTCCGTCTTTATGACATGGGCCAGATTCCTGACGGGCCTCTCTATCTGGTGATGGAACTTGTGGAAGGGTCAACACTTCTGCGAAAGTTCCCTGACCTGACACTCGACGAAAAGGTGCGTCTGCTCGCAGAGACAGCCGAAGCCCTCGACGAAGCCCATCAACTGGGCATTGTCCACCGCGACATTAAGCCAGGTAACATACTTCTTACAAAGGACTTACGCGCCAAGCTAACAGACTTCGGACTAGCGCTTCAGCAAGGCGACACTGTCGAGGAAAACGCACTTCGAGGGACCGTGCCTTACATGGCCCCTGAACTGTTTCGAAATAAGCCACCGAGCCCTTCTTCTGACTTATATGCTTTAGGAGTTGTGCTTTACGAAGCGGTGACCGGCGAACTCCCGTTTCGTGGAGCCACTCGCGAGATTGTCGCCGAGGTCACTTCCAGAGCCCCCAAGTCGCCAAGGTCGATCAACCCGGCCATTCCCGTTGAGCTCGACAAACTGATCCGTCAGTTGCTCGAGAAAGATCCTGCCAAAAGGCCGCATAGGGCAGCGGAGGTGGCTCGCAAACTCGAAGAAATTCGCCACCTCCTGCCTGGTCAGACAACCCCATCCAAGCGATTTGCTCAAACGCCTGATCCTACATATTCTGAACCTTCTCTGGCAGATTTTGCCCGTACCATGCGAGAGGAACTGGCCTCGGGCGGGGTGACCGATTCTCCCAGCATTTTTACCAGCCAAGCCGCTTCAAAGCCGAGTCAAAAGCATGCTCAGCGGCCTCCGATCGACATCATTTCCGAGCCTTTGGTTCGTGAACTTGTACGGATTATCGAAGATGAACCGATGGCCCTTGACCCGACTGAACGATCGTTGGCCGGTGGATGGCTGGCCGATATGATCATGGATCAGCCCAGAAGTTGGGCCCTGAGTGGTGGAGGCTCTGTACGTAACGAATCTGCCGAACTGGCGCGAGCCCTTCTGGCATTGACTGCAAGTGTCGTGGCGGGTGGATCCGAACCGTCAATCGCCCGTGCCGGGATCTTGATCGAACGCGGCTATGAGGTGCGTCAGGGCCTAAGCCCTTTGATCCTCGGCCGATATCTTGCGATTCGTGAAACGACTCCAGGGCTCGAACTTTTAAGGAAGATTCGCAAGGAACTGGTCGTGAATTACGAGGTCGTCGCCGACACGTGGATGGACGATCAAGGCCACCTTCTGCCAAACAGGCTACCCAGAGATTGGGAAAATTTGGTCGATACGGGTTCGGATACTCCTAAAGTCAGTCGCGACAGACTTCGATTGTGGAATCGACTGGCCGATATCTGGGCCTCCAATCCTGACTTCCGGCGAGCCGTTCTCAGGGCCAGCGCTCCTTGGGTGGCTAAAGATCCAGCCGCAATGAGATTCTGGCCTGAGGTGGTTGAGCCACTTTGGCTGGAAGCAAGGCGCCGACGCGACGACCCAAGTTGGGGACGCCGTTTGGCCCTGCTCACGCCCGGAGCCCGTGAACGGATGGAATTTGAAGCCAGAATTCTCGAAACTCCACGAGTCAAAGGCCGATCCGCCACAGGTTCCGGTATTTCCATGGCCGTTGCTCCCTCGGCACCCGGTGATTACGCTCCACTAGCACCAGAATTTCAATCTCAGCCCGATATTGTGACATTGATTGAAGAAAAGCCTGACATCATAAAATTAGGTCCATTAAAAACAGCCTACGATGAAGCCACTACAAATTATCGGCTCACCAAAGCGGCTTCTGCGACCCATCAGCGATTACCTTTAGGCGAGTTTGCCCATGTTGTATTAATGGTCTCGACAAGGGGCGGTTTCAAAGCCAGTCAAGCACGAATATTAGGGAAAGGTTTAACTCCAGTCGAGATCACCATCCCGCCTCTACAGATGTCTGGATCGGCGGACACGCCCATCATCGCCGCCTGGGGCTATACCGACGGCAGCCTTGCTATAAAGCATCGAGATCAAAACCGCAACGAAAAAAGTCTAGCGTGGTCGGCACGTCGCAAAAAATGGTTTCATTCCGATGCTGACAGAGGACTCGCTGAGTTGCTCAAAGACCTTTCCCTGGATATTCCAATCGGAACTGCCACCGCTCTGGAAGCTGAAAAGCTCTGGAATAAGGCCAAAAAATGGTTCGGTTCGAAGTCGTCAGAATCTGATGAAGAGGAATTCGACGAAGATGAAATTGAATGAAGCGGAATTTTATTCGATATATACCTTGAGCGGTCAGAAATAAGATTTGTAGGGTGCCGATGCATCGGTGGGGTGAAGCCCACCATTCGTGGCGCAAACGAATGACGTCGATTTATCCGATCATTCGTAAGTTGAAAATCATGTGTTCTATTGTGTATGATATGCAATCGATGATTCATTGTGCAGACATTCCACATGGATTTGCGAAAGGTGGGCTAAATAGGCGGCTTTATTACTGGAGGGTGGGGTGAAGCCCACCATTCGTGGAGCGAACGGATGACGTCGATTTATCCGATCATTCGAAAGTTGAAAATCTCGTGTTCTATTGTGTATGATATGCAATCGATGATTCATTGTGCAGACATTCCACATGGATTTGCGAAAGGTGGGCTTTACCCCACCCACCCCTTTCAAGGTCTTTTGATTTACGATATAATTTATTAATGACAAGGATGTTGCGTTGACTCACAGGAGACGGCAAGGATG
>Ga0208720_1000095_pt1 | contig 23470 bp, 21 predicted proteins | sample LakMenEpi20Apr10_FD_150716 | JGI IMG/M metagenome (GOLD analysis project Ga0208720, IMG submission 150716) | Freshwater microbial communities from Lake Mendota, WI - 20APR2010 deep hole epilimnion (SPAdes) | ecosystem: Environmental > Aquatic > Freshwater > Lake > Epilimnion/Euphotic zone ...
CATTAATCAAATCTTATACTTACGACCACTCTCAATCCCATCACCCAATCCCATCACCCCGGAATCCATCATGAGCCAAAAATTAAAGCCAAAGCACGTCATGTCTGGGGACACGGCCTACATAAAATATTGTTTATTATAGGATCATGAATCGCCGTTGGGCTCCGCTTCAAATCTCAGACTAAACTCCAGATTTCAGAATGAGAGGGGTATAGCCCCCGGTTTCGGTGATTAACAAATCCAACCGGGGCTATCGCCAAGACCGACTGGAAAACCAGCGGCAAGGCGATCACCCTCAGTCACTTTTACCTACCGATTCTCACTTCTTGCGTGGGTCGCTCGGCCAATCCACATTCGATAGCTGGGCCAGCGCTAACAGCAGTGCATGCGTACCGTTACGCCCCATCCCTTGAGCCTCCACCGCCCGATAAAGCTGCTCGGCCAGAGCCAATCCCGGCAAGGCCAGACCCATCCGGCGAGACTCGGAAAGGGCAATTCCCATGTCCTTCAGGAAGTGCTCCACGAAGAAGCCTGGATCAAAATTCCCGGCGATCATGCGTGGCCCAAGGTTCGACAAACTCCAGCTCCCGGCCGCTCCCGGAGAAACCGACTGAAGCACCGTCTCCAAATCAAGACCCGCCTTGTAAGCATAAAGCAGGGCTTCGCAGACTCCGATCATGTTGGTTGAGATCAGAATCTGGTTGACCGTCTTGGTGTGCTGGCCTGCCCCTGGGCCACCTTGATGGATGATCGTCTTGCCCATCACGCTGAAGAGCGGCTGGAGGGCATCAACCACCGGCTTATCTCCACCAATCATAATGGAAAGACGAGCCTCTTTGGCACCAATGTCGCCGCCCGATACAGGGGCGTCCACCGACTCCACGCCTTTGGCCTTGGCTGCGTTGTAAATCTCGACTGCCAAAGAAGGTTCGCTTGTGGTCATGTCCACAAATACGGACCCTGATCTGGCTCCTGCCAAGGCTCCATCAGCGCCCAGAAAGACTTCGCGAACGTCTTTCGGGAATCCAACAATGGCGAAGATAATGTCTGATGCTTCAGCCACCGCCCTGGGGCTGTCAGCCCGCTTGGCTCCACGAGCCACGAGGTCGTCGGTTTTGGCGGTCGATCGGTTGTAAACCGTGGCCTCATAACCGGCAGCCATCAGGTGGCCTACCATCGACCGGCCCATCACCCCTGTCCCAATCCAACCAATTCGGGTTTTGCCCGGTACGATTTCCAAAGCCATGTGCGTCAATGCTCCTGAAAGTTCGCTGTTTTTTGAGCTGGGATGGCTAAGAATCAAGGACATTGTGCAGGAACCTGCATGCCCGGCCAATTCAGCACCCAGCGGATGACTCATCTGAAAATACCAGTCTTTCAGAAAAAAAACATCCTCCCATCTGGCGTTTCCCGGCGCTCAGGTTACGATAAGACCCATACACATCCAATCAGACCAAGTGATCAGGCCTGATGGAATGCCCTCCGAATCCGCGACATCTCTTAAACAAATCCCATCTCACGCCTTTGCGAGAATCCGCCCATGAATCCTTCTGCCCCTGCCCAAGAATCGCCTAAGTGGCGTCTACCAATCAGCTTCAGCTTGCTGGCCATCTCTTCCGTTCTGGTGGCTGGCGTTGTCTGGCTATCGGCTTGGGCTGAAAGCTCGGCTGGACGCATGGCAACTTCGGCGGAACGACTTCTGGCGACTCTGGAAACGACCCAGAAAGAAAAAATCTCGTTCAAATTTGACGACGCCGAACGCCTCAACTGGCACTTCATCCCTCGTGCGCGTAAAGGTTTGTCCATCAAAGAGATGACCCCAGCACAGCGTTCCCTGGCCTTCGGCCTGGTCTCCAGTGGAGTGGGTGCCAGCGGCTTCCAGAAGGTCACCACCATCATGAGCCTGGAACAGATCCTGCGTGACTCCGAACAAGGCAAGGGCCCGGTTCGCGACCCAGAACTCTATTTCGTCTCAATTTTCGGAACTCCTTCTGCCACAGGTCGTTGGGGATGGCGTTTCGAAGGCCACCACCTCTCGATGAACGTCACGGTTGAGGACGGCAAGATCATCTCCGCCACCCCAATTTTCTTCGGAGCCAACCCCGGAGAAGTTCGCCAGGGTCCACGCCAGGGTCTCCGCGCTTTGGCCGACATCGAAGATTCCGCTCTTCGGGTCTTCCAGGCCTTGAATCCAGAACAAGCCAAGAAGGCTGTGGTCGCTGAAAAAGCACCCGCCGATATTCGTGCTGCAAATGCTCCACAAGCTCCGACAGAAGCTGCTGTGGGAATCACTTACGGCGAGCTGAACGACGACCAGAAGAAGATGATGCAAGGGCTGGTCGGATCTTTCGCCCACGATATGCCTGACGAAGTGGCCAAGGCCTGGCACGAAGAAATCATCGCCGCCGGTGTCGACAAAGTCCATTTCGCCTGGATGGGCCCAGCCGACCGCACCCAGCCTCACGCCTTCCGCGTTCAAGGCCCGACCTTCCTGATCGAATTCAACAACACCCAGAACAACGCCAACCACGTTCACACAGCTTGGCGCAGCATGCTGGGCGACTTCGGAACCAAGATTGCGAAGTAATGGATCCGTACCGGCGTAGCTCGTTCCCTCATTCTGAAAAGCGATTGAATCCATGTCCAACGTCCAGCCCATCTCAGCCAAAGAACTTGACGACCTGTTGAAAAGTTCTTCAGAGGTTGCCCTTCTGGACGTTCGGCAGGCTGATGAACGCGAATACGCCTCCATCAGCTCACCACAAGCGGCCCTTGACCTGTTTATTCCTTTAGGGGAATTGCAGGAACGAGTGGCCGAGGTGGAATCAGCGATACCTGCAAATGCATTCCTGGTGGTATATTGCCACCACGGAGTGCGTTCCCAGGCCGCCGCCAACTGGCTCTCCAACCGTGGAGCCTCAAACGTGTTGAATCTCACAGGTGGAATCGATGCCTGGTCGATCATCGTCGATAAAAACGTGCCTCGTTATTGATTGCGATTTTCCAATCCGTTTTGCATGATGCATCGTATTAATCAGGATTCCAAGCGTTGTCGCTCATTGTTTATTTATGGACTTCGAATTTTGGATATATATATCGGCGATTCGTTAGAAACACGGATTTTTCCAAGATTTTCCTGATGTATCGAGCGTGAACTGCTTGAACACCAGCAAGATCACGACTACGATGGGTCTCATGCTCATCGGGCTTTCCCAAAAACAGGCCCTGAACCATCCCCCGCCTTGCCTTGCCCCAAACCAAGGATATCCGTCGCAATGCCTCAAGAAACCACCGAACAGCGCTGGCTTGGCCGTCGCCAATTCCTCACCGCTGCTGCCTCAGCACCTTTCACAGTCTCGCTCGGGCAATCCCTGGCCCTGGCATCGCAAGCCCCCAAAGCGGCTGCCTCAGAAACCATCCGCCTCGGCTTCATCGGCACCGGCGGCATGGGCACCGGCTTATTGAACATTTTCAAAAAATTCAAAGACGTTCAGATCGCCGCCATCGCCGACGTTTACGAGCCCCACGCTCGCAAAGCCGCCGACCTCTCAGGCCAGAAGCCCGACGTCTACAGCGACTTCCGCAAGCTATTGGACCGTAAGGATATCGACGCCGTTGTCGTAGCCACTCCCGACCACTGGCACGCCCACGCCTCCATCATGGCCATGCAGGCCGGCAAAGATATTTACTGCGAAAAGCCCCTCTCGCACTCCATCGGAGAAGGTAAAGCCATGGTCGCTGCGGCGGCCAAATATCAGAAAATCACCCAGATGGGGAACCTGATCCATGCCGGTGAAAACTATCACCGAATGGCTGAGATTGTGCAGTCGGGTGTGCTTGGACAGATCACCAAATGCCGGGTCTGGATGTTCGCCGACCGCGATTATCCGAACGGCCTCGGCAAGCCCTCTGATATGCCGGCCCCAGCTGGCTGCGATTACAACATGTGGCTTGGCCCAGCACCGGCCCGCCCCTTCAACCAAAATCGCTTCACTTTCAACTGGCGCTTTTTCTGGGATTACGGCGGCGGTATGCTCAGCGACTTCGTCTGTCACCTGGTCGATCCCGTTCACTGGGCCATGAAGGTCGACGCACCTGTCTCTGTCACGGCCACCGGCGGCCGCTATGGCCTCAAAGATAATGCCGAAACACCCGACACACTTGAAGTGGTCTGGCATTATGCTGACAATTGGGACCTGCACTGGACTCATTCAGATGTGAGCACTCAGGGCAAGCTTTTCGACCGCTCTGCCGGCGTTCTGTTCGAAGGCACAAAGGGCACGATGGTCGGCCATTACAACGATTTCAAGATCTATGCAGAGAAGGGTTCCGAGATCGTTTTGCCTGAGAAAACGCTGCCCAGATCGCCCGGCCATCACCGCGAGTGGATCAATGCGATCAAGTCCCGGCAGGAATGTTCATGCCGATTTGCGTACGGCCACCGCGTGACCTCCGTGGGAAATATGGGTAACATAGCATTGAAGACAGGTCAGAAGCTGGAGTGGGACGGCAAGGCGGAACGCTTTACCAACCACGATCAGGCCAATGATTACCTGATGCGGGCCGAGTACCGCAAACCGTGGGCATTCCCCACCGTCTGATCAAGCAAAAAGGCCCTTTCCCGGCCATCGCGACAAGCACAAAAGGCCATCTATGCCTGATTCCGAACCCGTTCTCGAACCAAATCCCGAACCAACGGAATGGTTGGTCGTTCCACCAGCGGGCATCCCCGGTTGCCCTCTGGAAGACTGGCTCGGTGCCCTGACACAAGCTGGTGCTGAGGTTCTGGCCAAGCGTCGGCCTGAAGGCTTGTGGCTGATGTTCGATGCGGATTGCCCGATCCAGGGCTTTGTCAGTATCGAACAAGGGCTTGTAGAAGCCATCAATTTCGAGATCCCCGAAGGAACCACCCACAATCATTGCGAACGTCTGCGAAAAGCAGCCGAAGCTCTGACCTGGGAAATCTGGGACCAAAACGCCATCGACGGCGATGGCGACAACGACTGGGATTAAGACGACCCCGACAAAGACTGAGATGACTCCCCTTTTTCTGCCCATTCGAAATAGAACGACCCGGAGACGCACGCAGATGAACCTGTCCGCCCAAACACTACGAAAATTTGGCTCGCTCGCCCTCGCGGGTGGCCTCTTCCTGATCTCATCTGCCGCATCGGCTGGTGAACTCGCCTGGAAAAAGCATACCGTCAACGACCAAAGCGAGTTCGAAGCCGCCGGCGCCATGGATGTCGACAATGACGGAGACCTCGACATCGTCTCAGGCTCGTACTGGTACGAAGCCCCCTCCTGGAAAAAGCACAATGTGCGTGACGTGATCCGTCAGGGCACTTATTACAACTGCTTCAGCACCCTTCCAGTCGACGCAAATGCCGACGGATTCATGGACTTCGTCACTGTCTCATACTTCGGCCGCAGCTTCGGATGGGTTGAAAATCCGAAAGAAACCGGCAAGAAGTGGACCTACCACGAAGTCGACCTCCCCGGCACCAGTGAAGCCGCCTGGGCCGTCGATCTGACCGGCGATGGCAAGCTCGATTTTCTCCCAAACCCCACCAACGCCGTGGTTTGGTACGAACTTGAAGCCGCCGGCTCTACACCAAAATTCAAGAAGCACGACTTCGGCACCGCTGCAGCCGGCCACGGCGTGGGCAGTGGCGACATCAACCGCGATGGCCGCATTGACCTTCTCACGCCCAAGGGCTGGTTCGAAGCCCCTGAGAAGCCTTCTGACCAGGAATGGAAATGGCATCCTGACTGGAACCTCGGAACCACCGGAATTCAGATCCTGGCCCGCGACATGGACGGCGACGGCCTGACCGACCTCATCTGGGGCAATGGTCACGACATCGGCCTCTTCTGGGCCAAGCAGGTCAAAGATGCCAGCGGCAAGGTCGAGTGGAAAAAAGAGAACGTGGACATGTCCATCGCCTCTGTCCACACCCTGCTCTGGGCCGACCTCGACGGCGACGGTGAGGATGAAATGATCACCGGCAAACGCGTCTATGCCCACGAACGCGAGCCAGGCGATATCGACGCACCTGCCATCGCCGCCTTCAACTACGACAAAGCCTCCAAGGCCTGGAAAAAGCGCCTGATTTACCTCGGCGAACCTGCTAAGAACGCTCCTAAGGATCCGTCCAAGCGGCTCGCCATCCGCGACTTCCCCAAAGGAACTGCTGGAACTGGCCTGCAACTGACCGCGATCGACATGGATAAAGATGGTGATCTGGATCTGGTCGCACCCGGCAAAAGCGGGCTCTACTGGTTCGAGAATCTCATCAAGAGCAAGTGATGATTTCCTAAGGCAATTTCATTGAGCGTGGTTCATCGGTTCAAAATCCACGCTCAATCCATTTCCCTGACAGAGATTAAGAATAGAAAAAAATGCCGCAACTCCCTTCCTGGCTGGTGATGACGATACTGGTCGGCTGCATGGCCCTGACCCTCTGGCTGTTTTCACATGCCCGGGAGGATGCGCATTCAGACATCCACAACTGCAATTTTGACGACCCCAAAGAGCGTCTCAAAGAGCTTGAAGCCGCCTTTGCTGCCGGAATGATGACCCACGAAGAGTTCCAGCGACTCTCCGAAAGGCTCGGTGGAGATCTGCCAAAACCAGTCTCAGGCAAGGTCAGCTCCCGCAACCTCCCGAAAACCTGGGACGACGTCAAACCAAAACCGTCCGAATGACCACAAATTCGCTGTGAAACAACGCCCTTACCGCAGTTTCACTTGAGACACTTCGTTATTTCCGATACCATACGGTTCATTGCTTTCAATGATCGATGATCCAAGGCTCAAGGAGAGTCCGATGAGCCGCGAAACGCCGATTTTTGACCTCGAAAACTCCGACGACATTCGTGACCTGATCCACAGGTCCGTCGCTGTTGTCGCAGGCGGGGGCCGAGTGGCCTTCGTTCATCCTGGCGGATTGGTGCGCGTACTGGCCTCTGCCACCTCCGATCACCCTTCTCCAGAAATCTCCAGCTCGCTCCTGCCCTCCACGTTTTCGATCCAGATCCTCAACGCCGAAGCTCTGCGGGACTGGACCACGGAATCGGATACAATCAGCCCCCGGATTGCCCGAAAAGCCTGGCCTGGTCGAGTCCAGCTCGCCTATCCTTCCAATGATCCAGTCGGGCTGGTCCACTGCCTACCTCAGTGGCTGACTCAGGCGGCTCAGAGAAACGGCCATTACGTGCTCGATTCCTCAGCCATAGGTTCGATCCGCGAATTGATGACTCTGATCCCTGGACCACTGGTTCAGACGACGATTCGCCTGAATTTACCGGAAAATGTCGATATTCAGGCGTTAACCACTCACCTGTCAGCCCATAATTGGGATATGATGATCGTAGATCGATCTGCGAGGGCAGCCACCTTGCCTGCAACGGTGCTGGTGGATAAAAACAAGTGGTCGATTCTGGACGCTGGCGACATTGGCATTGATCAGGTGAACTGGCTCATGGGAACTCGCATCTTATTCGTCTGTACAGGCAACACCTGTCGAAGTCCGATGGCCGAAGCCCTCTGCAAGCAGTTCCTGGCTGAAAGCCTTGACTGCAAGCCTGAAGAGCTTGGGGCCAAGGGTTTTGAAGTGAGATCGGCAGGCGTTTCGGCAGGCCACCGCCAGCCGGCCTCGCGTGAATCGGTCACCGCCTTGGGCGACAACGGCTATCTGCTTGAAAATCACGCCAGTCAGATGGTCTCTGAAGAGCTCTTGGCGGCAGCCGACTTGATCTATGCCATGACAAGGTCGCACCGGGACCTGCTTTTGATGGACTTCCCCGACCTTGCAGACCGCGTCGAGTTACTCGACCCCGACGATTACGACGTCCCCGACCCTTACGGTCAAAGCCTATCCGTCTATCAAATGACCGCCGACGCGATCCGCGAAGCCCTCGAATTAAGAGCCAAAACCTGGAAATTCCTATCGTAGGGTGGGGTGAAGCCCACCTTTCGCAAATCCATGGGGAATGTCTGCACCATAAATCGTGGATTGCATTCCACTCATATGACCGGATAAATCCACGTCAGCCGTTCGCGCCACGAAAGTTGGGGTGAAGCCCACCCTTCGCAAATCCATGGGGAATGTCTGCACCATAAATCGTGGATTGCATTCCACACATATGACCGGATAAATCCACGTCATCAGTTTATGCCACGAAGGGTGGGCTTCACCCCACCCTACAGAAACAATGCTGCCCACGTAGGGTGGGGTGAAGCCCACCCTTCGCAAATCCATGGGGAATGTCTGCACCATAAATCGTGGATTGCATTCCACACATATGACTGGATAAATCCATGTCATCAGTTTATGCCACGAAGGGTGGGCTTCACCCCACCCTACAGAAACAATGCCGCACACGTAGGGTGGGGTGAACCCACCTTTCGCAAATCCATGGGGAATGTCTCCAGAATGAATCATGGATTGCATTCCACTCAAAATCCAACAACTCAATCCAACTGACGAATGAATCGGATAAATCCATGTCAGCCATCCTGATATATAACCCCTAATCACGCTCAGAAGCGGATTTCCGTGTGCCCGATCCCCTGACCGATCGAGTTTTCGCCCATCCAATCAATACGCATGTAAAGCATTACACAAATACGATTTGAATCGTTCTAAAAAATAAAGCCAAAGCTTGCCATGTCAGGGGACATGACCTACATAACATGTTGTTTCTTCTCGGATTACGAATCACCATCGGGCTCCGCCCCAAATCTCAGAATTAATCTCCAGATTTCAGAATGAGAGGGGTTTAGATTCGAACCCGGAAACCGTGGTCTAGCGGCCATTATCTAGCCGATCTTGGCGCTAGCCCCGGTTGGTTGGTTTTAATGACGGGATGTTATTTCCAGACTGATCTTTACGGTCAGTTCTTTTTAGTCAGGACACGCAGGCTCAGAATGATATAGACCAGGCTGATCATAACGGCTGTATAGCCTGAATGCTGGTGGGCTTTGATCAGGTTGACCCGTCCGGAGAGGATCAGTTGACCCAGCACCAACTGGCCGAGAATCAACAGGCCGGCGATCAGGCCGAGGATGACTACGAATGTGCGTCCGGAATTCATGGCAGGTATTTCCTATGATATTGTGACGATTGGAATCAGTTCTTAGCTCAGATCTTACCCATCGGTAGGCCCTGAACGATAGAATATGATTATAACCACTCTATGGGTGCTGTGCCGTACCCTCCGAATTCTCCTCTTCATCAAAAAGCTGCTGAACCAATGGCTCTGGAACGACTTGCAGAGAATCTGAACTCGGTCCGTGAACGGATTAAGAAGGCCGCCGTCATGGCTGGTCGTGATCCGGGCGAAGTCACCCTGGTGGCCGTCACCAAACGGACTCCTCCGGAATGGGCCCGCGAACTGTTCGCCTTGAATCAGCTCGAAATGGGTGAGAATTATCCCCAGGAACTCTGGACAAAAGCCGATACCCTGCAAGATCTTCCAGAAATTCACTGGCATATGATCGGCCATATTCAGACCAACAAGCTCAAGCGAATTCTGCCCGTGGTGCGGATGATCCATGCAGTGGACAGTCTGAAACTTCTGACTGCCGTGGCCGATCTTTTGCCCCTGGCTCCTCACCTGACTCAGATCTGCCTGCAAGTGAATTTGTCTGAGGAAGAGAGCAAGCATGGATGGTCGGCGGATTCGATCCGTGCTGAGGCTGACCAGATAGCCCGGTTGATAGAGGCTCAAAAGATTCCTGTCACAGGTCTTATGACCATCGCTGGGTGGGGAACGGATGGAGCCACGGCTCGCCCTACATTCATCAAGCTCCGACTACTTTCTGAAGAGCTTAAAGCACGGACTGGTCTGCCCTTGCGAGACCTTTCCATGGGTATGTCAGGCGACTTCGAGGCCGCGATTGCCGAGGGGGCCACACATGTGCGGGTCGGCTCGTCATTGTTCGCAGGGCTTGAGGAGGCAGAGGCATGACTGTTGAGATTCGGGCCACGGCCGATGGCGCGAGTCTGGCCGTACGTGCCCAGCCGGGTGCCAAAAAGAATAAAATTACTGGAGAGCACGACGGAGCCTTGAAAGTGGCTGTCACAGCTCCGCCTGAGGATGGGCGGGCGAACGAGGCTCTGGCGAAATTTCTGGCCAAGACATTTGGCTGTAAATCGAGTCAGGTGGAAATCTTGCAAGGCAAGACCGATCGCCGCAAGGTCTTTCAGTTTGCCGGCATCAATCCAGACGATTTACAGGCAGCCGTGGCAACGATCTTGGCTGAGACTGATTCCTAATTCACGGTCAAGTTCGTTAGAATACGCCTAACATCTCCATTGTCGCTTCAGCCCAGTCGAGCCTCGCCCATGTCTGCCGCAACCGATCGTCTTGAAATCCTGCCCTTCACCAGCCCAAATCTTCGCTCCAGAGTGCGGGTTCCAGGCTCGAAAAGCCTGACCAATCGCGCCTTGATCATTGCCGCTCTGGCAGAGGGCAAGTCGCAGTTGTCAGGTGCGCTGGACAGTCAGGATACGCAGGTTCTGATCCGCGCCCTGAACGCCGTGGGCATTCCCACACATCATAATCCTGAAGAGTTTACGATCGACGTGGTGGGGCAGGCAGGGTCGATTCCAGTGGCCTCGGCGAATCTGGATCTCGCCAACTCCGGTACAAGCCTGCGGTTCCTCACAGCCATGCTGGCTCTGGGGCATGGCAAGTTCATGCTGGATGGCTCCCCACGGATGCGTCAAAGGCCGATCGCCGATCTGCTGGCGGCTTTGAACCGTCTGGGTGCCATAGCCCGCAGCGAGACCAACAACGGCTGCCCCCCTGTCTCTCTGGATGCCGACGGGCTTCAAGGCGGCTTTGTGGGCGTTCGTGGAGATGTCTCCAGCCAGTTTCTTTCAGGCTTGCTGATGGCCCTGCCTTATGCTGAAAATCCATCCGAAATTGAAGTGGACGGGAACCTCGTCAGCGTGCCTTATGTGACGATGACCATTGAGGTCATGCGGGCGTTTGGTGTGAAGGTGGACAATCGCAAGAACAAACGCTTTATCATTAAGCCTGGCCAGTATTTCGGTCGTGATTATGCGATTGAGCCAGATGCCTCGGCGGCCTCATATTTCTTCGCTCTGGCGGCCATCATGGGCGGAACGGTGACAGTGGAAGGACTGGGCAATAGAAGCCTTCAGGGCGATGTCGACTTTGTGCAGGTGCTGGCCCATATGGGCTGTCTGGTGGAATCAGGCGTGGATAAAATCACGGTCACCGGTGGTCAGTTGAAGGGCCTTGACATCGACATGAATGCCATCAGCGACACCGTCATGACTCTTGCCGTGGTGGCCTTGTTTGCCCAGGGTGCCACACGCATTCGCAACGTGGCCCATATTCGCCATAAAGAGACGGACCGGATTGCCGCTGTGGCCAGCGAGTTGCGCAAGTTCGGGGCCGAGGTGATCGAGCATTATGATGGGCTGACCATCGTTCCACCAGCCTCTGGCCAGTTCAAGCCAGCCGAGGTGGCCACTTACGACGATCACCGCATCGCCATGTCGTTTGCTCTGGCAGGGCTTAAGGTGCCTGGGACTGTGATACTTGACCCAGGTTGTGTGGGTAAAACCTATCCAGGGTATTGGAAGGATCTGGATCAAGCCCTTGGGCGTTGATTGTTGGATGGTGATCGGGCCTGATGTAAATCCCACATCTCATTCCATGGTCAGCTCAAATTCCACGACCAGTGGGAGATGATCTGAAGCCTGTCGGGAGATTGCGGAACGCACCACATGAGCATGGATGTGGCTTATTCCGTTATGGCTGAAGACTTTGTCGAGCGATGCCACCGGGAACCAGGCGGGGAACGATCGGCAATGCGCAATCGGCAGACTGGCCTGGCGGAATCCACTGTGGGCTAAAGTTTTATTCAGTAAACGATTGCCCCAGTCGTTGGTGTCACCGGCCAGAATCATCGGCAGTTCGGCCCAGATCGGTTCGCGGCAATGGTTGAGAAATCGCAGAGCCTGACGCACCTGTTCCGCATGTGTCAGACCGAGATGCCAGTTGGCCAGCCCCATTTGTCCATACGGAGTCTGAATTTTAGCGATCTGCAAGCCTCGCGGTTTGCGATTCCCAATCCTTAATGAATGCTGCTGTGAATATTCCAACGGCCATTTCGAAAGAATCAAATTCCCGTATCCGCCGGATCGTCCCACGGGAACGTTCATTTGATATAACGAGTGATAGCCAAAGTGGTTTGCAAGTATCGCCGGCTGATCGTGCAGGCTGGATCGCCGCACGTGCGAATCAACCTCCTGAAGGCAAATCAAATCCGGCTTCACACTGTCAATCACAGCCATGGTCCGGGTCAGGTCATACCGGCGGTCGCGCCCTCCAATGCCTTTATGAATGTTATAGGTCAGGAGCTTGATCGTTTTCGTTGTCATTATGATCTGTCGTTGTTCATTGTTTCATTTGATTCGAGAACTTTCAGCGATTTCAATTCGACATGGATCGTACCCGATGCCGCCTTGCGCGTTCCCTGAAGAATTCTCCAGTGGTGCCACATAATGTAAGTCAGGCCTAGTCCGACAACATTTGGGCCAGGTATGACCGTTAATAATAATGAGGGGATCATGACGACTCCTGCCAGAACCATGCGCCGGAAGTGCTTTGACTGGCGATCGGCCCAATAATCATTGAGCCTTTTTTGAACCAGTTCCAGATCCGGTTGATCTTCTGGAAATGTAATTTCCAGATGCGTGGATTTGTGAAGCCTTCGGAGCATCCGGGTTTCATCATGATGAGCCCCGATCTTGCGGTCGATCCAGTCCTTGATTTTATAAAAAAATCCTGAGCCAGAACCATGCTCTTCCAGATCATCAGCGAGAGGATCTTCGAGATCTTCAATTTTTGACCACTCGATACGCACGTTGCCCGGTGTCTCTTCACGAAACCGGGCCGCGACGCGCAGTGGTGGAACTTCTTTGGGAGATTTCATTTGGCTCAGAGTAGAGGTGTAAAGAGGCGGGCAATTCCGTCACGAATTTCCATCCATCGAGGACGTTCCGCAGGCGTGTGATGATTCCAGAGTTTGGCAACCTGTACGCGGTTGTTCCAATATTGTTCGATCTTAAGTGCCAATTGTTCACTGTGGCATTCGAGATTAAATTCGAAATTGAGGCGAAGGCTGCGCGGATCCCAGTTCGAAGAACCGACCATCGACCAGCACCCGTCCACCACCATCAGTTTCGCATGGTTGAATTCGCCGGTATCCGCCCAAACCGTACAGCCCAACTCCTTGACTTTCCTAAGGTAATCACCAGACGACCATTGGACAAGCATGCTATTGGTCGGGTCGGGCACAAGGATCTCGATTTTTACGCCTCTCAGAACGGCCACCCCAATGGCCGAGACGATGTCGGAAGGTGGCAGAAAATACGGGGTGATGATTTTGATACTGTGTTTGGCGGTTGCCAGTGCAGAGAGGATAAAGCTGTGAGTCAGTCTCTGGCTCAGGTCGGGGCCGTCCGCAATGCCTCTGGCATACATCTGGCCGTTATCTTCAGGGGCCACTTGCCAGATCTCACCATCGAGCTTTTCACCGGTCGTAAACCGCCAGTCTTCTTCAAAGGCGGTCATGAGATCAGCGATCACAGGTCCACGGATCAGAAAATGGGCGTCGGTTTTCGGAGTCATTCCAGCGGGTCGATGTTCTGGCCAGAAAGCGACGTCGACATTCATTCCACCAGTGAAACCGAGGTGGCCGTCTACGATCAGGAGTTTTCGGTGATTTCGCAGATTTGCGAACCTGAGGAACGGCAAACCGAGGGTGGGCATGAAACGACGAACAGGCAGGCCGCGATTTGTCAGGATTCGATAAACACTTCGTCCACCATGACTTGAGCCCATGGCGTCGATCAATACGCGCACCTGCACTCCTCGATTTTGGGCCCGTTCGAGGGCGTCTGCAAAAAACTGGCCTGCGATGTCGTCCTTGAAAATATAGCTGGCCATGGCGATGGAACGGGTGGCCGATTCAATCGCTTCAAGCATCGCGGGATAAGCCTCAGAGCCACCTGAGAGAAGCTCGATGTCGTCGCCGGCGTGGAGTTTGTTACCCAGAATGCTGTCTCCCATTTTCTTGAGAGTGTGCATGTGAGGTGGTATGGCCAATGTGCGATGCGAATGGATGCCGGTCTGGGCCCGTTTTGGACGTCTGCGTCTGGTCTTTGAGAGGATGGCTGCGCCGATGGCTTTTTTATCGCGACTGATCAGGTTTACCCCGACCATCAGGTAGATGAGGCAGCCAATCAGTGGATAGCCGAGCCAGAAAAGGCCAAGCCAGGCGATGGCCGATCGGTTGTCTCCACGTCGTAAAAGCACATGGATCGAAGCCACGACGGCCGCGCAGAAGCTGAACAAAGCGATAACTTCAACAATCAGTAAGTTGGTGTCAGAAAGAAAAACTTGCATGGAATTCTGTGTCGATTCGTAGTTTTATCAACTTGTTTTGATGGGTTTCATGGACAATTTCGGGAAATTGGAGGCCGGAGCAGCGATCGATTCGTCACGTTTATCAATTCTATCCGACTTGCCAACCGAGGGAATGGGATTTAAGATATGGAAAGTTGAACAAGATCCAAAATGGACTGGATCAACCGTTCAGTCCACCCGCCTTGAATGCCTTTACTCTATCCAGTATTTCGCACGTGAAGCGCTCTGTCAGTGTGACGGAATGCCGAAATTTGCGAAATTTCAGCGAACTTGGAGAGCCCCAGCCATGTCATGCCCAGGTGCCGGCGGAAGCCATCGTCGCGATTTTCTGAAAACCACCACCGTTGCCGGAGCAGGCGCAGGCTTGATTTCAAGCCAGCAGGCCAGCGCCTTTTGGCAGGATAAACCAGGTCAGGGCGACGATGCTGTCCCCTTGGCCACCCTTGGCCGTACCGGTCAGAAGGTCAGCAAGCTCGGTATGGGAACAAGCTGGGCCCTGAGCCCGAGCTTTGTTCAAGCCGCCCTGTTTGCAGGCGTGCGTTATATCGACACGTCTGAATCCTATGAAAACACGAACAGCGAAAAAGTTCTGGGCCAGGTTTTGGAACGCACCAAAATGCGTGACAAAGTTTATCTGGTCTCGAAGAATTCCAAAGGCAAAGTCGCCGGCGCCGATGCTCCTAAAGTTTACCGCGAGCGTCTCGACGAAAGTCTTGGCCGTCTGAAGACCGATTATGTCGATGCCTATTACATTCACGGAGTGGGTGGCCCCAAAGAGTTGGCTCACCTGAGCGACCCGGGCGTGAAGAAGGCGTTTGAAGACTTGAAAAAAGCTGGAAAGATCAAGTTCGCCGGTCTTTCATGCCACGACGCCCTGCTGGTTGAGATCATCAACGCAGCGGTCGATTGCGGCTGGATTGACCAGATCATGCTGAAGTACAACTTCCGCGACAAGATCGACACCGATGGCCTGCAAAAGGCGATGGATCGTGCCCATAAGGCCAACATTGGCCTCGTGGCCATGAAGACTCAGGGCGGGGCTGAGGCGAGCTATCCTGATCGCCACGCTGAGTTTGTGCAGAAGGGCTTCAAGAAGGAAGTGGCTGCCATCAAGACCGTTTGGGCCGACCCACGGATCCAGGTGGTGGTGAGCGAAATGACGACCTTCAGCGACCTTCGTGAAAACGTGGCCGCCAGCAAGGCTCCGCTCACAGCCATGGAAACCAAGCTCCTGGAACAATATCGCACCCAGACCGCCAACATGTATTGCCATGGTTGCGGCAGCCTGTGCGAGACGGCTTCGAAGGGCGTGAAGGTTTCTGAAGTCCTGCGTTTCATGCGCTACTATGAATCCTATGGGAAGCGTCAAAACGCCCGTGCCCTGTATCAGGCCCTGCCTCCGGAAGCCCGGATGATGGCAGAGCTGGAAGTGGACAAGCTGGACGCCTCATGTCCTCACGGCCTGCCTGTGAGCGACCTGCTCAAGAAGGCCGACCGAATGCTCTCCTGATCGTTCTTCACGGATAGAATCATTAGCCGCTTCCAAAACATATGGGAGCGGCTTTTTTATTGGCATAAAACCCAACCAAAGTAGGGTGGGGTCAAGCCCACCTGCTTCTCGGGTGAATCATCAATTATCAAGACAAACCCGTTTGACAATAACGCGTTACCCTATGATGAGAAAAGAATCCCACCTGCTTAGACATCTCGATGAATAAGTGACTCCTCCGGACCCCAATTACCCCGTTCGTTGATTCGTTGTCCAGTGGGCCAGCCCCGGTCGGTTTCGACGACCTTCCTGACCAACATCCAGATTTTTCCGAGGCGTTTTGTTATAATCATTCTATCCAACTCTCATTTTGCGAACGGCTTCATCAATCGTCTGGATTAAAGGTGCCTGCCAATGTCCTCCAAAACATCTGATAGCCAATGGTCCAGCGTCAATCAGTTTCTGATGGACAACGCCGCTCGATTCGAAGAGCAGCTCAAGGCCCTGATCCGGATCCCCTCTGTCAGTGCCCAGCCAGCCCATAACGGCGACACTCGCCAAGCTGCCGAGTTTGTTCGCGATGACCTGATCTCCAGCGGGATCGATGCCCGACTGGTCGAAACAGCTGGCCATCCAATCGTCGTGGGCCGATCGCCCCGAATCGAAGGTCAGCCGACCGTTCTGGTCTATGGTCACTATGACGTTCAGCCTGCCGAAAAAAGCGATGGTTGGGACACAGAACCGTTCGAGCCTGTCGTTAAAAATGGCAATATTTATGCCCGTGGAGCCACCGACGACAAAGGTCAGTTCTTTACCCACCTCAAGGCGGCCGAGGCGTGGATGAAAGCGGCCGGCGGGCTGCCTGTGAATGTGATCTATGTGATTGAGGGCGAAGAGGAAGTGGGCGGGGCGAATCTCGAAAAATTCTTTGCCGATCATGCCTCTGAACTGGCCTGCGACTATGCAGTGATCTCCGACACCAGCCAATGGGCCCCCGGCGTCCCGGCCGTGACCTACGGCTTGCGTGGCCTGTGCTATCTCGAAATCCTGGTTCAAGGCCCGAAAACAGACCTCCACTCGGGCATGTTCGGCGGTGCTGTGGTCAACCCCTTAAACGCTTTGTGCCACATCATTTCAAGCCTTCACGATGAGTCCGGAAAAGTGGCTGTGGAAGGTTTCTACGACGCCGTCAATCCATTGGCCGATTGGGAGCGTGCCGAGTTCACCAAGCTCCCGTTCGATGAATCCAAATTCGCCGAAGGGCTCGGTGTGACGGCCCTGAACGGGGAAGCCGGCTACACCACTCTCGAACGGAAAAGTGCCCGCCCGACCTGCGATGTGCATGGCCTTTGGGGCGGCTATGCAGGGCCTGGCCCGAAGACGGTTCTGCCAGCTAAAGCGGGTGCCAAGCTGAGCTTCCGGCTGGTTCCGAATCAGTTGAACAAGGTGGTTGCCGACCTGTTCCGCAAGCACGTGGCCAAGGTCTGCCCGGTGGGCGTGACCTATGAAATCATTGAACATCACGGGGCACCTGGTGTGGTGGTCCAGACGGACACGCCCGGCATGGCGGCGGCCCGGCGGGCTGTGGCTGTGGCGTTTGAGAGCGAGCCTGTGCTGGTGCGCGAAGGTGGATCAATTCCGGTGGTGGGATTGATCAAAGATCAGCTCCAAGTGGATACACTCCTGCTGGGCTGGGGTCAGAACGACGATAATCTGCATGGCCCTAACGAGAAATTCAGCCTGGCCGACTTCCACAAGGGCATTCGGGCCGGCGCCCGATTCATGGCAGAACTGGCCAATTCTGATTGCGATTGACCGGTTTTGAATTGCGATATTCCGCAATGTCAGGCCCATTTCGTCCACCCCCATCATCCGCCTTGTCGACGCCAGTTTGAAAGTCAGAAGAATCCCTCCCATGAAACGCATTTTCCTGAGTCTGGCCATCACCGATTTCTCGCTCCTGGTAGCCAGTTATGTGCTGGGAATCATCTCCGTATCGCAATGGCCGGGCCGGCACGATCAGGCTCTTGGGGTGCACTTTCTGATCGGGCTGGCTACAGTCATGTTCAGCCTTCTGGTCCATTCCATCGCGTACACCTATCTGATGGGAACGAATCGGTGGGTGCGCGAAGTGGTGGAAGTCTATAAGATGCCGAATGAGATTCTGGTCCGGTCGAAAGCCAACAAGCGTAAGGGTTTTAAATGGGAATTCAGGGCCATGTGCATGGTCGCCGTTGCCGCCTGGGCAGGTGCATGGGTCCATAGGGAATACCCGACTCCGATGCCTCAGCAAAGCATGTATCACCACATTCTGGCCGTGTGCGTATTTGTGGTCAGTCTTGCCGCTTTTTCCATGGAGTTTAAAATCATTGAACTTCAAGGAAAATTGCTGGACGAGGTGAAAACACTGGCAGATAAAATGCGTGAAGAACGAATTGCATCACGAATTGCAGAACAGAGCTTATCTGATCCCAATCAGTCAATACCTGCGGATCAGCGTGAGTTGTAATTGGATTTAAAAATACTGAGTCGATAATACATCTCCAAACCACAGTAGAAATTTCATAAAATCATGAGTCAGGTTGATAAATCGCAGTCAGATCCACAATCTCCACCATCTTCCAAGGGCCGATTGAAGCTGATTCTGCTCATATTGCTGGTCGATTTGCTGGGCTTCACCCTGGTGGTTCCCCTGTTGCCCAGATATGCAGACCTGGCCGGCTTCAGCCCGACCCGAATCGGCATGCTGATGTCAGCCTATCCATTCTGCCAGCTCTTTGCAGGCCCGATTTTAGGCAGGTTGAGCGACCGATATGGCCGCAAGCCAGTTTTGGTGGCCAGTCAGATGGGCACCACCATTTCGTTCCTGATTCTGGCGTTTACAAAGCAATTTGAATTCATGCTGCTGGCGCGGATGCTGGACGGCGCATCGGGCGGCAATATTCTGGTAGCCCAGTCATATGTGGCTGACGTCACACCGCCGAAGGATCGAGCCAAATCGTTTGGAATGATTGGGATGGTCTTTGGGATGGGCTTTATTCTGGGGCCAACACTGGGCGGATTTCTGAGTGGAATTGACCTTGGCCCGAACAGCCTGCGACTCCCATTTCTGGTGGCCGCCATGTTCTCCATGATTGCCTGGATTATTGTGGCCATCAAGTTGCCTGAAAGCCGCCCGGCAGGTTCAAATCAAGGGACGGAATCACGGGTGATTGGTCGCGAAGGCGTGCGCACGGTCATGCGCGATTATCGATTGCAATTGCTGGTCCTGTCGAGCGCACTACTGATCATGGGCTGGTCGAGCCTGGAAGGCACTTTCAGCCTGTTTCTGAAGCGCCGGATGGGATATACGCCAAGTCAGGCTTCGTGGGCATTTGCATTTCTAGGTTTTGTAGGTGCATTTGGACAAGGCTTTTTAATTCGTCGTCTGGTGGTCAGATTTGGCGAGAAAAAGCTGGTCGTGGCTGGGATGTGCACATTGATCGTGGGCTTCCTGATGCTATCGCAAGTGAATATGACTCTCCTTCTACTGCCCACACTGGTGGTGGTCGGACTGGGCCAGGGCATGGCGAACCCGAGCATGACCAGCCTGGTCTCCAGATCAAGCGGACCGGCTGTTCAGGGGGCCGTGTTTGGAGCCATGACATCGGCACAGACATTTGCACGGATGTTGAATTATTCGTTCGCAAATCAATTGCTGGGGCGATTTGGCGAGGCTGCGCCGTTTTATACCGGAGCCATGGCGCTGGTATTGGGTCTGATTGTGGTACGAATGGCGATCAGGCGTTTGAATGAGGATCCGGTGGACATTCACTCGCATGGGTCTTGATCATGGGTTGAAGTCAATTTCAATCAAGGCTCATACCGGATTCCAGGGTGTCCTTTTCCCTGGGCTCCAATTTGCAATAAAGGCATTGCCAAACAGGATCTCCTCTAGTTTATGTGTCAGATTACGAAGCAGGAATAATTCTTGTAAACCGATGGGAATCCTCGGTTATGATGCTTCGTTTTTGGGCCAAAGGCCCGTGATTCTACAGTTCAAGGCCAACAGTCTGGGGCTTCGCGAGCCCCCCAGAAATCGCATAGAGTCTGAAGAGCCGCAATAATCGCAATCAGGACAGCTCTGGCCGTAATCTGTTGGACGACATGTATAAAGGCGCAATCGTGGCGCTTCAGGCCGAGGCCCCAAACCACTTGATGAAATCGAGTTAATTTGTGAATCTGGAATCAAAGCCCATCAATCCTGTCAAATACATACGACCAATCTCAAAGCCACACCCCGGAATCCGGTATGAGCCATCGAGAATTGCCGACTGCGCACACTGAGCAATCTTGTCTGAATGATGATACCAAGGGGGTTTAGGGAATAAAAATCGATATGAAAACTAATTTAAATCCTCAGGCTTGACAATTGAATCCATGAGGTATATTAGAGTTACCCCCAAGAGGTTTCTGTTTAAAAAACAGATCGTAAGATCGAAAATCTGTTAGTATTCCTAAGAAAAAAAGGCATGGTTACAATGGCGAAGAAAAGGTCCTCGATTAAACTTTCAAGACGACAGGCGATCCACCTTCAGAGCCTATTGATGAAGCCGTCGATGGCTCCTGTGAATTCCGTGTCAGGAATTCTTAGCCCGATCGCGGTTTGGCTCCCGAAAACCAGGTCGAATGTCGCAAAGGCGGTTGAGCTTTCGCAAAACGAGAGCGTTGCCTTTAAAAGTAGCATGCAGGCGGCCGCCAAAAATGATGTGGTTGGGTCAAATAGCCGTATTGTGATCAATCTTAGCCAGTTGAATAAAATTAAAATCCATCAGGATGTGGTGAAGGCCGAAGCGGGTGTCAGTATTGGAGATCTGGCCAAAAGCCTTGCGAAACATCAACTTGCCCTGCCCCTGGGAGACAACCCGGAGCAAAGTATCGTTGCCAACCTGGTACGCGATACTCCATCTCTGATTGAGATGACCCCTGGGCTGATGCGAGTCACGCCTTCATGTCTGAAGCGAACTCTGGGGTCATTGTCCAACCATCTGATTTCACTCAGAGTGGTCACACCGGCTGGCAAGCCGATGACACGCATGGGCTCTGATTCCCTGCAATGGGCTCAGGAGCAAAAGGCCGTGATTACAGAAATCACATTCAGGGCTGCTCCTGCTAACGATTTATGGATGTGCAGGACTTCTTTTGTTTATCCGGGGAAAGCTTTGTTTGGCGGGTTCATCAAAGCGTTGTTTCTAAATCAGAGGGTTTCTCAAAAAACAGATCTGGTACTGGACGCATTCTCTGGCCGCCACGACATTCCGATGGTTCGAATCACGGCTGCTGGTGGTTTGATTGAGGATCAGGCAATTTTGAAGCAACTTGTGACTGCCGCCCTGGCAGATTTACCTCCAGAATTCGCTGTCGATAAAGCTGTTGTCTTTGAAGAGTACCATGGCTCTGACGTCATGAAGAACATCATGGCCGTTGGCCTGGGCATTCCTGAGGATCCGGAAATTGAGACGATCAGGGACCATCTGACGGTTTTAGAGAATGAGGATCAGGCTGAATATCTTGACTCAGTGATTGAAGAGATTGATCGTGGACTGGCTTTCAGCGACGACCAGACAGGGAAACTCCAGATGGGTCTTCGACTTGCCAAGCGACTTCGGATCAACAGCGACGGGCTTTTGTCGTTTAGTGGAAAAGAGTACAGGCGTCGAGTCCCGGGTGATTGGACGGCACCTGAGGCTGCGATGATGCCGATGGTCTCGCTGATGTCCATGCCCTCGCCTAGATCCGTGGTCCTCTATCTGATGAATCTGTTGGATTTTTTCTCAAGAACCAAACCACGCATTCCAGATTTCAAGGGAGATATTTACATCCCTGATGACGGTCGAACCTATTTGGCCCGATCCAGCCAATATGCCACATCGTCCTTTCCTAAAGCCAATACGACTCCGTTCATGGTGGCTTGCCCAACAGACATTCCGGACATTCAGGCAGCCATCCGCTATGCCAGGGCAAATCATAAACGCATTGTCGGACGAAGTGGCGGTCATCAATACAGCGGAAAGTCATCAGGCGATCAATCGACGATTGTACTCTCGATGGATGGGGATACTTTCAAGCAATTCCGGCCCATCTCAGAAAATATCATCGAGGTGGGTCCAGGTGTCAGGCTCACTCAATTGGCGGCATATTTCAAAGAAAAAGGAATTACAATACCGCACGGCGAATGCCCGTTGGTATGCGTTGGTGGACATGCACAGACGGGCGGCTTCGGGCACTTGTTTCGATGCTTTGGCCTGACATTGGATTATGTGAAGGCCTTTACGATTGTACTGGCCGATGGGAGTGTGCGCACCCTGAATCGGCCCAAAGGCACACCAAAAACCGCCGATGAAGAGCTTTTCTGGGGCGTGCTGGGTGGCAACGCCGGCTCGTTCGGTATCGTCATAAGCTATGTGTTTGAATGCCTTAAGGACAGCGATTATACGTCGTCGTTCAGCTATACAGCACGTCGTAGATACGATAAAACTTTTTTCCGGACCATGATGAATGTGACACAAAACTGGACGAAAGCCGTCGAAAATGGGACTCTGGCCCAAGGCATCGATTTTACAATCGCACTTGAGTCGAGATCCTCAATCTTGATTTATCCGATCCTCGTGATCGATCTGGTCCAATCGGAGACAAATCGATTGGGAAGACCGGCGGATGGAACTGCGCTCGATGATGTCATTCAGGCTTCGGATCAAGGCGATGGGATCTATCTTCCATTTCTGAAGTACACCAGCCAGGGCAAGCATACACTTTCAACAATTTCCCAGTCTTTGGTGCGTGATTATCCAGCGACAACAAGCACAGGTCGAGAGTTTGATTATCCTTACAAGAAACGCCTCAACTGTACCACCAAATCTCTGACAACGGCGTTCATTCAAAAGTTTGTCGATCTGGTCGACAAGGTCTTAAACCAGGCTGGTATTTATCTTGTCTTTGAAATGATCATCGGCACTGGCAAGCTGAACGACGTGGAACGGTGGAAAGAGACTTCGATCCCTCGCCGGGATTTCGTCTTCTGCCTGATGTTCGACCTCTTTTATAAAGACGGTTACGAAGATGTGGCAAAGGTTTTACAGATAGAAATGCAGAAAATCATTGATACCGAGTACAGCCTGGGCCAAGAGCAAAAGCTCTTCTGGGGCTCATTCGGGTCAACAGATATGAATGACGACATAGTCAGGGATTGCTATTACGACGACATGGACAAATACAAGCGTCTTCAGAAACTAAAAAAAGAAGTTGACCCGGGCGACCTTTTCGGCAGTTCTTTCAGCGTAAAACTGCCTTGATATCCTGATCGCAGATCAAAAAACCAAGAATTTCCTCTTGTCTTGTGACAATTTGTCGCAGGATCAGAGGAAATATATTTAGGCTCATACCGGATTCCGGGGTGGTCTTCTCCAGCACTATCGTTCTCGGGCCAAAGGCCCGTGATTCTAAAGCCCAGGCCAACGGCCTGGGACTT
>Ga0208720_1000097_pt1 | contig 23092 bp, 18 predicted proteins | sample LakMenEpi20Apr10_FD_150716 | JGI IMG/M metagenome (GOLD analysis project Ga0208720, IMG submission 150716) | Freshwater microbial communities from Lake Mendota, WI - 20APR2010 deep hole epilimnion (SPAdes) | ecosystem: Environmental > Aquatic > Freshwater > Lake > Epilimnion/Euphotic zone ...
TATAAGTGGTTTAAATCCATTGGGCTAAACCAAAACGAATCAAGCGCATGTGCCAAGCCCTTTCCAATCGCTTTCACGTAGGCTTCTTTCAACGTCCAGATGCGATAAAATAACTCGCTTCGCTCCGCTTCCGAAATATTACTTACCGCCTCGGCTTCAATTTCAGCAAAAAATCGCCGAGACATTCCTAAATAATCCATCGGCCGACCCACCCGCTCCACATCCACTCCCACTTGCCCTGATCGCGATATAGCCATCACCACCACGCCCTCTGTATGCGTAATATTGAAATACAATATCCCGTCCATACTTTTCGGGCCCGTCACCTCTGGCTTCCCATGAATATTTGGCTGAAACTGCCATTGAAATGGCTCAATCTCAGGCTCATATCGCGACAAAACCGTTCGGCACATCCATCGGGCCATTAAATGCAACCGGCGGTCGCGATCATGCCTGTATCGCTCATTTTTGACTCTCTCCTCAGGCGACAAAAAATTCTCAAATGCATTTTGCATCTGATCTTCATGAAAATCCTCTAAATACGCCACCCATAAAGCGGGCGATTGAATCAATTCAGTCGAATTTTGCGAATCCTGATGATTCATGACGGCATTGTGTCCAGACGAAGGATCTTTTTTTTTGAGAAATCAAATCATAACCTTTCATACCAATATCCGGGAAGTTATGAACGAACCGGAGCCCCCTGCCCAGCTTCGTTTTCGGTGTCGATCCTCAACGACTTTATCTCCTTTGATCTTGGCGAGTTCTGTGATTGCGGGTATGGTAGGTTCAGGAATATTACAAGTCCTCCAGATTCAGTCAGTTCAAATGACGGAGCCAGGTTTCATGCGTACTCTCCTCGTTACGGGCGGTGCCGGTTTCATCGGCGGTGAATTTGTGCGTCAAGTCCTTCGCGAAGAGCCCAACAGCCGAATCGTGAACCTCGATAAACTCACATACGCAGGCAACTTGGATAGCCTTTCCGAATTTGCAGCTGACTCCCGTCACCAGTTCGTTCAAGGCGATATCTGCGACCCCTCCCTCATCAAATCTCTGTTGGAACAGTATACGCCTGATTCCATCGTTCACTTCGCCGCTGAAAGTCACGTCGATCGCTCCATCGACGGACCCCGAATTTTTCTCGAAACCAATGTTCTCGGTACCTTTACGCTCCTCCAGGAAGCTCGCGGTTACTGGTCAGGCCTCTCCGATTCTGCAAAAACCAACTTCCGCTTCCTCCACGTCTCAACCGACGAAGTCTACGGCTCACTGGGTGATACCGGTCTCTTTACCGAAACCACCCCCTATGACCCCCATTCCCCCTACTCTGCCTCAAAGGCCGCAAGCGATCACTTCGTCAGTGCGTTTCATCATACTTATGGCTTGCCCACTTTGATGACCAACTGCTCGAACAATTATGGGCCTTACCAGTTCCCTGAAAAGCTGATCCCGCTCATGATCCTTAACGCACTTGAAGGCAAGGCTTTACCTGTCTATGGAGATGGCCTGAACGTGCGTGACTGGCTCTATGTGGGCGACCACTGTCAGGCGATTCGGAGTGTCTTGAAATCAGGCCGGGTGGGCCAGACTTATAACGTGGGTGGAAATTCCGAACGTACGAATATTGATGTGGTTACGACAATCTGCAGGATCGTTGACGAACTCGCCCCGGGCCTGGCTCATGGCCCGTGCCAAGGGCTGATCAAGTACGTTCCCGACAGACCAGGTCACGATCGTCGATACGCCATTGACGCCACCAAGATTGCCTCCGAACTCGATTGGTCGCCATCGGTTACGTTTGATGAAGGCATGCGTCAGACAGTCGCCTGGTACCTCTCAAATGCCGAGTGGATCAACCGCGTTCAGTCCGGCGACTATCGCCGCGAACGCCTGGGCGCAGCCAGTTGACGACCCATTTCCGCAACATGCCTATCAATTCGTCTCCCGATTCTTTAAAATCAGTACTATCGACTGATTCCCACGTCAAAAAAACGTTCCAGAAGTAACGGCTTTTCATCATGCGCAAGGCTCTCATCACCGGCATTACAGGTCAAGATGGTTCCTATCTGGCAGAATTTCTGCTCGGACGCGGCGATTATGAAGTCCATGGATTGGTGCGTCGAGCCAGCACCATCAACCGCCAGCGGATCGACCATCTGACGCGCAACCCACTCTACAGGGACAAGTTCCACCTTCATTACGCTGATCTCGGAGATGCCTCAAGTCTCCTCTCAGTCACGGAAAATATCGAGCCTGACGAAGTCTACAATCTAGGTGCCCAAAGTCACGTCCGAGTCAGCTTCGATCAGCCGATTTACACCGCCGACTGCGTTGGCCTCGGCGCTTTACGCTTGCTCGATGCCGTTCGAATCCTGAACAGACGTAAAGCTGTAAGATACTATCAGGCCTCAAGTTCCGAGATGTTTGGAGCCGCCCCTGCCCCTCAGGGTCCGTCCACTCCGTTTCACCCTCGAAGCCCTTACGCTTGCGCCAAGCTTTACGCCCACTGGCAAACGATCAACTACCGCGAGTCGTACAATATGTACGCCTGCTCCGGGATCCTGTTCAACCACGAATCGCCTCGCCGTGGCGAATCGTTCGTCACTCGCAAAATCACTCTGGCCGCTGGACGCATCAAAGCCGGTCTCCAGAAAGAACTCGTCATGGGCAACCTTGACGCATGCCGTGACTGGGGTTTTGCAGGCGATTACGTCAAAGCCATGTGGCTGATGCTGCAACAGGAAGTGCCTCAGGATTTCATCGTGGCCACCGGCGAGACTCATTCCGTTCGCGAATTTCTCGAGCTGACATTCAGCGCATTAGACCTTGACTGGAAAGACTTTGTGAAGTTCGACCAGCGATTCACACGCCCTGCCGAAGTGGACATCCTGCTCGGCGATGCCTCAAAAGCTCGCGATGAACTCGGCTGGACGCCTGAAGTCGATTTCAAGGGGCTGGTCAAAATGATGGTCGAACACGACCTCGACCTGGCTTATCGCGAAAAACGGGCCCTTGAATCCTGATCTATACACCATGACAACCGAGCCGGAAACCATCCCTAAATCTGGCTCGTTTCGCCGCTTGAGACGACTCATAACAGTATTTGCTGCGATTCTGATCATCGCTGGCATCTCCGCACGTCTTTGGGGGCCATCGTTATTACAACGATATGCATTAAGCTTTCGCGTGAATAACCCGGAAAAATCGGACGCGATCTGCATCCTTCTAGGCGATTTTCGAGTCAGGCCGATTCGTGCGTCAGAATTGTTTTTAAGAGGCTTTGCACCCACCATTCTGATCGTCGATTTTCCCGACGACATGGTCTTCGGAAATCTCGAAAGCCAGCTCGCACAAGTCATTATGCTCAAATCCGGAATTCCTGCAGATCGTCTCGTCAGACTCCGCGGAAGAGTCACCAGCACGGCCGAAGAAGCCCGCTTCTATCGCGATTATGCAGAAAAAAATAGCCTGAAAAGTCTCCTTGTCGTCACATCCTCATTCCATACACGCCGAAGCCGATGGATCTTTGAACGCGTCTTCGCAGGCTCAGGAATTAAACTCTCCTATGCAGCAGCCCGCCAGCCTCATATCGACGAAACAAACTGGTACAAAACCGACGAAGGACTGGTCACCTATTTCAGTGAAACCCTCAAAACCATTTATTATTATTTACGGTATTAATCCCATGGATATCCCATGAATATGATTTCATCATTCTTATTGCGTTAAAATATTATCGTAAGTATCGAAATTCCAGGAACCAGACTTTTTCCACCTGAATTCGTATACATACCAAATAGTTTCTGTTATATTGACTTCAAATCACAGGGTCAAAGTCCACGAATTGCCCCTCTTTCTGAAGCGACCATACCCGATGAAACTGCTCTATATCTGCTATTTCAGCCTCAGGGAACCTCTGGTCGAGACCCAGGTGCTCGCCTATTTAAGGCAACTCGCAGACGATGGCCATCAAATCTGGTTCATGAGCTTCGAACCCGGCTGGCCTGATTCATGGTCTGATACCGAAAAACAAGCCACCCAAGCCCGGCTTGCAGCCAGCGGAATTCAGTGGATCGCCCTCAAATACCATAAACGCCCAAGCCTGCCCGCTACCATGTGGGATATCGCTGTAGGGGCCCGGGTTGCCCGCCGACTCGCTCGTCGTGAAGGCCTTCAGGTCATTCATGGCCGGGCTCATGTGGCATCCGCCATGGGCGCACTCGCTCGCTGGAAAAAGCCTCAAAAACTCATCTTCGATATCCGTGGGTTCAACCCTGAAGAATATGTCGATGCAGGCCGATGGAAAGCCGGCGGTCTCAAGTTTCAGCTCATGAAGGCCGCTGAACGTGCGATCGTCAGAGTCGCCAACGGCTTCGTCATTCTGACCGATGCCGGCCGTGAAATCATGTTCCCCAAAGCCATCTTTCAAAACGAGTTAGGCGCCTGGAGCCTGCCCGATCATCGCCCGATTGAAGTCATCCCATGCTGCGTGAACACCTCAGGGTATCAAAAATCCTCCGAAATTTCCCGCGAACAGGCCAAGCACGATCAAGGCCTGACCGGCAGACGGGTTGTGGCTTATGTGGGAGCCCTTGGAGGCTGGTACATGACCGACGATATGGTCAAAGCCTGGTCGATTGCGAAACAACAGGATCCTTCGAGCTTTGCCCTGATCTTTACCCAAAGCCCGAAAGAACCTTTAATACAATCTCTGATTCAAGCTGGTCTTGAGGAAAACGTCGATTTTCGGGTCCAAAAAGTGGCTCCCTCTGAGCTGCCGGAACGCCTGAGGGCTGCCGATATCGCTCTCTCTTTTATTAAACCGTCGTACTCTAAAATTTCGAGTTCGCCCACCAAACTGGCGGAATATCTGGCCTCCGGCTGCGTCGTTGTCAGCACCCGTAAAATCGGCGACTGCGACGCCCAACTCAGCAAAAACAACGTCGGTGTTCTCCTCGACGACATGACCGAAGAAACCATCGGTCAAGCCCTCAAACAAGCCTTCCAGATGGCCTCAGAACCCGACATTGAAACCCGCTGCCGCTCGACCGTCGATCAATTGTTCGACTTGAAAAATGTCGGCGGTAAAAGATACAAACGGCTTTACAGACGACTATTTCAATCATCAATGGATCCAAATTCCATTTCATGAAAAGAAATTCGACATTAAAATCACGACGCGCATTGACTTAAATTGTCATCATCCGCGTCATTCAGAATCACATCCTGAATTCTTTCTTTCTCGACCAACGTCTGTCTGGTATATTTTCACCTTGAATGGGTTCAGAAACGCTCTTCAAAAACAACGATGATTGATCCAAAGGCTATGAATCCTATCTCTGACAACGTTAAAACACCGATCTGCGTCGACCTTGATGGCACTCTGGTTCGTTCCGATACTCTATGGGAAACCGTCCTCCAGCTCCTGAAGAAACATCCATCCTCCATTTTTTCACTCATCATCGCTTATTTTCGAAATGGCAGATCAGGGTTTAAATCCGCCGCCGTTGATCAGCTTGTGATCGATCCTGTCACCCTGCCTTACCATCGGGATGTCTTGAATTATATCCAGATCGCCAAGTCGCAAGGCCACCCCATCCTGCTTGTCACAGGAGCCAACCAACGGCTCGCTCAAGCAGTTGCCAACCATCTCGAGCTTTTTGACGATGTCATCGGCAGCCAGCCCGGTAGCAACAACACCGGCCACGACAAAGCCGATGAACTTGTCCGCCGTTTCGGTGATAAAAAATTCGATTATATGGGGAATTCCCACGCCGACCTCAAGGTCTGGAAACACTCCGCCGCCGCACACGTCGTGGGCTCTCAGAAACTCGTTGATCAGGCTGCCTTGTTATGCCCTATCGCCAACCAGTTTCCTGCAGCCACCGTATCCGTCCCTAAATCACTTGTAAAAGCCATCCGACCTCACCAGTGGGTCAAAAATATCATTGTATTTCTCCCGGCCGTGGCCAGTCATCGCATCTTTGAATTTCAGGTGCTTGGCAATTCAATCCTCGCATTTATCGCCTTTAGTCTCTGTGCCAGCGGTCTTTATGTGATGAACGACCTGCTCGACCTGCCCTCCGATCGGCTTCATAAATCCAAGTCAAAACGTCCATTTGCAGCTGGTAATCTCCCACTCAGCTGGGGAGTGGCCATCTGTCCTATCTTGATTATGTCTGCATCTGCAATCTGCATTTTTCTGCCCCTACGATTTGCGGCAGTCCTAACCACCTATATTGTATTAACCACGTTCTATTCGTTTTATTTCAAATCGCGTGTTCTGGTCGATGTCTTTTTTCTGGCCGCTCTCTATACCATTCGCCTCATTGCAGGCCACGAAGCTGCTAATCTTCCCTATTCCCACTGGCTCACCGGCTTCTCCATTTTCTTTTTCCTCAGCCTTGCATTAATCAAACGCGGCAGCGAACTGGTTGTCCTCCGAAATGCCGGAAAACTTCGAACCGATGGACGCGGATACCAAACCTCTGACGTCTCAACCATTTGCAATCAGGGTATGGTCGCCGGCGGCCTCTCTGTCCTTTACCTCGCCATGTACGTCAGCAGCCCTGAAATTCATTTAAGATACTCCAGTCCTGACTTGCTTTTAGCCCTTTGCCCACTCCTGTTCTACTGGCTAAGCCGAATGTGGCTCCTCGTCGACAGGGGCTGGATGCACCACGACCCTGTCGTATTCGCACTTCAGGACATAGTCAGTTACTATATCCTGAGTATTGCAACAATTATCGGATTGATTGCAATTATCTATCCATAACTCACCCCCCTCCATGTCCTCATCTCTCACATTTATAATTCTTCATGAAAGGCTTTTCCCACCATGCGCCATCTCGTCACCGGCGGCTCCGGTTTCCTCGGTAATCTCATCGCCCGACGGCTCCTCGAACGCGGCGAACAAGTCTCCGTGCTTGATATTTGGGAAGATCCTACCCGCCCCAAAGAGATCGATTTCATTAAGGCTGATATTCGCGACCGTGCCTCTGTGGCTGCATCCATGAAAGGCATCGACGTCGTTCACCATAACGTGGCCCTCGTCCCTCTCACCAAATCAGGCGGTAAATTCTGGGAAGTCAATGTCGATGGCTCCCGAATCGCCGCCGAAGAAGCCGCCAAAGCCGGTGTCAACAGCTTCATCCACATGAGCTCCAGCGCGATTTTTGGAATCCCCGAAACTTGCCCCATCAACTCACAAACCCCCACAAATCCCGCCGAAATATACGGACGCGGTAAACTTGCAGGCGAACTCGCCGTCCGCGAAGTCGCTGATCAAGCTCAAATGAAACTTGTTGTCATTCGCCCCCGTACCATCCTCGGTCATGGACGCCTCGGTATCTTCCAGATTCTATTTAAATGGATTCAAGAAGGCCGAGCCATCTGGATCATCGGCCCCGGCAATGGTGGATTTCAATTCGTACATGCCAACGACTTGATGGATGCCTATATGATCGCTCTCGATCGCGATAAACCCGGCGTCTATAACGTCGGCACCGACCGCTTCACCAGCCTTCGCAGCTCTCTCGAAAATCTGATCAAGCACACCAGCAGCCCCTCCAAAGTCAAAAGTCTGCCCCAGAGTCTCACCATCAACACCCTGAAAATTCTCGATAAATTGCATCTGTCACCGCTCGCACCCTGGCACTACCTGACCTATCACAAACCGTTCTTTTTCGACATGCAGCCACTTCTCGATCTCGGCTGGAAAGCGAAGTATTCCAACGATGAAATGCTGGCCGAAAGCTACGACTGGTATCTCGCCCATAAGGACGATCCCGCTTCCTCCACCGACTCCTCCAGCCCTCACCGGAAACCTGTTGCCGAAGGGATCCTGAAATGGGTCCGAAAAATATCCTGAATAAAGTGATTTAAAATGCAATCTTCTGACTATCGTGGTCACGGTCGACGAGTCTCTGCTCTGGTTTATGCCTTGGTAGATCAGCGCATTCAAGACCGTGAATTTCTAAACCCGAATATCTCCACCAACGCGATTGTTCAGTTTGTTCTGGAACAACAATCGCGCATGCCCGATTATCTGAGATTCCCCATCAAGTTCGCCACCTGGCTTCATGCAATCGATGCTTTCAAGAATCATTTCAATCTTTATGTAAAACTCTCAGTTCCGCAGCGGCAATCCCAATTGCAACTCTGGAGGAACTCTCCCATTGCCCCATTTCGTGATTTTATCAAGCTCTACGAAAGCCTAGTCACTCTCGGATTCGAATCCTTAGCGATCGGAGACCCTATTCCGATTGAAACTGTTATCCCATCGTTTCAGCCATCAATTTCGATGGAATATCTTCACCCATTTATTGCATCTCATGCCTCCAATCGCCTCAAAACCGATATCGCCGTCATCGGATCAGGTCCGGGCGGTTCCATCACTTCCACTCTACTTGCTGAAGCTGGCCGAAATGTCACTTTAATTGAAGAAGGTGGTCACTACCCTCTCGAAAGTTGCAAACCGTTTTCAGCCCAGGAAATGATCCAGAAATATCGGGGCGGTGGCCTCACACCTGCCATGGGCAAGCCTAAAGTGGCTTATGTCGAAGGTCAGTGCGTGGGCGGTGGTTCTGAGATCAATAGCGGACTTTATCATCGCACTCCTCCAGAAATTCTTGAACGATGGAGAAACGAATATCTCGTTGATCAATTGCGTGAAGAAGATTTAATTCCCCATTTTCTCGCCAATGAGCACGACCTGACCGTTGCTAAAACACCTGGAAAAACCCCTTCCAACAGCCTCAAGTTGCACGAAGGTGCCACAGACCTTGGCTGGAACTCTCAGGAAGTTCCTCGCTGGTTTGCATTTGATGGGAACGTGGATTCCTCAGGAGTTCCCACAGGCCACCGCCAAAGTATGACCAAAACATTTATTCCCCGTTTCGAAAATGCCGGTGGCCAGCTTTTATCCCGAACCAAAGTCCAAAAATTTCGAAGGGTCGGCGACCACTGGGAAATACAATCGTCAGATTCTCAAGGGCAGCCAATCACGATTGAAACTTCGCATCTTTTCGTCTCGTGTGGGGCCACCCAAACGCCAGCCCTTCTGCAACGATCAGGCCTGGGCCGAAAACCTGGCTCCACCCTTTTCATGCACCCAACCGTGAAATTCGTGGCCCGGTTCCGAGATGAAATCAACTCCGATACACCTTCTGTCGGAGTCCATCAGGTCAAACATTTCTCGCCCCGACTTTCATTCGGCTGTTCCATCGGCACAAAACCTTATTTATCACTTGGAATGCTCGATTCCAATCATCATCCTCAATATGTAGATGACCACTGGCGCCACATGTCGATTTATTACTCCATGATCACCGGCACTGGTCGCGGTTCTGTACGTGTTTTACCGGGATTTCGTGATCCTCTGGTCCAATACAAACTCTCACAAAGTGACATGTCAGACCTTGCCGACGGGCTTCGCAAAATGGCCTCGATCCTGTTTCAATCCGGAGCTGTAGAATTGCAATCCAGTATCTCAAGCGCTCCACCAATTCGCAGCATGAACGATATTTCGCAAATTCCCAACGTACTTTCCCGCACTTTCACCAACCTGATGACCATCCATCTCTTCAGCTCATGTCCAATGGGCGAAAATAAAACGAAGTGTGTGGCCAATAGTTTCGGTGCCGTCCACGGATTGAAAAACTTATATCTGGCAGATGCCAGCCTGCTTTGTACAGCTCCTGGAGTGAATCCGCAGGGTTCAATCATGGCCATCGTCCGTCGTAATGCAATCGAATGGCTGGACAAGAATCCTTAAAACTCCTGTCCAGACAATCATCCAGAATCAGGCTTTCCCATCCAGCCCACCATAATTTGCATAAACCCATTTCAGGCTCCGTCGCATGCCTTCTTCCAGAGCCACTGTTGGTTTAAATCCAATTTCAGCTTTTGCATGATCCACCTTACAAGCAATTGTTTTATTCATTTCAGATAGCACATGAAATTTCTGATGATAAAGCCCAACTGCCTGTAGGCTTGCGTCAATCACGCCTGCCACTTCTGAAGCCAGCCCGGGCAGTCGTAACCGCCCACCTTTGACTTTCTCTCCAAATTCCTCTTTCAATAATCTTTCAATCGTATCCACAATTTCATTCATCGTATATGGCCGTTCATCGGCTATCCAATAAATATTCCCCGGCGCATCCGGCGAATTCGCTGCCAATATTAAACCCTGAGCCAGATTCTCAATAAAAGCCATCGATCGAAATCCATTCCCCCCGCCCACAATCGGGGCTTTTCCATCCCTCACCATCCGAAAAAACATTGTTTGTCGAGGCGGCTGATAAGGCCCATAAAACCACGGAGCACGTACGATAACGGATTTTATGCGGCCCTCTTCATGAATCGCTTTCACTGCCATTTCCATTTTCATTTTCGACCTACCATATCCCATATAGGGGTGATAAGGCGAAAACTCATCAAACCGGTGATCGCGATGCGGATTATTCCCGCACGGAGAGTTTGACGACATCACGACCGCCCTCTCCAGGCCTTCATCCGCAGCGGCCTGTACCAGCGTTTTGGTACCAACATGATTAATCGAGTCAAACTCGCTGGCCCATCGCGGATGTATCACGCCCGCCACATGAATCAATTTTGCACCCTTCGCATCGTTTACAAACCTTTTGCACGTCTCCAAATCCCTGACATCACCCTCCACACGCTCAATTCGTTCATGAAATTCCTGCAAAGTCTGCGAATCCTCGCCAGGACGAACCAGTACGCGCAATCGCCGATTCTCTGGAACATTCTTCATCGTAGAAACATCAGGCAACCCATCGAGCAAAGCACGTATCAGCCCCGTACCGAGCCAGCCAGCTGCACCTGTCAGTAAATAAAGGTCGCTTGATAGCATTTCTATCGGTCACTTTCTTGTCTGATCTGGTCAATATCTATTCTGAATGGATCACGCAATTCACAATCAATCCGTCATATTCCACATTCATTATAACGAGTCGGCTGAGAAATCACTCAGAATTCCTGGTTGACAGTTCGTCTTACGAATCTATAATCTTGATACGGATAGCACGAACCTAGAAATCGTAACACTTGTCCAGAGAAGAAGTCGCCACAATGCCTCTTGAAAAGTCGTCCCGCAGAGGGTTTACACTGATCGAACTCTTGGTGGTCATCTCAATCATCTCAGTTCTAATCGCCCTTTTACTGCCTGCTGTACAGTCCGCCCGTGAAGCGGCCCGCCGCATTCAGTGCGTGAATTCGCTCAAACAGTTCACGCTCGCCCTGCATAATTATCACGATTCACACGGCTCTTATCCTGCTGGATACAGATATAAAACCAATTACGTCTGGGGCGGATTTGGCTGGGGAACTGCTATTTTGCCCAACATGGAACAATCAAATTTATATAACGCCCTGAATATTGCATTTCCAGCCTGGCATGAATCCAATCAAACCATTTGCAAAACTCATATGCAATTCTTCCTTTGCCCTTCTGATGAGACTTCCGCATACGGATTGCTCGACCGTGACGGACTCAAATTCTCCATGTCAAGCTATGTCGCAAGCTTCGGACCAGGCGATATGGATTTAAATCCAGATGATAATCGAGGTGTATTTTATCGCAACAGCCGAACTTCCGTGAGCATGATTCCCGATGGCCTTTCAAACACTTTGGCCGTGGGAGAACGACATAACGGCGAATTTGAAGTCCATACAGAGACCGACAATGGTCACATGGTGGCTGAAACCGTCTGGGCCGGGGCGATCCGTGAATTGCCTGACGACGATCACGCACACACCACTTTATTTGAGACCGGAAACGGCCCAAACAGCCGTGATATGAACGACAAGAACTGCGCCTGCCGCCATCCAGGCGTTTGCAACTTCTCGTTCATGGATGGTTCCGTCAGGGTCTTAAAACAATCGATTGCATTACCTATTTTCCAAGCCCTCTCTACAAGATCAGGCGGTGAAGTGATCTCAGCAGAATCCTATTGATTGTCGGAGACCTTTTTTGACTGAAGTTCTGGATCTGGCGAACCAATCCGATTATGATCGTTTATCCGTACAAACCGTCATCGCTCAGATTGCTCCAACCAGATCCGGATGCCTTTGAAAATGCGTACACTCCACAAGCAACTTGGCCCAATTCGCTTGTCAATCATCCTGATGATCGCATTCAGCTCCATTTGTATTTCTTCAGATCACACTCCCTCCCCCAAGAAACAGCCGAATATCCTGATCCTTCTCGCTGACGACATGGGATACAGCGACTTGGGCTGCTTTGGCTCCGAAATACAAACTCCGCAGCTTGATCAGCTCGCCAATCAGGGCCTCCGCTTTACCCAATTTTATAATACAGCCCGCTGCTGGCCAACCCGTGCCGCCTTACTCACCGGTTATTATGCACAGCAAGTCAGGCGCGACACACTCCCGGGCCTCCCCAGTGGTAACCAGTCCGGTACTCGACCGAAATGGGCCCCTCTGCTACCTGCTTTATTAAAAGAAAGTGGTTATCGCACGTATCATTCCGGGAAATGGCATATCGACGGCAAGCCTCTGAGCGAAGGCTTTGACCACTCCTATCAGCTCGAAGATGCAGGCCGATTCTTCAGCCCAAAAGTGCATCTTGAAGACGGTCAGACCCTGCCTGCCGTAAGTCGCGATTCTGGATATTATTCCACCACCGAAATTGCAACACGAATGATCAAATATCTGAAAGATCATGCCTCAAATCATCAGGAAAAGCCATTCTTTGCCTATACTGCTTTTCTCTCCCCTCACTTCCCGCTTCAGGCATTGCAATCAGATATTGACAAATATAAAGAGACATACAAAAACGGCTGGGATGAAGCACGCAGAGCACGCCACAATCGTCAAAAGTCGCTCGGATTTAATCATCAGCCCCTGCCTGAAATCGAACCCAATATCGGAGCCCCTTATCCATTCCCTAAAGCCATTGAGCGATTTGGGACAGGCGAAGTTCCATTCCCAAAACCATGGATCGAACTAACCGATATTCAAAAAGAATTTCAATCCACAAAAATGGCGATCCATGCCGCAATGGTCGACCGAATGGATCAGGAAATTGGTCGGATTATCGCCCAACTTCGTGCCATGAATGCTCTGGATAATACCATGATTGTATTTCTTTCCGATAATGGAGCCAGCGCAGAGATGATGATCCGCGACGATGGACACGACCCCCAAGCCGCTCCCGGATCCGCCGACACTCATCTTTGCCTCGGCCCAGGCTGGTCGGCCGTGGCCAACACCCCGTTTCGTCGTCATAAAACCTGGGTTCATGAAGGCGGAATTGCAACATCCATGATCGTGCATTGGCCCTCTGGAATGAAAGCGAAAGGCGAGCTAAGAACCCAGCAAGGCCATGTGGTGGACATTGTGCCGACCCTGCTGGATTTAACTGGTTGCAATCGGCCAGAGACCATGCAAGGCCAAAAGGTCCCTCCATTTGCTGGAGTGAGCCTGCGAAATGCAATCACCGCCGATCAGAAAATCGAGCGAGAAAGCCTCTGGTGGCTGCATGAAGGCAATAAGGCTCTTCGCCAGGGCGACTGGAAGCTGGTCATGGCCAAGAATGAGCCATGGCAGTTATATGATTTATCAAAAGATCGGGGCGAAACAAACGACCTTTCCAAAACCAATCCATCCCAATTCCAGAAAATGCAACAAGCCTGGGAAAGGGAATATCAGGCCGTTCGTGAGCTGGCTACCCGGGACCTCACCCCCGAGGAATTGAAAAAAGCGGCTGAACCGGCCAAGAAAAAGGCTTCAGCCAAGAAGAATAACCGAGAATAGAAATGGAATTGTGTATCAACCAATTTGGGTATCATGCCCCCGATGTTGACATACAGGTGACCGCTGAATTGGGCAAGTGATATCAGACTATAAAAGACCGCACTCACTTGCGAACTGAATCCCTTTCTTGATGGTTGGCTCGCTTTTCCCCAGTTGTTTTGCAATGCTGGGGATATTGTGGTTTTGCAAGACCAAGGCTGCAATTTCATTGACATGATCTTCATGCCATCGCCTTCTCGGATGTTTTTTCCTGAACCTTTCCTGATCCGGATCCAATGCAAGGGCATAGTTCAAAGCTTTCCTGACAGTGGCTAAGGAACATCCAGAACGGGCAGCAAGTTCGGCATGGCTCATTCCTTCTTTTCGTTTATTCAAAATTTCAATTGCATGCTTCTGAAACCAATAGATTGGTTCAGGCAATTGGAATTCGTGTTCTTCAAAAAAGTCTGGATGGAGGTCATCAAACCGACCTGGATCAGTTGACCATGAGACCAGTGAATGCAACTCCTCGCTCGGACTTTCACCAGTATGGATCATTCGGAGTGACCGTCGCCGAGGCTTAACGGTACAGACCTGGGGATTTATCTCCAAGTCTGACCGATGTTCGATCAAATTCATTTGAAATAGATCTATCGCGTCTGGAGTCAATCCGAGCTTGCAAAGTTTTAACTTTACTTTCCCGGTTCCAAACCATTCAATTTTATCAATATGCAGTGAAAGCTCGACGTTTATCCTCGAAGGATTATACTGAGCCAGTACGGCCCATAATCTCTCGAGACGCTCAATCAAAGCTTCCGGATCGACAACCGACTTCATCTGAGACAGACGAAACTCCTTCTCTTTTCGAATTCGATCAATCTCTTGAATCCTTTTGGAAACAGGCACCGAATCTAACACGATCAATTCCCGGACTTCTATCGGAAGTTCGGGATTTGAAAGGGAAATTATCCATCCTTGAAGGCGAGTTCTGAGTTCTTTTTGCTCATCGTCCAATAATGATTCATTGGAGTCACGATTCAAATTCATCCTGCTCAGTTCCGCATTGACCAGTCGCGTCAGTTCTTGAAACCAGGGTTTGGAACAAACACTCTCAAAATTCAATTCCGAGTCTTGTATCGCCTTCTGGATAAAGTGGATCGAATTTTCTGGAGCACTTGTTATCTCATCTGAACCTTCGGGAATTTGAATTCCTTCCAGATCCAGAATACGTGTCATGAGCTTTTCAATAACGATTTTCCAGAGCCATCGTTCTGGCAAATATCGTATATTGCTACAGGACTGACTGGTAATGGCCATGGGACATGCATAATACATATACGATTTCCCATCACGGCTTTTTCGGCCTGATGGGATCGGTCGTAGTGCTGATCGGCATTCACCGCAGACAACCAGACCAGAGAGTGGATAAGTCAGTGAAACACCGCCAGCCAAAGGCTTTATCTGCTTCTCTGGAGTGGCTGAATCATCTGCCACTTGAATTCTCTTACGCCGCAACCGGAGTGCGCTCACCTGATCGCTGACCTCCTTTGAAATGATAGGTTCGCAGAAATCTGGGTATCGAACCCATTTCTCTTCAGGATTCCTTTCAATGACCCTTGCATCATTAATGAGATCTGTCGTTTTCTGCTCCCAGCGGATTTCGCCTTAGTAGATCGACTGATTAAGCCAGTATCTGACGGTCGGTTCGTTAAATGGTTTATACGATTCCGGTATTTCAGGATGTTGATTCAGAAACATCGCCAATCTCGAACAGCCATGACCTGTCTCGAGTGCACGTTCGAATAGTTTCTTAATGATATCCGCCTGCTCAGGAACGATCTCAAGTTTGGAACCTTCGATTGACTTTCTTCCCTGATTTTCTGCGAGGCAACTGACCAGCCCATAACCGAAAGGCGGAGGGCCTCCAGGCCAATATCCACGACGCACAAGATCACGCTTGCCCCGTAAAACCTGATGGCATTTAATGCGATTCTCTTCGGTGGCTCGCATCGCTTCAAACGAGTTGTAAGCCTGGCCTTGCGGAGTTGTCGGATCCGCAAAGTTTGAATCTGCCGTTAGAATCAGAACTCCGTGATGCTCCCGAAACTCTTTTCTCAGGGAAGCCAGATCATCCGTTCGGCCAAGCCTTTCAAAGGTATCAACGATGATCAAGTCCACAGAAATGCGTTTTGACCGAATATCATTCAGCATTTGCTGAAATTCGCAACGTTTGCGGAAACAACGACCGCTCACAGCGATATCGACATAGGTTTTGACAACGTTCCATGGATACCTCAACATGGCTATCCGCTGATTTATTTCGAATATCTGCTGCTCCGGACTATGCTTATTCTGCTTTTCAGAGCTCATTCGTGCATAAATGACAGCTCGGAGAGGTTTGTTGTGATCAAATGCTCGATTAAACATGGTATTGATTCTCCATACCGGTCTATTGGGTACTATGCTTCTGGGACTGAATATCACGGGCGATCGACTCTGCGATGAGTCGGATGAATCTCTCTTGGCGCAATCGCCTGAGTTCAATAAGCAGCTCACGAAATCCTTCTGGATGGAGATCCTTCGGAATTTCGATCATGCCAACTGTGATCAAGCGGGCAAGTTCTTTGCTGCTTAGAGTCCTTGTGAGATCATTTGAAACACTCCCGGATGGAAGTCCCATTCCGCTCTCTCGTTCAGTTTTGCTGCAGGACATGGCCAGACCCTTTCTGATGGTCTTTTGCATAGCCTGAGCCAAACGGCAACGCGCCGTCTGAAGACTAGGCATTTGCGTATTCCAGATCTTTGGTGTTCAAGGCTGAGGGCGTTCAGAGCGACAACGAATCCACTTATGGCTTTGGGATCTGCATCCGTTTAACTCATCTTAAAGCCATATTTACACGATAGATGCGGTGTTTTCAGAAAGTCCCTGAAGGATTCGATACTGTCTGCGGATCGGCTTTTGTCGGTGTGCTTGACACCGACAAATGGGGTCGCGGAATCATGGTTCTGAGTAGGATTCGATATCAATCCTCACAGTCTTCCGTTTGAAAGCTTAGCCAAGATTGTTCTAAAAGCCGTCGAATCTGTGAGATACGGCCTGGAGTCAGGTTGAAGATCCTGGCTGTGGAATGTGTCGATTCACCAAGAGAGAGGTGCTCTGCGACCTTCCTGTGAAGTGGTTTAAGAGTCTGAAGCCATTCAGAAAAGTCGATTCGGGCCATCACAAGCTGATCGGGGCGGGCTCTTTCGTCAGCAATCAGTGATTCCGCCCACTTGTCTCCGTTTTGATCGATCATGCAAAAAGGGGTTGTTCGAATTCCCAGGCGGCGTTGACAATAGTTTGAGGAAACATCATTGATGTTGAGCGATGCCCCCATCCTTCGGCCTGATCTCACCGCCCGAATTGCAAATCTGGCAAGTGTCATTGGGGGAACATCTTCATGCCTCCCCAACTCAAAGAGTTTGATAAATGACTTCCAGCAATGGCCCACGACTTCCGACTGAAGCTCTTGTTTCAAGTCGAATGGCAGCCCCTGAAATGCATTCCAGGCTTGCGATTGTATTCTTGGCAGAATCATCAGAAAAGCCGTCTGACGGCAATCAATGATTTCATTTGTATTCCGATGCATGTGACTATCCTTTCAAAGTGTATTATGGATGCCTGCCACCTTTGTGAAGCGTAGCCAGAAAGGCAGATTTCATTAGATGTAAATAAAATCCGCCGAAAAAGGTTAAGTCTTTCCTATCATTAAATAGTGACACGAAAAGCCTTGAAATTAAGCACCATCACCTGCAAATAATCAAGAAAAACAATTGTCGGATAATAGACAAACCAGATCAGAGAAGAGACCTGAGTACAAGTTGAAATCGCTTTTACAGATTATGAAATCAGACTGAAGACCGTGGCAGATTTCGACGCCTTACCCGTGATAAAAAGCTTACTGATCAACACTTACAAGCTGACGCCGAGTCGCCATGATTGTATTTCCACTTCCAAAAGTTATTGAAATAAGTGCATGACAGGCTCTTGACCAATATAGGCTGGAATTAATCACAAGTTCTCACCCCTTCTCCGCAATCACTTTATCAATCTCAGTGGAAAATGAGTCGGAATACTGAGACTTGACCATCTTCCAGTAAAGTCTCACATAAGGCCTGCCCACGAACGATTTGATCGACCTCAGCCAACTCTCCCAATTTTCGTCGTCGAGCAATTCAAATTCATTTCGGTGATAATAGACCTCTTCAAATGCCGTAAATGCCATGTCGCATAAATAAGCTCTGGAATCGCGCGAAAGCGCCTGTTCATCTGAGGGTGGCTCGCTAAACCAATCGCGACTTTCACAACCATCAAGCATCGCTTTCGAAAGATCCAGAAACCGCTCATTAATGGCCGAATAGGCTGATGAACGCATGGTTTTTGTCAGCTGGGTCCCTTCCCAAAGGAAGAACCAGACTAGAGTGACACTTCCCACAGCAATCATCATCTCCGAGGCCACGCTCAAGCCATCCACCAGGCCTGTATATCGATTATCCGCCAGCCTCGCAAGATAAATCCCAGCCAGAAGCCCCAGGCTTGTGCCGATGAGCGTGACAATAAAAATCGTCACGCCCGTGCGTACGTTGGTTCGCTGGCTGTTCGTCCCAAGTTGTTGAGGTGTTGTGGGTGGTTTCATTTTCTCTAACTTCCATTTCAAGAATCTATGATCACACGCACATCACAAAATTCAAATCCATCATGCCCGCCCCTTCAGCATACCGTGCCAGTAAAGCTGAGGCAAGAGGTGGCGCTTGAGTTGATACATGCTCCAGCGCTCCTTTGACTGATCGAACGGAAAGCTCTCCAAAACGGCCCCGTCATATCCAAATTCAGCCAGCACAAGTCGGCCATAACCTGTGACCAGTGGACAACTTCCATAACCATCATATTTGGCATCAACCGGTTTGCCATTCATGATTGAAATCAAATTCCTGACCACCACAGGTGACTGCTTGCGAACGGCCGCTCCCGTCTTGGCACAAGGCGCGTTAATACAATCGCCCAGCCCAAAGACGTTCGCAAACTTTGTGGACTGCATCGTATACTTATCCACCGCCAGCCAGCCTCCGTCATCCGCCAAAGGACTGTTTTTGATCACATCCATCGGACCCATCGGCGGTGTCACGTGAATCATGTCAAATACCATTTCCGAGGTCTGACCCGTGGCTTTATCAAGCACTGTAGCCTTTTTAGCAGGCCCGTCGATCGCTGTCAGCTCATGACCAAATTGCATTTCAAGCCCTTTTCGGGCGATCACGGCATCAAGCGTTTTACGGTATTTCTCGACCGCAAAGATCTGCTTCTGGGGTGTCACATAAACCACTTTGGATTTATCCCGAACTCTCTGACGCCGAAATGCATCGTCGGCCAGATACATGATTTTCTGAGGCGCACCACCACACTTCACCGGTGTCCCAGGCATCGTGAAAATAGCGGTCCCGCCCTTGAAATTCTTAATGCAATCCCAGGTATATTCAGCAATGTCGTAACTGTAATTGGAACAGACATTGTTTTTTCCAAGCGTTTCTTTCAGGCCCGGAATCCCGTCCCAAATGATTTTTATGCCCAGGCCGACAATCAGGTAATCGTAAGTGATCGACTTGCCAGAATCTGTTACGATTGTATTTGTGTCAGGCTGAATTGATGCCACTTTTTCTTTGATCCACGCTGCTCCGGCTGGAATATAGTTCGCTTCCTGACGGCGACTTTCTTCCTTCTTGCAAACCCCTCCACCGACAAGCGTCCAAAGAGGCTGATAATCGTGAGTGCTCGATGGCTCAATAATCGCTACATCAAAGTCTTTGGCAGGCAAAGTACGCTTCAATCTTGATGCCACCGACAAGCCCGCTGTACCTCCGCCCAGGATCACAATTTTGAAATGGTTGCGTGTGTTTTGAGAACTTGCTGGGCTGATCATGGGAAAGCGACTCGTCTTGAAGTGATTTTATGAGCCACATCGCATCGGCCGCTTGGGGCCACGACATGACCGGATATCCTCTAACATGCCAGATCCCGACCTGTTTTTCAATGATCCAGTTCGTCGGATCGTCGCCTGACCGCATGATAATCATGATCAATCAGGACAAAACCACATTTTTTGCGATCACCCAGGCAGCCACACCAAGAATCGCCAAAGCGAAACCTTTTTGCAGATGAGGCCCACCAATACGACGCGACAGAACCGTTCCAAGCCCCATTCCCATCAGCGAACCGACCAGAAATTGAATCACAACAGCCCTGGGAACTGGATCGCCTGAAACGTAAACGCCTGCGATTGCCGAGATACTCACAAGCGTGATCACCAAAAGCGATGTACCCACCGCATTTTTCAAATCCATGTGGGCCAACAGGACAAGCGAAGGTACAATCACGAACCCCCCTCCGATCCCGAAAAGGCCTGTCAGAAGCCCCACCGCCATGCCTGTCAGGCCCAAAAGGCGAGCACATCGGCTGGTCACTCGCAATCGGCCTTCAGGGTCGTGCGGGCAACTTGCACCTGCCCCTTCTCCGTCGTCTAATGCAATAAATGCGTCGGCTGGTTTTTTGGCGGATTTCCACATGCGTGCCGAGACTATCAGCATGATTGCACCAAATAAAGTCATGACCAGCGAGTCTGGCAATTGGTCGCCAATCCCGTTGCCGATCGGGGCTGTGAGCATTCCAGTGGCTGCAAATGCAATTCCCGGCTTCAATTCCACCTGCTTTTTTCGGTACCGCATCAGGAACCCGACAAACGCTGTGGCCCCGACCGCAATGATCGACACAATTGTGGCCTGGCGAGCTTGCAGGCCAGAGCCATAGACCAGCAGTGGGACCGCAAATATCGCCCCTCCACCGCCGGTCAGGCCTAGCGAAAGGCCCGTGATCAAACCAAATGCAATGTTCATCAGATTCATCGTCGTGGCCTTTTTTTCAAAAAGTGTTTCAATCCAGCAAAAATGATCAACCCACAGCCACAGGCAACTGTGAGCCAGCCCAGGCCTTAAGGCCGCCCACAAGATCCATCACGTTGTCAAAACCATGCTTCTGTAGAAGACCAGTTGCAATCGCGGAACGATAACCACCCTCACAATGAACCACGAGATGACCTGTTTTTGGCAGCCTGGTCAAGTTTTCTTTCAAGTGGGTCAACGGAATATTCAGGCTTCCTGCAATGTGCCCGGCAACGTATTCTTTCTCGCTGCGTACATCCACCACCACGGGCTTTTCATTTGAAGTCGATAAATCCGACAAGGCCTGAACGGTGATCCTTTCGGTTTTGCGTTGCAATTCCGGGTGATTTTCCAAAGCCCTCATTCCGCCTTCCAGATAGCCTTCGGTATTATCGAAACCGATCCGGCCCAGCCTCATCACAGCCTCTTCCACCTGATCCGAATCTCCAATGACAATAATCGGATCTTTGGCGTTCAGCATGGAACCCGCCCAGGTGGCATACTTCCCCTTTAATGCAATATTGATGGAACCGACCAAATGTGAGCCGGCAAAGTCGAGCCCTTCGCGAACGTCCAGCAACTGTGCTCCAGACTTAGCCATTTCAATGACTTTTTCGAGCGGAATCGATATGATCGACTCCTTCATAGAGCGTTCCAGAGCTGGCCTTTCCTGACGATTTAAAATCGCGTCATGTACAAAATATTCAGGGGCTTCCGGCTGATCTTCAGTCACAATGGCTTTGAAAGCCTCGCGAGTCATCGGCTTCATGGCATAATTGAATCGTTTTTGCTCGCCAATTGTGGAATGCAATTCCTGGCTGAGATTTTTGCCGCACATGCTGCCTGCCCCGTGCGCTGGGTAGACCAGAGTGGCATCGGGCAAATTCATAATTTTATTATGAATCGAGTCATAAAGCATGTCCGCCAGCTCATCGGCAGTCACCCCAATGGAAGCCAGCAAATCAGGACGACCGACATCACCCACAAACAGGGTATCACCTGTTAGAACAGCATATGGATTGGCTGGATCGAGTTTTTTATCGATCACCAGCACGCTCAGTCCCTCAGGCGTATGGCCAGGAGTTTCCATGAATTTGAGAGTGACATCTGGCCCCAGTGGAATTTCATTTCCATCTGAGACTTTCATACAGGAGAATTCGGCCTGAGCACGTTTGGCCATCACAATTTCAGCGCCAGCTTTATCTCTGAGCTCGATGTGGCCAGCGAGAAAATCGGCGTGAAAATGGGTGAGGATCACATATTTGATGGAAAGGCCTTTGGCCTTGGCATCGGCGAGATATTGGTCAATGTCGCGCTGGGGATCGACGATGGCGGCGATTTTCGAAGTCTCGTCAGCAATCATATAAGAGGCGTGTGAGAGACAGCTCAGGTAATATTGATCGAGAATCATGGCAAAAAGTCCTTGGGGGCTTGGTGTTATACCGCATGGATATATCGTGACATGACGATATATGGGATCAAAAAAAGGGTAGGAATGGAGTGACTCAGGCAGTTGGACAACCGCAATCGAAACGCTGGCCCAGACAGGCGAGTAGCGATTCGACATGGGTATCGATCACTTGGTAGTAGGTATTTCTGCCTTCACGGAGCGGTTTGAGGAACCCGCACCGTTGAAGCAACCGGAGATGCTCACTGGCAACATGAGGGGCAATTCCGCAAGCCTCAGCCAGTTCCCCAACGCGAAACCGATCCTTGAGAAGCATCTGAAGGATCCGTAATCGCATGGGATGGGCCAGTGTGCGCAAGCAGTCGGCAGCCCCTTCCAGAGCGATCATTTCCTGTTCCGTAGGTGGTTCGATTGTTCGTGACATGGCTTCGGTCGCCTGATCCTGTTTGGGTTAAGGATGACGGGATCACTTTCAGATTCTCTACTAGTAGTATATATCGTGATATCACGATATGTCAATCCAGTGATTCTAGAAATTTTCGTTTTGTGGATAGGGTGACCGGGCAATCGTGAGACGTCGGGCTTATAGATCTTTACGTTAACGTACAACCGAAGCGGCCCGTCGATTTGAGATCCGGAGGTGAGAGGGGTTCATTGCCAGTTGGCCGTAAACCCAAAATCTTCCCAAAACTGGAATTCACCTCTCATCTGAGAACCCCTGCGGATTGTTCGCTTTGTGCCCACTGGCTTTTTTAAGCGGACCAATTCCGTGCATGTCCAGCCCACCGTTTTCGCAATCGTAGATTCAGTGCGGATTCAGGACTTTCTATTCTCAACTATGCAAAGCAGACCAAAATGCACACCTCTTCTGCCGGTAATGCTGTCAAGCACGGGCTTTCGAGCAAACTTTATATGCCAGCTCATGCCCAGGAACCG
>Ga0208720_1000098_pt1 | contig 22951 bp, 45 predicted proteins | sample LakMenEpi20Apr10_FD_150716 | JGI IMG/M metagenome (GOLD analysis project Ga0208720, IMG submission 150716) | Freshwater microbial communities from Lake Mendota, WI - 20APR2010 deep hole epilimnion (SPAdes) | ecosystem: Environmental > Aquatic > Freshwater > Lake > Epilimnion/Euphotic zone ...
TTAAAAGTTCTGTTGAGATAGAAAAGAAAAATTCATACCTTGAACACGCGGCTAAAATTCTTCGTCACGATATGCACAGTGGCATTAACACATACATACCTAGAGGTATAAGTTCTTTAGAGAGAAGGTTAAGTGAAGAGCAAATTAAAACATTAAAAATAGAATCTCCTTTAAAAATGTTGAAGGATGGTTTAAAACACACTCAAAAAGTTTATAAAGGTGTTTATGAATTTACAAATTTAGTTAAAAAAGATGTTTTTTTACATAAAGAAATTTGTGATGTTGAATCAATCCTCAATAATTATTTATTACTTACAGCTTATAAAAGTCAAGTAACTATAGAACCACTATTAAATTTAGAGGTTAATGAACCTTTATTTTGTACAGCTATTGATAATTTAATTCGTAATGGTTTAAAATATAATGACTCATTAACAAAATTTGTTAGAATATATTTTGAAAAAGAAAGGAAACAATTTGGTTTATCAAAAAAATATATAGTTATACAAGATAATGGTAGGGGTATGTCGCAAGAAGAATTTAATTACCTTTCAAAACCATATGTAAGAAAAGATGGTCAAAAAGAGGGTGGTACTGGTCTTGGATTAAACATATGCGTAGCCATTTTAAATGAACATAAATTTTCAATGACTTGTGAAAAAAATAGTATTGGAACTAAAATAAAAATAAAAATTAAATAAAATGAAAAATGTAATAGAATCTATTTTGTTAGTTGATGACGAAAATTTATTTCACCTAATTTTTGAAGACGCTTGTTCTTTACTAGATATTAGTTTATCACTTAAATCATTAAATAGCTCTGATGAGGCTGCTAAAATGTTTAAAAAATGGTTTGAAGATGGTGGTAATGGTAAACCTGAATGTGTGTTTGTTGATTTAAACATTGTGGGATCTTCATTTGATGGGATTGAATTGATACGTAAAATAAATTTTGAATATGGTAACCATGTTGTAATTGGTATTATTTCTTCATCTAATGAACCAACTGAACAATCTAAAGCTATACAAGCCGGTGCTCAATTTTGGATCATCAAATCAGATGAAATTGAACCCAGATTAGAAGAATTTGTTAAAGATTATAAAGGTTATAAAAATAAAACCTTACCATTTAAAATTTATAAGTGATGATTAAAATAGATAGTGTTACTAAGAATCAACTAAAAGAAGTATATAAAACAAAAAATGTGGGTATAGAAGGTAATATACTTAAATTGATTGATACTGAAGATGATATTGAATTTAAAAAGTATATTAAAGATTGTTCGGAAAAAGATAAAGATAATAGAAGGAAACGTTTAGAGGTGACTAAACAAGTTCAGAATCAAAATAATGAACTTGTTAAATTAAATTCAGAAAATAAAAATATCTTATTAGAATTACAAACCACTTTAACTAATGTTGAATTATCTAAACAACAAATTGAAATTCAAAATCAAGAATTAATTGACTGGAAAGAAGATAATCAACGATTGACCACTCAGTTACAAGAAGAGATGGTTAAATCTGAAGTCGCTAGAGTTGAAGCTGAAAAGTCAAAAGAAAGTGCTTTAAATGATTTGGATATATTACAGAAAAAAACACAAACAGAATTAATTGGAACAGTTGTTAAAGTCGCCTTAATTGTGATATTAAGTGTGGGTATAATAACAACCGGTATGTATTGTGTTGCTTTATATAATGGGAAAGATACTCAAATAATAGGATCTACTTGGTCAAATATGTTTGGAATACTTTTAACTAACGCCTTTAGTATTATAGGTACTATAATGGGTGTTAAGTACGCTTCTGAAAAAAAATAACTCCCCTAATAGAAAGAGAGTTATTATAATTACACTTCAGTAGTTGTAGTAGATTCAGGTTTATTAGTTAAGAATTTCTCTACTACATTACCACCTATACAAACTAATACTATCACTTTAACCGCGTCAACTAAATCTTCAGAAGGTTTAATTGATTCATGTTGGTAAGAATTAAGTAACATTGTTACTGATAAGAATAGGAATCCTAAAAAAGCGATTACTCTTTTAATTGATACGTCACCACCACCAAACATATTTTTTATAAATTTTTTCATATTGTTTTTAATATAAATATTTGTAATTATACATTTTTCCCAATATTTATTAAAAGATATGAAATTAACTCAAACAGATTTCTCCACTAGTCAATACTTTAGTGAAGAACATAAAAAAACTCAAATTTACTTACACCACACCGCTGGTAACCCTGATCCTTTTGGGACATTTGGTTGGTGGTCAAATAATCCGGAAAGAATCGCCACATGTGTAAGTGTTGGTGGTAAACCAAAAACTGGTTCTAGATGGGAAGATGGTGAAGTCGTACAAGGTTTCTCTAGTAAACATTGGGCTTACCATTTAGGTTTAAAACAAGATATATTCACTTATAATGGTGTACCATATAAATCATTAGATAAAATATCTATTGGTGTTGAAATATGTAATTGGGGACAATTATCGTATAAAGATGGTAAATATTATAACTATGTGGGTGGTACTGTTCCAGCGGATGAAGTATGTGAATTACAGACACCATTTAAAAAATATAAATTCTACCATAACTATACAGACGCTCAAATCAGTGCGGTTAAAGAATTGTTAGTGTTATGGAACACTAAATATGGTATTCCATTAACATATAATGAAGATATTTGGGATATCAGTAAAAGAGCTTTAAAGGGTGATCCTGGTGTTTATACACATAATAGTGTACGTAAAGATAAAGTTGATATTTACCCTCATCCTAAGATGGTTGAGATGTTAAAATCATTCAAATAACCTTTAATTTTAAGGGATTTATATTAAATTAAAAAGATGAAAAAGAAAATAATTATAACTGAAGAACAATTAAAATATATTGTAAATTTTATCGGTAAAGAATCTGATATTAATGAACAAGTTAAGGTTGATCTTGAAGGACCAAAAAAAAGTCTTAACGTAAAAACACCTGTAGGTGGTTTAAGTATAAGTCATACTGCGGGTCATGATAAAAGTGGAAGTATTAAAAAACCAAATACTTTTGTAAATAGGATTGAAAAAGCTAAAGAAACTAATAATAAAGCTGGTTTGAATGTTATAAATAAAACGGTTAATGAGGATATATTACCAAAGGCGAATATTGTTAGAAAAACATTATCCGATGAAAATCAGATTAAACTTTGGGATGAAATATTAAAAACTGAAGTATATTTCGCCGCAGATATTATTGATTATGTGATGAAACGTAGTTGGGTTAAACAAACAGTTTTAGGTAAAAATGATGATAAAGGTGAAGAAGTAGATCCAGGTGTACCTGGTGAAAAAGAACCAAAGTTTCCGGGATTAAATATAACAACACCAATTGAAACTAATACTAGTGATTATTACCCAGATAATAGTTGGACATTAACACCCGCTGGTGTTAAAGACATTGAAGAGTCATTTGTTCAACCAATTTTAGAACAGAAAAAAAACTCTAAAAAATCTTGTGTTAACTATATTAAAATTGATACTAGTGCTAGTAGATTTAGAAATACAAAGGGAGCTTCTGATTTGACATTTGAGGAATTATCTAAAAAGAGAAATGAATCTACATACCAATATTTAATGGGTAGACTTAAAGAAATCGGTATCACTGAATGGTGTAGTACACAAAAAGTTGTGTTAAATTATGATGGTGAAAATGGTGATGGTACGTCTGGACCAAATCCTCCAAGTGGTAATTATTACGTACCTAAAGGTGGTGTTTCTTCACAAGCTGTATTAGATAATAAAAATAGAAATGAATTTGGTGCTCCACATAACTCTAAAGTGGAATATGATGTTCATAAGTATAATAGAGTAAATATAGGGTTAGCCTTTGACTTTTCAACACCACCAGTGGATGGTACTGAAATACCACCTGAACCTGAAGAACCAACTCCTACGGGTAGTAAAAAATATAATGTTAAATTTTATGGTAAAACTAAAGGTAAGTGGGATATTGATTGGAATAAAATTTTTTATAAACCAAGTGGTGGTAGACCTAGAAAGGCTTCAAAAAGTGTGGTCGCCTGTCCTAAATGGAGTGGTGGTAATGTACAAAATTGGATTGATAGAGGATTAAAACAAAAGTAAATTAAAAAACCACCTATTGGTGGTTTTTATTTATTTTAACATTTCTCTGTATTTGGAAAAAACACCTATACCAATCATAGAACCAAATTTATTATACCCAAACTTAAAATTATAAAACTTTAATCTTTTGTCATCAATAATTTTTCTATGACCTTTTGATTTTAACCAACGATCAAAAAAGTTTTTAGCTACTTCACATTCATCAGACCCTTGACGAGTTAAAATTAATATTTCCCCTATATTAAATTGTGTTACATATTCTGTAAAGTATTTAAACCTATCAAGTGAAGTTTTAAATTTATCATTATCTTGTATGTGTGATATACTATCATATTTAAAATTAAGTAAGTAATTTAATTGACAATTACTCGCACTATCTAAAAAATCACCATATTCTTTTTTCAAATGAAAAACACTATCTTGGTAATTAAGGTAAAGTTTATTAAACTCACGTTCTATAACTTTTAAATCTAAGTCTTTAGATAATGGTGTGTATTTTTTAACTACTGGAGTTCTTTTACGTAAAACTTCCATCGCTTCTTCTATGGTATTAGTATAAAACACACTATCAGGTCTACCAGGAAGGGTTAGGGTAGCTCTATGTTTACCAACTTTAACTTGTGATAATCCCACTAAAGAAACCATCAACATCAGATATACAAATAATTTTTTCATAGTAATTGTTTTTATTAAGACAAAGATAAACATTTATTTTTAATTACCAAACAAAAAGTCAAGTGTTTTAACATTTTTTAACAAATAATTATTTTTCATCAAGTTATTGAATTAATGATTCTTTTTAACTATATTTAATGTATGGAGTATAAAACACTAAAAGAACAGTACTATGATTTAGTTCTGGATAAGATTATTGTTAGTCTTGAAGATCTTAATGAGACTGAAAAAACGATAATTGATACTGGATATTATTTGATGATTGAAAAACTTGAAGATATTAAACTATTAACCGAAGAAAATTATAGACTTAAGATTGAAATAGCCAACTTAAAATCGTATCAAGATGATAATGATTATAATGAAGAAGAAGATTAAATAAAAAAATATGAAAATGAAAAGTAAAGAAGAACGTATTTTATGGAAATGTTACGTTGAATTGTTTAAACATTCAACACCATCCGTAGATTTTGATTGGTTAGTGGAGACAGCTCCTACCAATGAGTTCGGTCAAAAAGAAATTGATTTTATGTCTTATGAGATTGACCCCAAAAAATTTGATGAAATCGTTGATTCAATTCTAACTGAACATAAAGTTAATAAAATGAAGAAAAAAATGTTTAAAACGACAATTTTATTGGGTTGTTCACCAAAGTACTCAAGTAATGTGGTGAATAGTATTACCACTGAAATTAAAAAATAATATGGAATTTTTACACATAATTGGTATTTGTCCGGATAGTATATCACATATTGATATTTTGGACATAATTATGGTGAATTATAATGAAATTCAAATAATGATTAGTAAATTAAAAAACAAATTTAATAAATGATAAATGAAGTTATATTCATCAATGATGATGATCGTAAAAGTGTTACTAAAGTACAACCAAAAACTATTGAAGAGTGGTGTGACGATTCCTTAAAGAAAGAAGACATTGAAGAGTACGTTAAATACCGTGTCAACTTTGAATTAAGTATTGATAAGGTTAAATTGACATCTAACAGAACTACCAAAGAATTTGGTAAAATAGTTTATTTGGGTAAGACTAATAATTATGATACGTTTGTTTGTTATAATGGTATTACCTGGGAATTAATCTATGGTGAACTAAATAGTGGTACTTATTAGATTTAATCTTTAGAATTTTTTTACTTAGTCTTTATATTTATTGTTATGAGTAAAAACATTAAAAATTTGGTGAGTAGAGTTCTTAATGAGAGTATTGACGAAAGAATATACGATATGTTAAGAAAAAAAGAATTTAATACATTTAATCGATATTCTATAACAAAGTGGTTAGTTGATATTGGTTTTACTGATCAGGAAGCTTACCATCAAAAACAATTATTAAAAAATTTCTGATTCTAAACTAATCAACACTTTTTATACACAATAAATAGTATAATACATTATAAATGAAAAAATTAATACCCTATAAATTTTTAGTTATTACAATTTTGTTTTTGCAAAATGTGTTGCATTGCCAAACTACTATCTTAGGTAGTGCGGTAAATTTTGTTGTTTTTACAGGAGATGGTGATATCGCAAATACAGGAAGTTCACTTATAGCTGGTGATATTGGTACCAATTTAGGTGGTGTTAGCGGTTTAGCACCAGCAACATCAACCGTTACAGGAAATACTCATATTGCAAATTCTACTACAAATCAAGCAAAAATAGATTTGATTGCGGGCTTTACACTTTTAATTTCTGTCCATGCAACTAACTCAATTCACCCACCTGCTTTTGGTATTGGAGAAACGGTATTACCAGGTATTTATGCCATTAGTGGTGCTGGTTCAGTTGGGGGTAACTTAACTTTAGATGCTCAAAATGATACAAATGCCGTATTTGTTTTTAGGTTTACGGGCGCATTTAATATTGGTGCAGCGGCAAATATTATATTAGCTAATAAGGCAAAAATATGCAATGTTTATTGGGTTTCTTATGGAGCAATCGGCATTGGCGCAGCAGCCTTTGTAAAAGGTAATTTTATAAGTAATTCGGCGGCTGTTTTTGTTGGAGCTACAACCTTGGTTGAAGGTAGATTGTTTAGTATTAGTGGTGCCATTACTTTTGGCCCATCACAATTAAAAATACCCCAATTATGTGTTCCATCTTATTTTAGCAATTTTAATGCAACTTATAATTGTTTAGTGAGTGCAAAACCCAAATTTATGTTGTTTACATCAAGTGGTGCTGTTACATTTCTTGGTAGTTCAAATTTAACAGGTGATATTGGTACAAATGCAGGAGGTATTACAGGTTATGGAACATCAACGGTTGTAGGAACTTATCATGCCTCAGATTCTGTAACAAATCAAGCAAAATCAGATTTACAAACAACTTATGGTTATCTTACAGCTTTACCTGTTACAAACGCATTCCATACACCTGCATTGGTAGTTCTGAAGTTCTTAACCCTGGAGTATATTCCGTTGCTGGCGCTGGCTCTGTTAATGGTACCCTTACCTTAAATGCACAATGTGATACAAATGCCGTATTTGTTTTTAAGTTTGGTGGCGCATTTTCAGCTGCTGCCTCAAGCAAAGTAATTTTAATAAATAGTGCAAGAGCTTGTTCCGTTTATTGGATTGCAGAAGGTGCCATAACTTTTGCAGCCTCAACTACTTTTATAGGTAGTTTAATTTCGCATAACGGGGCTGTTAACATCGATAATTTTTGCAGTCTTGATGGCAGATTGCTTGCAATGAATGGCGCTATTTCAATTACTACTTCAACTGGGACATCAGTAGGAAATTGTGAAATTAATGAATGCAGTTTTTTGTCAATACAGTTGGTTTCGTTTAAAGCCAAATGTGAAAATAAAACTATAAAATTAGACTGGAGTACAGCCTCAGAAACTAATAATAATTATTTTTTAATTGAACGAAGTATAGATGCTATTACCTGGCAAGTAGCTGCTAAAGTTGAAGGAGCGCTTAACTCATTACGTAATACGTATTATACTTATAATGATTTAAATAATAGTGCGGCACTTTTATATTACCGTTTAAAACAGACAGATGTTGATGGGCAATTTAACTATTCACCAATCATTGATGTAAAAAATTGTGCAGAAGATGACACTGAAATATCTGTTTATCCAAACCCTGCCTACGAAATTTTAAACATAATTGTTAACCAGCCTGATGTAAAAATAGTTTCAGTAGCCATTTATAATATATTGGGAGAAGTAGTTTATTATACTGAAAAATATCAATCACAAATTGTATTCGAAAATAAAGTATCAGGCGTTTATTTTCTGCATGTAAACTTACCATCAAAAACAATTATCAAAAAATTTTTAACCCTAAACTAACCAACACTTGTAATACATAATTATTTGAACAAAAAAATTATAAATGAAAAAATTAATACCCTATAAATTTTTAATTATTGCCATTTTGCTTTGGCAAAATGCGGTGTACGGTCAAGTAATTAACTTAGGTTCGGCGGCAAATTTTGCGCTCTTTACTGGTAGCGGAGCTGTTGCAAATACAGGTTCATCTACTATTACTGGCGATATTGGTTCTAATTTAGGCGCTTATGAGGGATATTCCGGTTATGGTGGTAAACCAGAGATTACTATAACACCAAGTGGTAAAAATAGGTATGATGTTGAATACACAATTCAGTTTGGAGATACTTTAATCAAACTTAATGGTGAATTAATACCATTTAATGATGGTAGACATATTGATTATGAATTTGAGATAGGTTGGTCCCAGGATAAAGAATCTGAAGAATTTTATGATTTTAACTGGGAAATGGTTGAATATCAAATTAAAAGTGAATTATAATATATTTATATTATATGAAATCATTAATTAAAAAGATATTACAAGAAGTTAGAGTTCCCAGAGAAGAAAGGGTAGAACTATATAAAGATGATAACATTATTGTTGTTGTTCCTTTAACACATAGAGCTTTACAAAAGTACGCGAGTTTCTGTCAGTGGTGTATTAATGATGATAAACATGAATGGGAAGATTATCATAAAGGATTACACGCGATCATCATTCAAAGAAAACCTAAAAAAGAGAGGATAGGTATAAGTGGTCACCCAACTGCGAGTGAAATTGTAACGTTTGAAAGATGGAGTGAAGGTGGTTACACTTTTAATGATTTTCAAGATATTTTAGGTTACGAATTTGATGGTGAAAATAAGGGACAAGCGATTAAAGAAGCTGAAAAATATTTTTTACCATTGATTAAGGATATTGATAATTTCGCCACTAATATAACTTATTATTCACCCACAAATGGTATATATGATATGGAAGATAATAATTTATGGGGTTTTGATTTTAAAATATCTGATATACCAAATGTAACCGATGAAGTTATAAATATAATGGATGATTATTTAACTGAAGGATAATATGAACCTAAAAGAATCTATAAGAAGAATATTGAAAGAAGAAACTGAAGATTTATCATCATTCATAGAAAATATGTTAACTAAAACATTAGTTAATGACAATAAAGATATTTTATGTGGTGTTAAGGTCATTCACCCCAATCATAGGGAAAGTTTACCAGACGCTTTTGGAAATAATATTAAATTCACTAGTTATAAAGTGACATTCATATTTATTGGGGGGTATGGGACAAAAAATTGGCCTAAAACACAAAGTGTTGTGGGTAAATACGAGACTATTATGAATAAAGGTTGGGAATTGATTTACGATTATACAGACTTGGCTGTTGATGTATATTCAACGGAAGTTAAAAAATGTGATTAGTTTTATGAACCTACAAGAATCCATAAGAAGAATATTAAGAGAATCCAGATTTGAAAAAATGGGTGAAGAAAGGTATAAATCTTGTTCTATGTCTGATATAACCAGAATGGAAATTATTGATAATTTTTTTAAAAAAATAGAAGAAAATCCAAATTATAGTATTGAAAAACCTAATTATGAAATGTTAATTGATGATTGGGATGGTTATGATGATCAAGTTTATATTCAAAACTTATTAGATGATAATAAAATTGTTTTTTATGAAGGATGGGTTGATTCTTGTTGGGAAGCGGTTTATAATAAACCCCAATACAAAGGTATGGGTAAGGAAGAGGTTATTGAAGACATTGTATTAAAAAGATTCCCAAGAATTGGTGAAGAATTTAATATGGGTTTATTGGATTATGGGTATTTTAATGACGGTGATGGATATATAATGTATGTGATATTTAAGAAATTATGAACCTACGAGAATCCATAAAAAGAATATTAAAAGAAGATTATAGTCCAGCCGGTAAAGAAGTTACACCAAACAAAATTGTTATCCACAAATCAACCCCAATTTTTAGGGAAAGTATTCTAAAAAATGGTTTACAAGTAAAGACTGGTGAATGTTATAAAATATACGTTGGTTGGGGAACCAAGTGTGAACCCGCCATTTTCGCTACCAACTCAATAAATAAAAGGGCTTGGTTTGATTCAACATATGATGATGATATTTGGGAAATAAATACAGAAATGATTCCTAACGTTAAGTGGTACAAAGATAGACATTATGATTCAAAATCAAAACATATTGTAACATTTCAAGATATACCAAAAGAAGCTATAAGATTAATTTATAAAGGTACAGGTGAAGATGATTAAAATACTTTTAACTAATAGTAGGGTTTTACGTTTAGTAAGATATTTATCTTTAAACTTTTTAATATGAAATACAAGATAACCGAAAGTCAATATAGAAGATTAATTAAAGAAAATGTTGATGACATTTTAGATAGAATGTCAGCTGGTGAAAATTTAAGACCTTCCGATAAAAGAAAGATGGACGCTTATAGTAAATATTTAAATACTGGTGGTAGAGAAAGTGATTTTGAGTACTCAGATCACCCAGAGTATGTTGAAAAAGAGGGTGAAGTTATTAAATCTACTTTAGCTGATCAACCCATAGAATTTATATTTTCTGAAGAGAATGAATTGGAAGATGGTATCATTGAGTACTCTGGTAAAATATGGTTTGGTGGTAATCAATATATTGGTGTGATAGCGACAGATAAAAGTGGTTATTTAATTGATTACGATTTTTATGATGTAGATACTCCGGATGAAAGGTTACGTTATGTGATTGAAGGTTTGGAACACGAACTTGATAATTTTTTTCAAACAGAGGTAATACCTACCCTACAGAAGTAGTATGAAATATTTAATAACAGAATCACAATATAATTTATTACTAGAACAAATTTCTGGTTTGGATGGTTTAATTGATAAAATATCTCAAACCTATAAGGAAATTGGTGAAAGTGATAAAAAACAAGAATATATTGATATGATTGATAAATTCATATCTGATTCTGGTGTTAAGAATATATTGGTTGAAGAAATCAAAATGGGTCTTGGTTTATCATTATCTGATAGGGTTATTATAAATACTAAAGCTTTCTCATTAACGTTACCAATGTTAACGTATGTGATTTTTCACGAAATAGCTCACCAATATCAATTTAAAAAATATGGTGCGGAAAAAATGTATGACTGTTATACTGGTGAAATAACTACAACACAAGGGGCTGAATTAATGAAATATATTGAAGAAGTGGCCGATGATTTCGCTTTAAGAAAGATTAGACAATTAGTTAAAATGGGATTTCCTATTAACCCTTCAGAACTTAGTGGTATTAAACCTATGTATAAAAATGTACCTTTATATCATTTTGTTTCATTAGTAGAAAATGTTAGGGGTATGATTGAGAATAAAAATATAACTACACCGGATAAGATTAGTGAATTCTTTTACAACTGGGTGAAAATTAATTTGTAAGATAAACGGTTTAGGACCGTTGTAGTTTCGGCTACAAGAAAGGTGTCAGCTCGCTACTAGACACCTTTCATATTAATACATCTAACCAATATCTTTTAAAGGTTATCCACAAACCAAATATTTTTACTTGTAATTTACATCTATAACTTTCATAACTCTTAGGTCCAATGTCATTTACTGACCAAGACAATGTCACATAATTAGTATTTTTATGGATTCTTCTAAACAACATATTTTTTTTATTTAAATATAGTAAATATTTTTCAAATAAAAATTGTTTTATAGAAAAAAAATGTTTATTTTTGTAAAAAAATTATATATGAAAAAATTTTTATTATTAACATTAATGATAATACCTTTATTATCAACCTCACAAAATGAATTAAGAAATTTTGAAACACTTAAAGTAACCTTTGATGATACCATTACCAATAAATATTTTCTTTACAAAATATCATTTGATAACATAACGACACTAGAGTTATCAAAAACGATTATACCAGAGTTAATGGATATTTTTAAATCCAAACCCCATTTTTTTGTGGAACTAAGTGAATACAATATAATATCTAATATTGATGTAGGTGATTTTGAATTGTATCAAATGTTTAATGGTAAACATTATAAACCCACTTACTTTAGAAAAGAAAATATAAATTAATAATAACCCATAAAACCAAATCTAATGAGTAAATCAAAAGGAATTAAACAACAGATTGAATTAAACCCTAGAGGGTTGACTAAAAGAGTTTATAACAGAATTCTTAAAATGAATAAATTAAAGGGATTATCTGATATCAAGACAACTTCAGGTAAAGTCATCAATGTTGGTGATAATTTATTGTTTGGTGTTCTTTTAGAACCGGAAAATGTTTCTAGGGTAGTTTCCTTTTTACCGGAAGAATATGGTACAATTTACAAGTATGGTGGTAGAACATCCAAAACAAGATATCCATTCTTAAAATTAAAAACTCCCTCAATTTAGAGGTTTTTTTTATTGTAAGATATTTATACTTATGGAAGGTTTAATTAAAAAAATTTTAAAGGAAAACATTGAGGAGAAGTTATACAATATAACCTTAAAAGATCTTAAAATTAAGGGTCTTAGTTTTGAATTTGAAACAAGTTCTTTTGATACTGGTGGTGAGATGTATGACGAATATACTGAATTATTTGATGATTATATAAACGATAATTGGGAAAATTATTTTACAAATGTAAGTTTAGATGACGATGATGAACCATCATCATTCACCAAAGTAGATGATCCGGATGGACCTGAATACGATTATGATGAAATGAACCACGAAATGATTTATATATTCATTGATGAGATGAAAAAAAAGGGTTTTATTACTGAAACTAGTTTAAGTAAATATGAATCAACTTATACTATAATAACCGATACTTTAAAAGTTAACTTACCCAATAAGGGTTCATATACCTTACATATTAATGAAAAACCAGATGGTACTGTAGGGTTAAATATTAGAGATCTTGACGCACAATTATTATTCACAGATTTAATACAAATTACAATGGATTATGGTTATGAATATCTTACAGAAATGAATGATTTTAAAAAAAGATTTTATAACGATATTATGAATAAATTAAATGAATATAAGATTGAATTTTCTGATTCATTTATAAAATTAACACCAAATGTATTGAAATTTACGATATGAAAAAAATAATTAAATTAACGGAATCGGATTTAAATAGAATAGTTAAAAAGATAATTAACGAATCTTATGATCCAGATAGGTTATATGACCGAGGTAAGGTTGTTAGTTCATTAAAGAATGGACCACCAATGGTTAGAAAATTCATTAAGAATTTACCCATCATTGAATGTGATAATAAAATATGTACAAAAATACCAGAATTTTTATATGTTTATTTAAGTGGTAAACTCTATTAAGAAATGAAAATATTGATAAAAAAGATATTATTAGAACAGAATGAATCTGTTGATAATAAGGTTAAAGAACTTATGTTTAACTCAGATGATTGGGATGGATTCATTGAAGCCTTAAAAGTTAAGTATGGTAATATAATTTCACTTTATCACGCCACAACCATTAAAAATTCTAATATAATTGATCAAGAAGGTTTTAGATTAACATTTGGTAAAAATAAAAAGTCCTGGGCACATGAACCATTAATCTATTTTCAAATAGGTAAATCTGATTATATTGATGATGATAGAAGTGTTCTTTATCGTTTAGATGTACCAGTAGAATTTATAGAACAATATGGTTATATTGATATGGATAATGTTATCATTAGTGATGAAGAATTGATGTCCTCCGGTGTTGAATTTGAAGGTATGAGTTCTGATATGAAAGAGGCTGTAGAGTATTTTATATGGAATGATATGAGTTTAGATGGTATGGAAATAATGATCCAGGATAGGGATGGTGAGGGTAATATTTTCAAGGGGTTAATACCAACCAAAATAAGTGGTTAACGTTTAAGATTTAATATTACTTTAGGTATTAAACTAGTTTCCTCTGGATATTTTTCAATATAACTACTAAGATCTCCATCTTTAGTGTAACCCATTTCTTTTGTGTTCCATACTCTACAAGTATCTGAAATACTATTCGCGATTAAAACCATAGTGTCATCATCAAGTAGTGTTTTATATCTACCACCCCAAGATGATCCACCATCACCCCCACCCCAACAATTAATTTTATGATGTCTTCCAACTTCAATATGAACATTTCGGTTAATACCCATACTATTATAACCTCTCTGTGATTTACCACATTCAACAAAAGATTCGTGGATGGTCAATAAACCTATCTCACCTTTTTCAAGATAATTTTCATCAATAATTTTTGAGTAGGGTATATATAGTTCTGGTAATGATAAACTATCACCTTGTACAAATGGCATCATATTACATTTGATACCGGTCAATTTTGGGAATTTAATTTTATTTACTATCATTTTATTATATTTAAAGTTTCTATACATTCTTCAAAGGCACAATTAAAAACATATTCACCAACAAATGGATCAACACAATTACGGATAACCTGGTCTTTTCTATGTTTCATTTTAAATGGTCGTAAGTCAAAATATCCTTTATCAGAAGTACCTCTTTCATTGTGTGTTAAACCATCTTTCATATCAATTTGAGGTATGTTAAAGTTTGACCAGAATAAATGTCTACCAAGTTTTGTTGTTGGTTTTACAAGTGGATCATAGTATGGTTTTACATTTTCAATAACAAATTTTATATCAGTATTCTTGGTAAAGTTTTGTAAAAATATTATTTCAGACCATAATTTCATATCCGGCATCACCGCATCATAACTACCACCCTTACTGGCCATCATCCTCACTTTACTATGACTTTGACACGGAGGACTAGACCATATAAAGTCAAATTCTCTCCAATGTTTAGCTAAATATTCGTGTGCGTCAGTAACTATAACAGTATCATTTGGGTGTAATTGGTTATAAACATTCGCAATCTCTTCATTGTATTCTATGGCAGTAACTTCAACATCTTCCCAGTGTTTTCTATTACCACCAATTCCAGCGTATAAATTTAATACTTTTTTCATTATTTTATTCAATAGTTAAAGGGACATAATTTTCTAAATTACTTGTTGTTTCAACAATCTTATATTCACTAAAGAATTGTTCAAATAAAGCCATCATTACCGGTACACAAATTGAGTTACCAGCTAAGGCGATATGTTGAATAGTTGAAATTTTCACTGTTAATAAATTATCAATGTCATCATCTTTAACACCCATAAAACGATAACCCTCACGAGCCGTTAAAGTTCTAATTCTACCATCAACCATAATTTGTGGCGATCCAGAAGTTGTAAGACAAGGAGAACAACCACTAGTACCATATATTCTTCTAGACTGATCGTATTTAATATCTGTTCGTTTGGCTACTAAGTTACAAACTGATTTCTTTTTAACTTCATTTAATTCATATGGTGGTGTGATGTATAAAGATTCATCAACATCTTTTTCAATAAAATTATCCATAGGAACTCTATCTTGTTTTAATGAAATAACATTTAACATTTTACTTTTTACACTCTCACTATCTTCACCCAATACAGAAAACATAAAAACTCGTTCTCTATTTTGGGGACAACCATAATCCGCACCATTAATGACCATCCACGAATTACCATAACCCAAAGATTCTAGTTTAGTAATATATTCCTTAAACGGTTGGATGTGGTTATTAGAAACTAAGTTTTTCACATTTTCCATTAAAAGAAATTTGGGTTTATTATACTCAACAATCCTTTCAACTTCATATAGTAAACCTGATCTAGTACCCACTTTAATACCCTTCTGAAGTCCAGCTATAGACAGATCCTGGCAAGGATACGAATAAAATAATAAATCACATTCCGGAAATGTTTTCTCATCAATTTTTTTAATATCACCCAAGTTACCAAGAATTGTTTTATGTAATGTATTATACGCTAAATTCGCTGAGTTTAGAATATCACAATGGGCGATAACTTTATAGTTAATACCAGAATATTTTAAAGCTAATTCTTGAGTTCCATAACCGGAAAAAAGTGATATGATTTTTAATTCTTTCATTTGTTTAAGATTGATTGTTATTAATTGATTTTTTTATTTGATTCATATGTTGTTAGGAAGAGAGCCATAAAACCGAAATTATCTAAATCAGGATTAGCTTCTTCCCATAAGATACCTTCACCATCATACCACCCTTTAAAGTTGTTGTAAACCTTTTCATAATCAGTCTCACCATACTCTAAATACAATTTCCTTATTAATGGGATAAATAATATCCCAAAGTCACATTTACCCCAAGTTAATGATGATTCCAATGGTAATAAAAAACGAGTAAAATCTTCATATAATTGACTTAGGGGTAACTTATCTTTTTCTTCAACATTAACTAAGAATTGTAACTTTTCGTACTTGGTAATTAATTCATTCATTTATTTAATTTTTACAAATTTAAAATAATATTTTTAAATAAACAAATTTATTTTACATCAATTAAAAATAATTCATCCAGTTCTTCAGTAAGTAAATCTAACTTACCCTTATATTTTATTTTTTGAGTTTCAGTTAGGGGTTCAGAAATCCTATACCCACCTTCAATTTTAATCCTTTCAGTCTTCGTTTGTTTTAATTTATAGGTTGTATGATCTATTTTCTCAATTAAGGATTTAATATTCATATCAATACACCATCTAACTTCCATAATGTTTGTTTTTGAAATGTCTTCAACAACACCATTCCATTTGGTAATCTTTTTATTAACTAAATCTACCTTTAACCCACGTTGACCACCTTGGACACCATTTTCTTCAAACCATTCAATTTCATTTTTCATATTATATTGTTTTTTTTATTATTTAAATTGAGTTAATATAGAATTCAATTCTATCCACAATCCTTTTTAATCTGTTATGGTCTTCATCCTGGTGATATTTTTCCTCATTTACCTTGTAAATGTCATAATTCCTACCAAGTTCTCGATCAACGTCTGATTTCTTATTTCTTAACCTATTTTCAATCATTAATTTCAATTCTTTTAAATCAATTAATGATAACGATTCTATCTTTATTTTCTCCATTTACCAATTATAAACATAATTTTTTAATAAATCAAATATATTTATGGTTATGAAAAGTTTAATTAAGGAACATTTAAAAAGATTGATATTAGAAGTATCAAAAAAAGATATTTTAATTAATAAAGTGGGTTTATCAATAGATAACGCTACATTAATAGATCAGTTATGTGGATCATTATCAATCTGGATGGCCAATAAATTAATTGACTATCAATTGGTAATTAGTAAAGGTCACAACCCTAATGTTGATTTAACTAAACAGGATTTAATAACAAAAATGAATGGTAATAATCTTCCAACTGTACAAAGAACTAAAATTACTAGTATAATGGATTTTATTAGAATTGGTTTAAATGGTAATATCTCATTAATTAAAGATTTACCATTTAAGGAATTATATGACCAATCTCAAGAATGGCACGATTCCTTAGAACTTGGTACTGGTCAAATTAATTATACTGAAGAAAACCCCATAGTATTAGATTTTAGAAATGAAGATGGTATTGGCTTTTATTGGGTAAACTTAGAAACTAAAAATTCAACAGAAGAGTGTAAAAGAATGGGTCATTGTGGAACATCTCATTATGGTATACTTTATTCATTAAGAGAGACTAAAAAGTTACCCGGAACTAAGTATACCATTAATAATAGTATTTCAACAGCCGCGATTGGTGAAGATAATATATTATATCAATTGAAGGGTCCTAGGAATTCAAAACCTAAAGAAGAATACCACCAGTATATATTACCATTATTTTATGTGGAAGAAGATGGTGAGTATTTAATCCAAGGTTTTGGTAGTGAGTACCGGTCAGATCAGGATTTTAAACTATCAGATCTACCCAATAATGTCCTTATTAATTTATATAAGAATAGACCAGAATTATTTGATACAAGAAGGTTACAAAAAAAATTAGTTGATTTGGGTATTATTGAAAAACCGGAAATTAATTATATGATTACTCTTGAGATAAGTCCAGATGATGTTGGTAGATATGTAGATGGTGATTATTTAGTTAGTAGAAGAAGAAAAAACAAAGAAGGTAATTATGTGGGTAGAGACATTGGTTTATTTGAAACAATTTTATCCGGTGATGTTTGGGATTTATGGGAACGTTATAGTGATAATGATAGTTGGAAATATGATATAGATTATTGTGATAAGGAGAATGATGTTAAAATTGAGGAACTTATTAAAAAAATGGCGATGGAAGAAATGGGTGAAGATTTTGATGAAGAAGAGTTTGATTTCTTGAGTATTGAGGATAAATTAAAGGAATATGATAGTAATTGGGATATAAGGAGTGCGATAAGTAGTGCCAGTAATGACGCCCAAGCCGATGATTATGTTAGTCACTTATTGAAAGAATTGAGAAGTGCTTTAAATGAGTTGGGTACTGTTGAAAAAATGGATGATACTGGAGTTACATTACATGTTGATGTGAGAAATTATCTTGATAGTGTTAGTGAAGAATATCTTGATGAATATATGGATAATTGTAATGATGATTTAAAATGTGTATTCAATGAAATTATAAGTCAAGAATTTGATCTACTACCCAAATTTAGTATTGATGATAGATGGACACCGGATATTGAGGAGAGACTTTTTAATGAAATGTTAAGTGATAGATTATCTGAAATAGGATAAAATTATTTCCAAAATAATTGTACCATCAATATTAGGAACGCTAAAAATAAACATATAAATGTCTTCAATGTTATTGGTTCATTAAATATTAACCAACTTAAACATATAAATACAATAGAACCAACACTGAAACCTATTAACCTAGAAGGCCATAGTTGTCCGTTAAAAGCTATTACCATATTTTTAACAGAATACATAAATAACATTGATATGGGTATGCCAATTAAAACTACAACCCAATAGTTATTCTTGAACCATTCCCATTTCAATTGACCTTGTAGTTGTAGGAAAGTTAATATTTGAGCCATAGCTCCAAACAATATTCCAACTAATAATAGTTTTATATTTATCATTTTTTAAACATTATTTTATCACATACTATAAAATAGTATGTCTGGTTAGATTCTATTAAATAGTAATCTATAATTTGTGGGGAATGGTCTTGAGACCTTCTTATCTTATCTCTGATGATCCCAGTCTTACGTACCCAATCTTCATTATATGTCAGTGGATTCGTAACTTTTACATCAAATAATACTTCTGTTCCTATCATATTGTTTTAGTTTAAGTCCCAATAAATATCTGTTAAGTATTTATCAGTTCCATTTACTTTAGAGATTTCATTTTTATGTAATATAGATGATTCCAACATTTTTTGTTTATCTTCATCTGTTCGTGGTATCCATAAATTAGGTTGATCAAAGTGATTTATTTTAGCTAGTCTAATAAATTCATTATAATGTTTATCATCTATCTTCCCTTTTAAAGGTACAATACCCCCAACACAAGTATTCCACTTAGTTTCTCTACCATTATAAGTTATATAGTAATAATCATCATCATCCGATCCAATACCAATAAACCTTTCAACTACATTGTGATTGATTACAAATTGACCTTTTAGTTCTTCAAACTCTTGAAGTATTAATTTTAAGTTACTATCCATTTATTTTTAATTATATCTATTACTTTATATCATCATTTTGTTTATTACCAGTCCCAGTAATTGTATATGGATTAATGGTTGATGGTGGAAATATTCCAAACCAGGGATTTGGGTGATATGTTGGGTATGTCTTTTCAAGTTCCAAATTAATCCCTGATAATAATACCACAGCTTCTTCCGCAGTGATTTGTTGTTTATCTAATAATCTTTGTACTATATCCGCTTTTGTCATATTAGTCTTGTTTGTTTAGTGAGTTAATAAATACTTTTAAAGTTCTGTCATCGTCTTGGTATGATAGTTCTACTTTACAATCTTTTTGAGTATATACCCTACCATTTTCATCAATTACTTCAAACCTTGTTACTTTTGAAGTATCAACCATATCTTCTTGAGATTGAGTGTACCCTTTTTTATAAGCAACTCCGTATGTGGTTAACGCTATTTCTAATTCTTTAGTTTTCATAGTATTATTTTTTTACTAATCCCATTTATATTTACTTGATTGTGTTAATTTGGTTAATTCATTTTTCAAATCTAAAGCACCTCTTTTACAACTAGCAAAGTCTTTACGTGAATAAGTTTTTTCATCTGATTGTTCTTTAATCGCTTTATTTAGTTTTTTATCAAATCTATTTAATTCAATTTTTACTTCTTTTAATATTTCAATATTTGTTTTCATATTACTTGTTTTCTACTTTAACATTTGTATATCCTAATTTAGTTAGCACTGCTGTAAGTAATTGGTGAGAACTAGTTCCGTCTTCATCTTCAATCTGTTCTCCATTAATGTATATATTTACACCATAAGTATGACAACAACCATCATTACAAGTATGATCCCATTCCTCTAACTCTATTAATAGTTCCTCATCTTTATTAACCTCTAATGAGTTTCCACCCCTATTTTCAAAATCCTCATCCACATAATCTTCATCTATAAAGTCTTCTGGGTCATGAGCTTCAAATAGTTCATCCAATGTTTCTTTACTTACTGTATGTTTATAGAACAAATAATCTTTAAAGATATAGTCAGCGACAAACCCAATAGTACCTGGTGATTGGTTTTGATATTTATTATATAACTCTCTAATCTCTTTCTTTTCAACAATATCTGTAATGTCTATTGGTGGAGCATCGTGAGCACAATTATCAAAATTATAAACTTTATTTTTAACTACTTCTAATTCATCTTCATTTATATCAACTTCAACTAAATGTCTCTCCCAATACATCATATCCTCATAGTAAAAATTACTAAATGTAGCGTATGATGACTTATTAGGTATTTCCTCTTTACTCTCGTAACATTTTCCTTTTATTAAGTAGTATTTCATATTTTGTGTATTAATTTAGCGTATTTAATCATTTTAGTACTATGTGGATCAGTGGCAACCATATCTACTATTTCAAACTCTACTTCCGGATTACTATTGATCCTACCTTCAATATTATCAAACACCATTGACCATTCAGTAATTTCTTTTATATTATATGGATGTAGTGGTATAGATTGTAATAATGGACCATTTAAAGTGGCTTGAACGTGTATGACTTCCCACCCACTTTCTATTTTTAACATAGTTCCTTTCATATTATTTTACCTTATCTTTATATCTAACTGAGAACTTTGGGAAGTCAACCCTTAACATATTGTAGTAACCATCTTTAGTGTAATTTAGATAGATATCTTCTTTTGTTATTTCATTCCTTGATTTATATTTCCAGTTAAATACTTTATTTTGTGTTTCATAAATCTTATAAAAAACAAAATCACTACTATCACTAAGGTTTTGTATTACAAAGATATTTTGTTCATAGTTCATAAGAAACTCATAACATGTATCAGGTGATAGTTTAATCCAACCACCTTCATTCCAATCAAATATTTCTAATTCACAAAATGTTTCATAATGGAAATATCGTTCTGGTTGTGAGTAAGTGGAAGTACTAAATAGTATTACCAATATAATTAATAAATGTTTCATACTTTCACCCCTTTATTTAATATTTTTAATATTTTACCGATTAAATTAGATTTATAGATGTTATCTCGTCTTAATCTAAGTTCAACACAATTATCACATTTACAATATTCTTTAACATTGTGAGAACCAAAACCCTCAACAGTCAACTCTCTATTATGAGTCCAAGTTTTTGGTATTATACTTTTCATTGTTTTAACGATTTGATAAATATATGTACGCTCTATGGTATTTTTCAATCCTATCCAGATCCTTTTTACCAAGTCCTTTAAGTCTAGTGATATCTGAATTATCTCGTAAGTCAGCTAATTTAATTTCAGTGGCTTCATTACTTACCGCAATAGCTTTAATGTACTCATCGTATGGGGTATTCTTTTGATGTGTAACTAAATGTAATAAACCAATTGTTTTATCTGAGAACCCAAGTTTAGTTAGTTGTTCAAATGTATAATCTGTATCCTCAACCAAATCGTGCATAATTGCGGCACATTTCACACATTCATCCCCTTTTGTCCCCATCATAACTCTTATACAATGTAAAATGTATGGTTCTCCAGCCTTATCTAGTTTATTTTCAAAAGCTTTTGATGTAATTGATATCGCCAACGCTAATTTATTCATATTTTTAAGTATTAGATTGTAAAGGTATTAATTATTTTCCACACCACCAAAATTTAACCCATTTTTTAATTTATTAATTAAAAATTGTTCTCGTTCAATCATCGTTTCTAATTCCACGATTACCATATTTTTTAGTTTGGTATTTGTGATAAGTTTACCACCGTTAATTTTAAACCCATTAAACCATTCACCCTGGGTATCAGAACCTATGGAGTAATCAATTGTGATTAAAGGGTTAGTCCATTCAAGACTAAACTCTTCCATTTCTGATTTACTTAAATAACTATCTATAGTTATTGTCCCACCATCTCGGATGGAATCTATTTTTCTTATTACTATCATCTTATTTTAGTTTAAGTCCCAACAAATGTCTGTTAGGTATTTGTCATTATTCTCACCTAGTTCAGTTATCTCTAGTTTATGATTAGTCGCCCATTCATCATCACGTCCCCAAGTACCAGCTTGATCATAGTGATTTAGTTTAGCTAATCTAATAAACTCCTTATAATGTTTTTCGTCAATCTTTCCTTT
>Ga0208720_1000099_pt1 | contig 22949 bp, 19 predicted proteins | sample LakMenEpi20Apr10_FD_150716 | JGI IMG/M metagenome (GOLD analysis project Ga0208720, IMG submission 150716) | Freshwater microbial communities from Lake Mendota, WI - 20APR2010 deep hole epilimnion (SPAdes) | ecosystem: Environmental > Aquatic > Freshwater > Lake > Epilimnion/Euphotic zone ...
GGCCCGCCACTCGGTGTGCCAGATGCACCGGCTAAACCCGATCCACTTCCAGAGGCGGACGATCCTGAAGCGGCCAATTCTGTTCCTGGAGCCGGCTCAAATCGGGGCAATGTCGGCGGAGGGGTGGAAAATGGTGATCGCCCCAATCCTGAATTTGCAGGCTTGGCAGCCGACCGTCCCGCTGATGCTCCTGCACTGCCAGCTTGCGAGCCTTCGCTCATGGTCCCGGCAGCAGATTCTTCGAGATCGCCGGGCATGATCGGCACAGCTCCGGGCCGGCTGTTCGACTTGAACTGCCCTGCTCCGCCCGATTGGGAAGCCAGTTCGGCCACCAGATTTTCAAACGTGCCATTTCCCCCATTTGGGCTCCCAGCGCTCACCCCATCGGCAATGCCCGTGCCTGAAGTGGCTCCTCCCGGCCTGCGACGATCCGACGACTGACCCCAAGGCGGTTCCAAATTCAGCTTGCCCGATCCCGCCTGGTTTCCAGCACTCGTCCCAGTGCCAGCTGCTCCCCCACCTGAACCCTCTGTATCTGAACCACTTAACGAATCTCCCGATGATGCTCCTACCCGACCCGTCCCCATCCGACTTCGGCCAAGCTGGCTCAAAGTACCAGGCCCAAAATCGACGCGAGGGCTACCCGTCGCACTTCGACCAGAAGCCGCCAAGTCTCCCAAACCACCAGCATTAGCGCCACCGCCGGCTGATGGATTCTCGGAGATTCCTTTACCCAACTCTCCCAGACCTTCACCCATCCCACCAGCCCCACCTGGCTGTAAACTCCGGCCACCAGTGGTGGAACCACCGAGGCTGGAGGTCGGCGAATTGGCCATCCCGCCAGTGCCGCCGGGCGGGCGAACTCCGTCCAGGCCATTTTTCCAAACAAAAAGCCCATCGCTACCCATCGTGCCCGCACCATCGCCAGTACCGTTGCCGTTACCAATTCCACCGCCAAGTCCTGTACCAGCAGAGGCTTTTGAGTCGGAAGCCGTGGCTTCGGCAAGCTCTTGAGGAGGTACATAACCGGGCCATTCCGTCAGGTCGCCGAGGTCGGGATAGTCGATCGGCGTTTGCTCATCGACCAGTTCATAACCAAAGGCCACACCCTGTGCCTGAAGCCGGCCTCGGGCTTCGTAATAGGCTTTGATACCGCTGGGCCGAACAACAAACAAAATGTAAACCGTGGGGGCATTGCCATCGGGCGTGGACTGAGAAGCCGCTTTGCGAACAGCCAGTTCGACAATGCGCGAGAACAGGCTGGTACGGGTCATCCCGGAAAGTTCCAGATCAATCAGCCTGAACGATGGTCCACCAGGCATGATCTGGGCCACGTCCCTGGCACATTCGATCGGCAAAGGCCGCTGCCAGGAACCATTGGGCCCTCGATAGGGGAGAATACTGTAACCCTTACGGTTCTTAGCCACTTCGAGCTTCGTAACCACTTGCTCTTTCTCAAGTTCCATTCTAGCCAGATCGTCAGCCAGCTGGGCCGCCCTCTGCCCTATCGCCGTTTTGGCCTGAGCGATTCTAGCAGTGTTTTCCTTAGCCTTTTTGGCTGATTCCAGCGCCGCCAATTCGCGATTTTTTAATAGTTTCGCCGCCGCCTCAGCCGCCCAGGCCATCAAATCGGCCTTGGCACGGGCCTCACGGGCTTTTTGAATCTCGGCATCAATGGCAGCCAGTTCCTGAGCGGATGTATCGGGTGGAACAGGCTTTGCAATTGGTGGAGGGGCGGGCTCAAGAGGTTTGGCAACTGGAGTCGGCTTTGGAGTGACTGCGACGACTTTGGGAGCGATCGGCTTTGGCTTGACTTTACCCTGCTTTAAAAACATCAAGACGGAGAGGGAGGTTGCCAATAGACCTGTCAGGACCATCCCAACGATCATCATTTCCACGAAAACCGTGGATTTGGCCGCCCGCTTTTGGTCGGATGCTGGCTCTGATTCGATGGGCATGGGGCGATGACTCCCGCTGTGGACGCTCCATTTGCATGGTTCAGCCTGGAACAATCCCGGCTGGGAGCAATCCATTTAGATTACGGTAAGTTCATCGACCACCCGGACCGGTCCGCTTGAACCGGTTCTGACAATTCGAACCATTCTGCCAATCTTGTGGCTTTTAAGAATCTCGCCGATAAGTGGCTGTACGGGACGATTCGCCCTGTGCCACAAAGTTCGGCTTAGGCGGAACTTGCGACCCGGCATGAGCCACAATCGGCCGCGTGTCAGGCCCACGGCCAGCCCGTTCGATCATACTGGTGGTGGAGTGCCCGGCGACAATGTCGATCAGAACCAGCTTACCGCCCCAACTCTCCACCTCATCACGGCCAACCACCTCATGGGGCTTATAATCGCCACCTTTGACCAGCACATCAGGCTTGATGACGTTGATCAAATCGAGCGGTGTTTCTTCATCAAAAATCGTCACAGCATTCACACAGCCCAGAGCAGCCAGCACTTCAGCACGACTGTTTTCGTCGTTCACTGGCCGGGAATCGCCCTTAAGTCGCTTCACGCTGGCATCTGAATTCAGGCCGACCACCAGGAAATTGCCCTCGGCAGCGGCCTGAGCCATCAGCCGGACATGGCCGACGTGCAGGAGGTCGAAACAGCCGTTGGTGAAGACCACTTTCTGGCCCGCCTTACGACGCCTCTGGCACTCCTCGGCTGTGGCTGACCAGGATTTCACCTTGGCTCCGCCTCCACCGTTATGCTCGACCAGGTCGGTCATGATCTCTTGTCGAGAGAGTAGGGCTACGCCAATTTTCTCGACCTCCAAACCGCCTGCAACATTGCCCAGAGCAACAGCTTCGGCATAATCGCCACCGGCTGCCAGAACCAGTCCGATCACGGAAAGGACCATGTCTCCAGCACCTGTGATGTCATAAACCTGGCGCTGACGGGTCGGCAGAATTGACTCGCGACCGTCGGGGGCGATCAGGGCCATTCCGTCGCGGTCGAGGGTCACGATGGACGCCTCCATCCCCAACTGGGCCTGCAACTTACGAGCTGCAGCCAGACCTTCTTCGTTCGTCCGGATGGTCATGCCAGTGGCCAGGCCGGCCTCAAGCCGATTGGGCGTCATGCAGTGCACGCCCTTATATTTCGTGTAATCGTCGCCACGGATCGGGTCGGCAAGGACACGTTTCCCAGCGGCACGGGCCTTTTCGATCAAGTGCTTTAAAAGCCTTGGGGTGCAGACACCTTTGTCGTAATCCGAAATCAGAACAATGTCCGTCTCAGCCACGGCTTTGTCGAGCGAGTCAATGAACTGATCTTCGACCGTCTTCAGAATTGCGTCACGCACCTCGTAATCCACCCGGATCATTTGCTGAGGGTGACGATCCTGAGCCCTTCCGATGTAACGTTCCTTCACGGTGGTCGGCCGGTCATGCACGGCCAGAACCAGTGAATCGTCGATGCCCTGTTCTGTGAGAATCTGACGCACGAGTGTCGCAGATTCGTCCTGTCCGACGACCCCCATCAGACAGACCTTCGCTCCGAGAGCAGCCAGCATGGTGGCTACGCTGGAGGCTCCTCCAAGGCGGTGTTCCCGATGGTCTGCACGCAGGAGGGCCACAGGCGCTTCCTGACTGATCCGTTCCGCATATCCCCAGATATAGCGGTCCAGAATCAGGTCGCCTACGACCAGAACACGTGGTTGACCGAGATTTTCAAGACGATCCATCAGTGGGTCGATCATCGGTTCGGTCCTCCCTGACCGCAGTCCCGACATCTCATTATCTGAGATCAGATGTTTTGAGTTTTTGCCATCATTCATTCCAAACAGTCATTCAGACTGAAAGGAAATCGCTGAATTCGCTGAGTTTGTCAAGCCGAGTTGTTCTTTTTCGCGACTTTTTCCAAAGGCTTCGATCGACGCTCACCTGCCCCCATACCCAGGAATTGCTTCAGTGGTTGAGAGATTCGGTAATACGCCGACGAAAACTCACGGGAGTGGCATCGCATCAATCCCTGAGCCGCATCCAGCCGCCAGTTTTTCGTTGCACTCGAGGACGGCTCAACATCTTCCAGATGATCCGCTTGGTAACCATTATCAGCCAGCCAATGGCCCACCATCCGCTGAAGAACCACCCGCTCTTTAGGTGTGGCCAACGTTCTCCAGTTGGATGAATCGGCCCGAATATGGTTCCAGTGCAGCAGTGTTGACTGGTCGTAAACCTGAGCATTCAAAGGAGTTTCCAGATCAAGCCCCTGCTCGGTCAGCTTTGACTTCAGATCTTCCGTCCGCTTCAAGTTCGCTTCCCTTGAGTAAGTCTCAGCAAGCTGGGCAGCGAATCCGCCTGGGAGATTCACATGGAGGAACTCGGCAATTTCCAGAACAGCCTGTTCAGGCTTCTCCTGAATATCATCGTAGCGCTGCACAAAAACATGCGGATGAGCCCGCCAGAAACGGTCGTTGACAAGAATCTGATGGATCATCCCGGTACGGACAATCTCCTGAAAACTTTGCTTGCGTTTGTACATCAATGAGAAAATCACGTCGCGCACGTCGCGATGGGCATAAAGACCAATCGCCCGGCTGCGAAACATCGCATTCGTATAAGAATGGTGGCCCTCATGACCTTTGAAAATACGCACCAACGTCCTGCTACGGCTCGCCCTGGGTGCCTCATTATATTCCGGGCCCGTCATATAACCAAGCGGCTGAACCTCAACAGGCCCACCCTTATCGCGGGCAAATTCCAGGACTTCTATCGCAATTTCGTACTGCCATGTGGAGCACGATCGATACATTCCACAACAGAAGATGTCCATCCGTGATCACCCCATCCTTGGGACGACTTTTTATTTTCCAAATCACATCAGCAGTTCTTTACGTATCAAAAACTGCCGTGCCAATCACCATACTGAAGTCGAGACTCTAAAATATCGTAATCCCTGAATAAGTAAAGAGATTAAAATCAGACATCCCAAAAATCATGAGATCGAATCCATTTTCACTGACACTTAACGCCAAGCCCACTTTCAAGACACACTGCAAAGTCTGAACCGATCAGGGCTTGACGCTCAACTTTTGCAAATTATCTGATATCATGAGTTACGATCCCGGCTTCGACTCAAACCATTCGACACACGAACATTCGACCGAGCCACAGAGATCCGGTCACGTGCGGCCCTGGCTGCATTGCCTGGACGCTTTTCAATCCGCTCATCACAGCCGTCGTGGAGAAAATCCAATACACATTTGATCTGGTGAGTCGTAATCTGGGTATCGTACAAGTCGGTCATCATGGCTCATTTCCTCGTCTTTTGGTTCAGTTCCATCAGCATCACTCGCTCAACCCATAGGACGAAAAAGCAATGTTGATGCCAATACTCCACGATTTTTGTGAATATTCCCCCCTCACCCATGCGATGAATTCTTGAAGATCCTGAATTCCAAGCCATAAACCCACTTCGGTATCATCTAACGCACTCAACCAATCGACTCCCCAAACGGCTTCACTAAGCGCGCAAAACAAGCACTATGCCAAACAACAAGGCAGCATTCCACCAAGCCGTCTATCTGACTGGCCCCACTGCCGTGGGAAAGTCGGACGTCAGCCTGCTCTTGGCGGAGAGATTAAACGCCGAAATCATCGCTCTTGACGCCATGACCCTTTACAGAGGCATGGATATCGGAACCGCAAAGCCTTCAAGAATTGAACAAACCCATGTCAAACATCACCTTATAGACACCTTAAGCCCTCAGACTCCCTCCTGCCTCAAGACTTACATCCAATCTGCCCACGCCGTGCTTAACGATATTGCAGGACGCGGCATGACTGCTCTTTTTATTGGCGGTGCTCCGCTCTATCTCAAAGCATGCCTGCGTGGACTCTCCGAACTTCCTGAAACGAACGAGCAAGTGCGACTCGAACTGACGGCCCAAGCCGAGGCTCTTGGTGTCACGACTCTCCATGAACAGCTTGCCCTGATTGATCCTGAGAGTGCCTCAAAAATCGCCAGTACAGATCTTCGCCGTATCGTTCGGGCTTTGGAGATCTACAAAATCAGTGGAGAACCGCCCAGCACCTTACGCAACCGGCACGATCAACTGGCCCCTTCCACAGTGCCTGTGATTGCTCTGACCAGAGATCGCCAATCGCTTTATGACCGAATCAACAAACGCGTTGAAACCATGTTTGCTACAGGACTTCTGGAAGAAGCCGCCGCCCTGCCCCAGCCCCTTTCGCACACCGCCCTGCAAGCCGTGGGATATGCGGAGGCTTTCGACCTGCTCGGCTCCAAAATCACGCTCGCTCAAGCCATCGAAAAAACCCAGATCCGCACCCGACACTATGCCAAACATCAGCTCACCTGGTACCGCAACTTAAGTGAAACAAAAGGCTTCCGGATTGACAAACATCCTTTGGAAGAGCAAGTCAACCTGCTCTTCCAACAGATTCGGACGATCCAATCAGGGCAAGAAGTTCCAGGCGACCCGATCTGAGTTATTCCTGACTCAGAAACACTTTATGAGGCTGGGCCCAAAATAGCCCCTCATGCTCCACACCCTTGGCCAATGCCGCCAGCTCGCCAGCTGGGCCAATCAGCGCAACCTCTTGATCCTGAACAATTTCAACCGCCGGATCGGTCACAGGAACAGGACGTCCGCGAGCCACGAGATTCAGAGTCTCTTCGTTCAGAATCACTTGAGGCCACCCTTGAAGAGCTCGGGCTGAGGGCTGAACTTCATCGCCCAGATTCGGGGTGTCCAGCAACTTCTCAATCGCAATCGCCTCGTCCACATGAAACGGCCCAATCTTTGTGCGCCTCAGGGTTTCAATCATCCCACCGACCCCGAGTTTTTCGCCCAGGTCACGCGCAATCGAGCGAATATAAGTACCGGCGCCACATTCGACCACGATGTCAAGAAACGGCCAGGAGTAATCTTTGATCACGATCTGGTCGATCCGCACAGGTCTGGCTGTAAGCTCCACTTCCTGACCCTTTCTGGCCAGTTCATAAGCCCGTTTGCCGCGCGTATGAATGGCGGAAAATGATGGAGGCGTCTGCATCATCTCAGGCCCGGTCAGACTCGCCAATGCCGCCTCAATTTCAGGCAAAGGCACAGGGTTCGCCTCCGAATTCGTCAGCCAGTCGCCATCGGCATCGTCGGTCGGGCTGGTGGCCCCCAGGCGGATGCGTGCCTCATACGATTTATCGAGCCTGTGCGTAATCTCAACAAGTCTTGTGGCCGTTCCCACAGCCACTAGCAGCAAGCCTGTGGCCAATGGATCAAGGGTTCCCGCATGTCCCACTTTCAGTTTTTTCCAGCGCCACTGCAGCTTATTGAGAGCATCCCTCGACGTGGGTCCTGAGGCTTTATCAATCAGCAACCAGCCCGCCAGATCTTTCAGATTCAGCGGCTTACGATCTTCCAATGGGCGATCTGTCACGTTTTTTTATTTCACAATCACTTTGAGAGGTATTCGGATCTTGGCTGGTGGTAGGCAAAACTGATCCGTACAGACTTGATACGCCACAACCAATGTCGCCACAAGCTCTTTTCCAGACGCATCTTTTGGAACCATCAATGTCGCTTTCAACCGCGGCTTGCCTTCATAAATTGAGACCGGCTCAAGTCCGCTTGAGGGGAGCTGCTTAAGCTCGCCCGGCGGATAGTCCACCTTTGTCAGAGTCAAAGGTTTTGACGCCACTTCATCCATCGTCAGTTCCGTTGGCTTGGCCGAATCGGTGGTCGAGGGATTGCCGTAAGTATGGTAGCCACTTGCGATTTCAAGCTCCACTTCGACCGTCAGTTCCGTCCCGGCCGCGACCTGCCTCGGCTTGTCGTCCACCAATCGAACCTGTACCGGTGTCAATTTTTTAGGAGCTGGCTTCGGATCCCCTGTCACTGCAACTACTTCTGTCTGTTTATCGCCTGCTAGCCCCTGAAGCCTGACCGCGGCCCTGACAAAGCTCAAAACCGAGTCAGGCGAGCTGGAAAAGTATCCGCTGGAGGCCTCCACACTTCTCCTGGCAGAATCCATAAACGCCTTATCACCCGTTAGTTCCGCCAGCTCGACCAGCGTCAGCGTGGCCAGCCCGGCAGGACTAGGCAGGGCATTATCGAACCAGTTTCTGGGCCTCACAAAGAGGTCTTTTGAGTCCGTATTAGTCTCAAAAAAGCCGCCATTCTTCTGATCCTCAAACTGGGCGATCATCTCGCTGGCAAGTCGCTTGGAATGGCCCAGCCATTGCGGCTCACCACTGGCCTGATGCAGTTTGACAAGCCCGTAAATGAGATACGCATAATCCTCCAGAAACGGCCCTTCCTGCGAATAAACAGTGCCTCTGGAAACATGCCTTAAGCCTTTTCCTGTACTATGCTTATCCAACAGAAAAGCAGCGGCCTTTTTCGCCATATCCAAGGCCGGTTTATGCCCTGTCAAACGATTCGCATCGGCCAGACCGGCGATGGTCAAACCAGTCCAGGAAGTCAGGCACTTATCGTCCTTGGCCGGCTGTTTACGAGCCTGACGAATTTCGGCCAGTTTTTGCTTGATGGGTAAGAGCTTCTGACGAATCTCGGGCTCGGTCAGCTTCGATTCCACTGTCAAACTCGTCCAACGTTCCGGTATGGCCAGAATAGTGTCGCGATTCTCAAAATTCGGAGCCTGATTCAGCCCATAAACCTGCTTAAACAAAGCCGCCTCCGGCTGATCTTTCAAAACAGTCTCAAGTTCTGATTTGAGCCAGAGATAGGTCGCCCCCTCCTGCCCTTCCGTATCGGCATCAAGCGACGAATCAAAGCCACCACCCGGCTGAGTCATATCGCGCTCAATAAATGAGATCGTGTCGTTCACCTCAGCCTTCCAGCGATCGTCGCCGGTTCGGGCGAACGCAGTTGACGCCACACTGAGCCATAAAGCGTTGTCATAAAGCATCTTCTCGAAGTGCGGAACCGTCCAGTATCGGTCCGTACTGTACCTATGAATCCCGCCCCTCAAATGGTCGCGAATTCCACCTCTAGCGATGTTATCCATCGTGGTCAGGGCCATCTCCCGAGCCTGCTTCGTTCGAGCTTTATCGTTGATGATCTCAGGCTTTTCAACCATGTCCCAAAGGAACAACAAAATCCCTGGCTCAGGAAATTTAGGCGACTTGGGCTTTTTGGAACTTGATCCGAAGCCTCCATAATTCGGGTCAAACTGTTCGGCAAGTTCCACCAAAGTGGCTTTGGCCAGATCGGCTTGAATCGGTCCCCGGCGCATCAGACCTGATTCAGCGGCAGCGATCCGCCGGGCAGCGTTGGAAAGATTCTCAGCGTCGCGGTCCAGCTCTTTGCGATTATCGCGCCAGGCATCGCGCACGCGTTTGATCAAAGTCTCAAAACCTTCATCGCCATCTTTGTCGCGAGCGGCCATGTAGGTCATCCCGAAAAACGGGCGACCATCAGGGTTTATCATCATATTCATCGGCCAGCCGCCACCGCCTGAGAAGGCCTGAAGGGCGGCCATGTAAACGGCATCCACATCGGGCCTTTCTTCGCGATCCACCTTCACGCAGACGAACGTATCGTTCATGAGCTTGGCGATGGCTGGGTCAGAGAAGCTCTCACGCTCCATCACGTGGCACCAGTGACAGGCTGAATAACCGACGGATAGAAAGATCGGCTTGTTCTCTTTTTTCGCCCGCTCAAACGCCTCAGTCCCCCACGGATACCAATCGACGGGGTTATGGGCATGCTGGAGAAGGTAAGGGCTGGCCGACTTCGCCAGCCGATTCGCCCTCGGCGTTTTTTCGTCTGCCTGAAGTTTTACAGAGCAACTGACCAGCAAGAGAGTTACAAATAACAGAAGTGCTGTTTTTCTGAACCTGCGCGGAATCCACATGATGTTTGTACTCTGTTGTTCATGACCGAAGCGCGACGGAACTTTTTGAATCAGATCTCAGGATAGGCCAGTTTGCACTTGAACATCAAGGCCCGACAGAGATTTAAGGAATATCCGAATTCAGTTCATTAAACGTGGCCGAGTCAGACCAACAAGCGATTCCACTCGATCGAGAGCCAGATGGCAAAGTGCCACGGCACAAGCGTCGGCCATGTCGTGAGGCTCAGGAAGTTCCACCAGATTGAGCTGAATCTTGACAGCCTGCTGCATCTGCTCTTTGGGAGCACGACCGCTGCCGGTCAGGATTTTCTTGATCTGAGTGGGTGCATAACCCCTGACCTGCACGTGGCGAAGCTGGGCGGCCAGCAGGATCACGCCTCGGGCATGAGCCATCAAAATCGCGGTTCGAGGATGCTTGGTGTGCGAGTGAATCTTTTCCACTGCAAGGAATTGCGGCTTGTATTCGTCAATAATTTCGAGGATCCCCTGATGCAGATCCACCAGCCGACCATCGGAATCTGCCCCTGGTGTGGACTTCGGGCGTAGCACTCCCGCTTCGATCAGGCGACCCATCGGGCCGCCCAATCCGCTGGTGCAATCCATCACGGCATAACCGGTGGTACCAAGCCCGGGGTCAACCCCCAAAACCCTTCCTGGGTTAAACTTTGGCTCGGCTTTTGGCTCAGTTGCCAATGGTTTCGGAGATCCATTCCGGCTCGCCATAACGATCGCCTAGCTTTCGGGTTAGAATCAACCACGTTTCCAGGTCGTCTGGCCGCCAGACCGATCTTCCAGAACCACATTCAAGGCCGTCAGCCGATCGCGAATTTCATCGGAAAGTGCGAAATTCTTCGCCGCCCGAAGCTCTTTCCGCAGGTGCAGCAGAAGATCCATCAGATGACCTACAAAGGCATCGTCAGACTGAGTTTCCGAAGCGGGTGGAGCTTCAAAAAGTCCCAGAATCAGGGTCAGCTCGCGGAGCACCGTCACGCCCAGAATCCATTGATCCTTGGCCAGAGTCTCAGGAACAGGCTGCCCCGTCGCAGGCCCTTCAAGCTGATGCTGGTCGGCAAACCGGTTAAGCGTTCTGACAAGCTCGTAAAGCTCTGCCAGGGCAGCACCTGTGTTGAAGTCGTCGTCCATGGCGTCGAGGAATGTTTTGCGGTGCTCGGCCACTTGTTCCAGAAACGGAGTGCCGTCGGTCCCGAAATTGCCACGCTTGGAAGGGGCGGCCAGCGAGTAGAACGACAGGCCACTGACTCGATCAAACCGATCGAACAGATTGCGGAAGGCCTTTAGGCCACGACCGATTTCGTCGAGTCGGGAGTTCCCAAAATCAATCGGGCTTCGATAATGGCTGGAAAGGATCAGGGCCCGAATCACGTCAGGCTCAAATTTGACCAGCAAATCCTTCATCAGAACGACCGTATCTGGGTCGCTCTTGGAAATCTTGCGTCCATTCTTGGTGAGCAAACCGTTATGCATCCAGTATTTAACGAACGGCTTCTCGTGATAGCTTTCACTTTGGGCGAGCTCGTTTTCGTGGTGTGGAAAGACGAGGTCAAGCCCGCCTCCGTGAATGTCAAAACTGGGCCCGAGAAACCGCATGCTCATGGCCGAGCATTCAATGTGCCAGCCTGGCCGCCCTGGACCGAACTTGCTCTCCCAGGCCGGTTCGCCGGGCTTGGAGCCTTTCCAAAGTGCAAAATCGCCTGGATGCTTCTTCAGGCTTGAAGGCTCAATCCGGGCCCCCACTTTCAGCTCTTCAGGGTCTCTGTGAGAGAGCTTGCCGTAGTCCGTGTCGCTGGAGACATTGAAATAGACATCTCCACCAGAAGGATATGCAATCCCTCGTTCTACAAGGCTTTCCGTGATTGTCAAAATCTCGTTGATATGCTCTGTAGCGCGTGGCATGTGGTCGATCCCAGTCACGTTCAAGGCTTCCAGACAGCGCAAATAATCGGCTGTCACAGCCTCGGCCAGAGCTTGAACGGTGGTCCCGTCCTTGGCGGCCTGGATAATCAGCTTGTCGTCAACATCGGTGATGTTCACCACCCAGTTGACCTGATAGCCTTCAAAAGTGAGGTAACGCTTGACTGTGTCAAAGATGACAGGGCCGACCATGTGGCCGATATGACTGTCGGAATAGACCGTGGGGCCACAGACATACATCCCTACATGAGGAGCCTTGAGAGGGACGAAATCTTCTTTGGTCTGGGACAGTGTGTTATAAACCCGCAGCGACATGGCGATTGACTTTCCGTCTGTGAAATGGATCAGGTCTTTACAGTATATGGATTTGTGTCAGTCTCGAACAGGCCGTTCCAGGAGGACAACAGCTTCAGCCTGCATGGCTTCCCTGCGTCCCACAGGACCGACCTTCTCACCGGTTTTGGCCTTGAGATTGATCCGATCCTCTTGAACATGAAGAAGTTGGGCCAGTTTTGACTTCATCTCCGCCTTGTATGGCAGGAGCTTTGGAACTTGGGCATGGACAATGATATCGGCATTGACGAGCGACCAGCCGAGCGATTCGACCAGACCGACCACATCGGCCAGAAGTCGTGAGCTGTCAAGGTCTTTACAGGCAGGGTCGGTATCGGGAAAGTGCTCGCCGATATCGCCTCGACCGATCGCCCCCAGAAGGGCATCGGCAACGCAGTGAAGCACGATATCGGCATCGGAGTGGCCAAGCAGGCCCAGTTCGTGTTCGATCCGCACACCAGCCAGGATCAACGGGCGGCCTTCTACAAGTCGGTGCGTATCATGCCCTAATCCGACTCGGAACTCCTTGTTCATACTCACTCTCCGACATTTTCAAAGCGAACTGGAGGGCATGCGGATTGTTGCCCTGAATGACTGAATGTAATGCAAATGAAGAGTTTTGACCACACCAAAGAAGCGTGAACGCCATCGGGCCATGGCCAAAGACCGGACAGTCGCCATTTTTCGCAACAGCACAACGCTCGCACCTGTTTGTTTCACAAACCCTTTGAATTGTTGATTTAATTCGACTTGGATGAGGTTATTTAAGAAATCCGAACGATTTTTCCATTTTTTTCGTAACTTTCAAATGTTTCGAGCGTAAGACCTATAGGGGAAGTGCGAACGAGCCAGTTGGTGCTGGTGCCTGTTACGCATTTGAGAGGGCAAGAGCTTTGCCGAATATCGGCAGGGCCCGGTGATACGAAGGACCTGACCACCATGCTGGTACTAAGCCGTAAGTTGAATGAGAGCATCGTCATCGGCGATAAAATCACCCTGACGGTCGTGAAAATTGACCGCAACTGCGTGCGACTCGGAATCGACGCTCCTCAGGACGTTACGATCTTTCGTCAGGAATTACTGGATAGGATCATCGATCCTGCTTCAGAACCCGTACGCAATGGCTCGATTCATGAGTCGTAATCCGCCTGAGGCATGTCGATTCGGAGAAATCAAAAAATCTTTGATCGACATGAATCTCGGTTCTGTTACCCTGATGAACTGAAAACAAACTCAGAACGGTCATCGAGGGATCGCTTAAAGTCCTTCTTACTAGGAGACTTGAGCAAAACCTGTGGATTCGAAAACGACGAGGCATTTGCGTTCATGTCCCATTCTGATCAAACTGGCCTGGATCGTCGCAACTGGATCAAGATCTCGGCCGCTAGCATCGCCGCAACTGCAACCAGAGGTTCGACATCCGCACAGGATTCACCCACCACGCCGGTTGATATCATCAAGACGTCCGACCCGGTTCCGACTCGCCCGCTGGGCCGTTCGGGCATCCCGGTTTCGATGCTGAATCTGGGCACGTTCCGCAACCCAGGCTCGGATCGCCTCCTGCGATTCTCATACGCCAATGGTGTCCGATATTTTGACACAGCAGACACTTACGGCTCAGAGCCAGTGATTGGCCGCTGGCTAAAAGAAGATCCCGCCATCCGTAAACAGATGTTTCTGGTCACCAAAGAACATCCGAAAACGCCTCAGCAATTTATTGACAAACTTGATGAACGCTTGGCTGCACTTCAGACGGACTACGTCGATCTCTACTTAATTCACGGGATTGGAAACACTTACGGCAGCGACTATAAATGCCTGGACTGGCCGAAGTCGAAGGAATGGCAAGCCGCCTTTGAGAAAATCAAGAAGTCAGGCAAAGCCAAACTCGTAGGTTTTTCATGCCATGATGCAAGACGTTCTGAATTCCTCCAAGCTGCGGCTGATGGAGGGTTTGTCGACGCCATCATGGTGCAGTACACCCCCTGGCTGGATAAGGAATCCAAGCTGAATAAAGCCCTTGACGCCTGCCACAAAGCGGGCATAGGCCTGATCTCCATGAAGCAGATATCTGGCTTTGGCGATAAGGTTCTGAAAAATGTGCCGAAGCATGTGCCTTATTTAAAAGAGAAAAATCTGACCGCTTATCAAGGGCTCCTGCACGCCATTTGGTCCGACGAACGGATTTCGTCCGTATGCGTCTCGATGGTCAACACGGATCAGATTCGCGAAAACACGGCCGCCATCAAGTCGTTTGAGCCGATGAAGCTGACTGATATCCACGACCTACGTGACACAGTTCTGGCATGTGGCCGAACACTTTGCGCTGACTGCGATGGCCAGTGCTCGCGTGCTGGTGGAACCAAAGCCAGCCTGGGCGATTTGACCCGCCTTCTGACATATCACGATCAATACGGGTATCGCTCGGAAGCCAAACGGCTGTATCGGGAACTGGCCCCTGAAAGTTGCGATTGGTCTGATGCCGATCTGGCCCTTGCCGAAGCCGCCTGCCCGAATCATCTGAAATTCAGCAGCCTGTTACCGCGAGCCAGCCAATGCTTGAGCTAAAGCATGGCGATTTCGATTCAAAACCGATCAGATTACAGTCAACTTCAAAAAAAACGCGATAAGATTGTGGACACAGACAACCGGTCTTGTTAAACAGGTAGTAGAAAGAATTTTGGTCATCCATGCGGGCCATGGTTTGGCGGAAACCCGTCAAGTTGCACGTGTGTGATCTGGATTCTCCAAAAAAAGAAAAATCAGGAGCGATTCGCCATGTCCGTATCTGATCAAAATGCTTTGGATCGACGCGAGTGGATGAAAGTCTCTGCCGCAGGTGTAGCTGCCACCGCCGTTGCCGGTTCAGCCACCGCACAAGAAAAGGCAGACGAAGTTCAGAAAGTTTCGGATCCTGTCCCAACCCGCCCCTTGGGCCGGTCCGGGATCCCAGTCTCCATGCTGAACCTTGGGACATGGCGTAACCCTGGCCTGGATCGCCTCTTGCGATTCTCTTATGCCAACGGTGTCCGCTATCTCGATACCGCAAAAAGCTATGGCTCAGAACCTGCCATCGGCCGTTGGCTGAAGGATAATCCTGACGCCCGCAAGAATATTTTTCTGGTCACCAAAGATCACCCGAATACGCCCGACCAGCTGATCAAACAACTCGACGAACGTCTGGCCGCTCTGCAGACGGATTATGTCGATCTGTTCTTTATCCACGGCATTGGCGACAGTTACGGCAAAGATTACAAGTCCCTTGACTGGCCAAAGTCAAAGGAATGGAAAGACGCGTTCGAGAAGATCAAGAAGTCCGGCAAAGCCAAGCTCGTGGGCTTCTCCTGCCACGACCAAAAGCGGACCGAGTTTCTTGAATCGGCTGCCCAAGGTGGTTTCGTAGACGCCATCATGGTTCAGTACAGCCCTTGGCTGGACAAAGACGCCCCTCTCAACCGGGCCCTTGACGCCTGCCACAAGGCTGGTATCGGCCTGATCTCCATGAAGCAGGTGGCCGGCACCGGCGACAACATTCTGAACGATGTGCCCAAGCACGTGCCTTACCTCAAAGAAAAGAAGCTCTCAGCTTACCAAGGTTTGCTGCACGCCATCTGGTCTGATGAGCGGATCTCTTCCGTCTGCGTTTCCATGCGGAACACCGATCAGATTCGCGAAAACACATCCGCGATCAAGTCATACGAGCCAATGAAGCTGACCGATATCCATCAGCTCCGCGACGCTGTATTGGCATGTGGTAAAACACTTTGTGCCGACTGTACAGGTCAATGTGCCACAGCCGGTGGGACCAAGGCCAAGCTGGGCGACCTGACCCGCCTTCTGACATACCACGAAGATTTCGGGTATCGCTCAGAAGCCAAGCGGATGTTCCGCGAAATGGACGCTGAAAGCCGCGACTGGGCCGATGCCGATCTGGCTGCCGCTGAAGCCGCTTGCCCAAACAAGCTCAAATTCAGCAGCCTCCTGCCACGCGTCAATGAGTGCCTCTCCTGAACTTGATTTACGATCCACTATGAGCCATTTCTCTGGCCTCATAATGATTTACAAGAAGACCTCCACCATTTGGTGCAGGTCTTTTTTTCGTTCGAATATTTTACACAAGTCTTTAAAGGTCTTATTATTCCACGTTTTTCTATCTGGTTTTCCATCCCTCAGGGCAGATGATCAGATTCTTGTCGGTGAGCTCTTCAAGTGGGAGTTAAAAGTCGCCCCTGATGCTCAGAAAATCAAGCCCTTATTGAATCCGCCCATGTCTGGAATCTTACACTCGGAGATCGACGGTCAGGATCGTCAAAACCACCATATCTTCCTCATCCCCAACCAGCCGGGACAACTGGCGATAGAACTTTCGACCAGCCCCAACTCCAAAAAAATCAAAAAAACTGTGGTGGTAAACCCCTGGCCAATGGATCCCCCTTCCACGGGTATCCGGGCGGGTGTTGGCAAAATCTCTGGTCACTGGATTCAGCCCACTCCTGATCTAAAGGTGGGAGAAATGATCCAGCTCAAGCTCAGGCTTGAAGGAGACTCCGCTATGGCGATTCCATCAGCCCCAGAACTGGCAGTCAAGCACGGCGATTCCATGATCCTGGCTCGGTGCCTGGGAGTTCACCAAACCTGGCCTTCGGACACTCAAGGTTCCTCTCAGGAATGGACTTACGAAGTATCTGCCAGAGGACCGGGCCGTTATCAGGTTCAGCCGCTCCGGATTCATACATGGGATAAAACGTCGCAAAGTCTCCAGACTAAGCTGATTTCAGGGATAAGCTGGGAAGTGGTGGCAAGCCCCATTTTCAACCTTGAAACAGCTCAGACACCAACGTCCCCATCGAACTCTAAGAACTTTATGCATCGAGTTTTACTATCCACAGGAGTCTTAGCTGTCGTATTGGCCTCGGTTTTACTAACCCTGTACACAGGTCTTTACTACTGGCTGAAATTACATGTAAAGCTATATCAAATATCGTCTTGTACAGATCAGGCCAAGGCACGGATCTGGTACAGGCGATTGGAACCTTTATGGGCGAAGTGCCGATATGTGCAAAAAAAGTGCCCACCAAAATGGCGGGCTTTGGATCTGTCCCGATGGGCAGCACTTGAGAGGCTGGCGTTTGGAAATCTGAAGGATCAGGATCAGAATCCGATCCGATAGACTTCCTTATATTCGCGCTGGTCGGGGGCTCGACGCGTGTGAGCCACAAAACCGTCGAGCTTGAAGCTCGGAATCGGTTTGCCGGTAAGCATTTCGATATTGGTCAGTGGATCGCCTTCATCTGGGCATACGAACAGATAAGCGACACCATCGCGTCCCATCCGGCCAGTTCTGCCAATCCGGTGGACGTAGTTTTCTGGATCTTCCGGAATGTCGTAATTGAAGACGTGGCTAATGCCTTCCACGTCAATACCACGACCGACCACATCGGTAGCGACCAGAATTTTGACTTGTCCCTGACGGAAACCAGCCATCACGCGATTCCGGGCCGGTTGGGCCAGGTCACCGTGAATCAGGCCCACTCCTCCAAATTTACGGCCCAGACGCTGCCCCAATTTCTCGACACCGCGTTTGGTACGTGTAAAGACGATACACTGGCGGGGCTGATCCTTCTGCAACAGATGCTGCAACAGGTCAAGCTTTTTATCGTGGTCCACAGTGATGTAATACTGCTTGATGGACTCAACCGAGATCTCGTCACGCGAGAGGTTTAGCTCAATCGAGTCGTGCATGTACTTGCGAGCCAGGAACCGGATGTCGTCAGACAGGGTGGCTGAGAGCAGGAGTGTCTGGTGAGGGTCGGGAACGCTTCTGAGGATACGTTCAATGTCGTCGCGAAAACCGATGTCGAGCATCCGGTCAGCTTCGTCCAGAACGACGTGGTAAACCTCGTTCAGGTCAAGGGCTCGACGCTCGAGTAAATCCATCACCCGGCCCGGGGTTCCCACCACAATGTCCACACCCCGTTCGAGAGAACGAAGCTGACGGACGATTGGTTCGCCCCCGTATAGGCCACGAACTTTTACGTCCAGGCCCTGAATCAACTTTTCGATCTCAGTGACGATCTGCTGGACAAGTTCGCGCGTTGGGGCCAGAATGATGGCCTGAGGCGCGTTTGAGGATTGTTCCAGCATCTCCAGTAACGGGATGGCAAATGCGGCGGTTTTGCCACTGCCTGTTTTGGCTTGCCCGATCACATCACGACCTAGAAGTGCGTGTGGGATCAACTCGTTTTGGATGGGGGTGGGCGATGAATAGCCACGACGGGCTAAAATTTTGAGCATCGGCTTTGATAGGCCGAGCGATTCAAATTTGACTTCGGCGAGGGCCGGAGAATTTGATGAGCCTGATGGCGAATCTGGTGGAGCCATAACCTGTGTGGTTGTGTGATCGTCTTGGTGGACGGAAGACTTTTCTTGTTCCCGCTCTTGTTGTATTCTCATATGTGATAGATTCTACGAACTTTGCCGACTTTTTGTCAACTGATCCCGCTCAGGATTCTGACGGACTCACTGACAGAGGCCAGCAGGGTCGCACTCAATTTACCCTCCCTACTTTCACGGTGACTTCCATGAGCATCGACCCAACAGGTCCAGACGAATATCAGACAAGCTCCGCGCCGGTCACGGCTCCGGTCGCTCAGGCGACACCTGCGGAGATTCAGCAAAAGTATCGCCAGTTCATTGAACTTCTGCCACTGACACTGGCGTTGGCAGGTTTGCCCGTCTCCGAGGGCAGACTTTACAGTGAAGATCAAATTGATGGTCGGGCCATGACGATTCGAACGGCATATCGTCTGGCAAGAAGTACCACTCGCGACATCCTGGGCGGGTCGTAAGGGGGGTGACGCCTGAACGACCAGAAGCTGGGTGATTGGGAATGATTGACGGATTGGCCCTTGGCCGATACCAAAACTGTTCTCATCAAGCGGCGAGCCAATTTTCATCTGGCTCTTCGGGGCGGTTTCAAAAAATCCGCCCGACCACTTTTCCAATGTGGACCGCAACTCTCAACTTATGGTCGGAAGGGCAAAATCCATGACAAATGAGCCGCAAGGGCGAACACGTCCGATTCGAGCCGCAATGGTGGGCCTGGCCACCGATGCCATTGATTCGGTGCAGCGTATCACACGTTTGCCGAATGGGACTCTGCTGGGCGGCTCGCGTCAAAGCCACGACCAAATGCGGGAAGTGGCTTTGCGGCTCGAAGTGGAGCTCGAACGACTTGGAGTAGGCCTGGCCCAACTCTCACCGAGCGAACTCGCTGAAGTGGCCTGGCGGATCGACTCCCCTGAGATGTTCGAATTCGCCGAGAGGCTCGACGATGGCCTCCGCCGCCGCGATGTCCACTTCCACGAAAGCTCGCCTGAGCTCCTGATGGAAATCAGCATGGAACTGGTCAACGAAAGCTCCATGTATAGCAATTGATGATGTGAAGCCATCATCTATTTTTAAAATGACCATCGCTTACACACTCAGCCCAATTTGGGCTGAGTTTTTTATGTTTTAAGGATCAGGGCGGAAATAACTTCCCGTTTTTAAAACCAAATAACCGGGGCTAGCGCCAAGACCGGCTAGATAAGAGGCGATAGCCCCGGTGTCTTGGTTTGAACCTAGCCGCCGGGCGCTAGCCCCCGGTTCGCGGAAGATTAATAACCGGGGTGTAATTATCTAGCCCCCGGTTCGCGGAAGATTAATAACCGGAATGTAATTATCTAGCCGCCGGGCGCTAGCCCCCGGTTCGCAGAAGATTAATAACCTGGGTGTTTGAATCTACCCGCCGGGCGCTAGCCCCCGGTTCGCAGAAGATTAATAACCGGGGCTAGTGCCAAGTCCGGCTAGTTAAAAGCAAAGTTGTGCTTGGCTACGATTGGCCTAAAAAGCGGAAGTTATTTTCTGCCCGTCCCTAAGGTGCTACATCACCATAGCTTGAATCGAATAGGATCGAAGTAGAACACCCCCATTTATAGTCACTTGCCTCCTATTTTTTTATACCCGGTGACCAGTAAACCGACGACCCCCACCAGCCCTAGCAGTTTCGCGATGTAATTGCTGAAACTCACAGGTTCTTCGGCGATGATCGATGGAGTATCCGGGCTGTGGTTTTTGTGGATATTTTTGCTGCTCGGCATTTTGATTTTGCCTTTGATCATATCAACCACTCTGGTCTCTTCGTCCAGCTTTGGCCAAAAAGTCGAATCCGGATAAGACTTGTCAAAAAAGATGGATTCCGGTGGACAAATGATGGTCGTTTTAATCTGTAAAGAATTCTTCGGGTCTTTATTATCATACTGTAGAAAAACGGAATTCAACGGAAATTGTTTGCCTTGAACGGTATCGAGCGATGTGGCGGCCCACTCGGAATACGGCCTTAACTGTTGTCGATCCTTATCATTCATGAAAAGGAAATATCTGAGAACCCAACCGCTTTTTTGATCAATCCAATATTCATGAACAAGCTGGTCATTGGCTCCGTTGACCTTGTCAAATTGGAACACCGAGCATTTACGACCAAGCCATTCCTGTTCACGAAGCTCGTTTTTCTACGCCAGGCAATCATAAATGGGCTTGAGTCCAACAAATTGATACCTGAGCATCTCCGGCCTTTCTTTTCGACCCGTATTCTCCATTCCAAAATAACTGGTAATCCTAAAACGATCCGATTTTATTTTATTCGCTTCTTCCACTAAAAAACGCTGGCCGGCTTGCTTGCCATCAAGATAATTTAATTCCTTCATAACGGATGGGCTATTATCACTTTTCATGGCGTAGCTAAAGAATAATTGGTCTTTGCTTGATTGAATAAAGTGCTTGTCGGAATGGTACGTTTTAGGATATTCGTCAGGTCGGTTTCCGCCCACCCAATCATAATCAAAAGTATAATCGAGTTCAATGGAACTCCACGAAGTCGTTGCGGATTGATTGGAATTGGCAAGTATCTGAGACGTAATTTTATCAAAACTATAAGTATGATTAGATAAAACGACAAGCATGACGCTTAAAATCAATGATTTGAGGAATCTCTGGTTTGATGAAATCTTCATTTTTATCTCCTTGATATTGTATTGATAGATCAGACCACCTCATCGAACGTCATCGCCCATGTTCGAGTTGAGCGATGACGTTTATTGCTACTGTTCTTTTCGTGATTCCACGAAAACACTAGTTGCAAATAGCAAATGTAGTGCACATATTACCATTTGGCAAGCCACTTGTGCAATTGTACCAGGCTCCACAATCAAGTGAGCCTGAACTACACTCACATTTCCTGCACGCTGATTCACAAGTGCCAACCATAAAACCAGCGGGTAAACTTGGATTACTGCATCCATAACCCGCTGGAGTGCCATTAGCACAGTTAATACATCCGAGAATTCCAGGATCTGAGATGCAGTCATATCCTGGTTCGTTTGTAAACTGTTGCGCAATAGTATGCGCGGCTTGAAATCCCAAAAGACTTGTCATTGCTAATGACATGATCATTAGCACTTTCTGTTTTTTCATCAGACAGACTCCCAATTAATGATCAACTTTCAAAGCACACAAGCTCAATAGCAGACCAAACGCCCACAAATATTAGCTTGTGTCAAAAAGCATCGGCACTGATCGTTTCGCCGCCGCTTCTTGTTCCAATTGCTCTCCAAATTTCTTTGGAGATTGTAGATTTGAACCAGTGAACCGATCCATCCGCCATGACTGCATTAACACCACCCGGATGGTAACTTCTCGCGGCAAACACGCCACGTCCAAAACTACTTTTCCAGCCGCAATCCGGAATCACTGAATTTGGTGTGGCAGACATGAAGAATTCGGAATAAATGGCCCCTGAGATCATCCAATTTCGCCCCGAATTGGTTTGGACGCCACTCAGATATGAACTATCGAGTGAGGAACAGATGTTAAGCCATTCATCCTGCGTGGTTGTTGAGTCGATATTGCGTTGCAAATCAATCCAATCTCTGGAAGATTGATATGAAGTTGAGCCGCCACCAACTTTTTTCTCACTTAATAGAAGTGTATTTGAGAGGCCATCGGTGATCATCGAGGCTGGTAGATAGTCATCCCAACCGAAAGGTCCAGTCCAATTATTCAGTAGCAAGTTTTGGGAAGGACCGCTTGTTGTGCCTGTCATAATGTTGGCACGATAACTTAATTTACCTGCGCTAGCATTTGGGTCCGAAGGACAAAGAAAAACAGAGATACCGGCTTCTGAAATAGTCAGATTCGCAGTGGGAAAGCTAATATCCAAACCAAAAATGATGCCAAGATTAATCGCATTGAAAAGACTGGTCGCTTCCAGATATGGTAATAGCTGGCAATGCATAGAATATGGGCTGACATTGGTTTTTGACACACCCGGGTTGAGGCTCGTGACCACACGAGGAAAGCCCTGGTGGGCGGTTTCGAATGACGATATCGCCAAGCCAAGATTTTTCAGGTTATTGGTGCATTGCGCCCGCCTGGCGGACTCTCTGGCCGATTGCACTGCGGGTAATAACATCGCTATTAGTATTGAGATGATGGAAATCGTGACGAGAAGCTCTATCAGAGTGATCCCGCGACGGTATGCTGAGTCGTTTTTTAAGATTGTCATTGAATCATTCCCTGCTCGTAATTACTGGAAGTGTAGTATAGCCCTCACTCTGACTATTTTAATCATATGGCAGAAACTGAAAAAAAAACAATAACATAACGCGGCCTCATGCCAATCTCCTAAATATTTTGAATATATACTTGTTGCGGTCAAAAAAGAGACATCCCATAACAGAATGATGCCGGAGGCATCAAAGCGAGTAGCCGGTGGTTGAGCGAAGCGACACCACCGGTC
>Ga0208720_1000100_pt1 | contig 22938 bp, 14 predicted proteins | sample LakMenEpi20Apr10_FD_150716 | JGI IMG/M metagenome (GOLD analysis project Ga0208720, IMG submission 150716) | Freshwater microbial communities from Lake Mendota, WI - 20APR2010 deep hole epilimnion (SPAdes) | ecosystem: Environmental > Aquatic > Freshwater > Lake > Epilimnion/Euphotic zone ...
TACCAAAACGAACCGTCTTCACGCCAGTGTGGCTGAAGTTGCTCACGGGTCACACGATCTGCCACCCTCTGCGTGAGCGACTTTGAGCGTTCATAATCCGCCTTTGATCCTTGCGCATGAACGGTTGGAATTCCTCCAATGAGAAAAATCCATAGCAAGGCCCAGACGTTTCCAAAACCCATATTCCTGAGTGAATATCTCATCTGGGCTGACCTGCTTTCAGTTTTGTGGATCGAGTCGGTTATTTGCGTTTCGCCATCAAGGCTTCAATCTCATCAGGCTCGATTGCAATATCGGCCATCAAATCGACAGGCCCATTTTCGGTCACCAGAATATTGTTCTCGAGACGAACTCCAAAACCCTCTTTAGGGATATAAATACCAGGCTCCACAGTCAGCACCCATCCTGGAGCAAAAGGCTCATGCATCAGGCCAACGTCATGCACATCAAGGCCAAGGACATGGCCCAATCCGTGCATGAAATACTTCCGGCATGCAGGTTCACTGGGCTTTTGATCGGTGATATCTTTCTGATCAATCAGGCCGAGGTTTAATAGCTCCTGATTCATCATTTCCTGAGATTCTTTGAACCAGTCTTTATGCAACTTGCCGACAACAGCGCCTGCAATCGAGGCTCTTTGGACTCTCAAAACAGCCTCATAAACATCTTTCTGGCGTTTTGTAAATCGACCTGATACCGGAATGGTGCGAGTTAAGTCGGCGTTGTAATTGGCGTAATTGGCGCCGACATCAATCAGCAGCAGCTCGCCATTTTTTAAAGTCTGATCATTCTGATTGTAATGCAGGATACAAGAGTTTTCTCCACCGGCAATGATTGGATTATATGCAAACTTGCATCTGTTACGAGTGAACTCGTGGATAAACTCCGCTTCCAGCTCAAATTCATTCACGCCTTGTCGAGTGGCTTTGGCAACGCGTTCGAAGCCTGATTTCGTCACCGAAATCGCTTTCTTCAGAAGTTGCATCTCGACATCCGATTTGACTGCCCTCAGGGCATGCATGATTTTTGCAAGTCGGTGATATTGATGCAACGGGTAGCGTGACTTGAGGTTGTGAATAAATCGGGCATCGCGGGTCTCCACTTCCACCACGGCTCGTTTGTGCTCATTTGAATTTAAATAGACCTGATCGGCATCGCACATCAATTGATGTAAAATGGTGGGAAAGCTGTCAAGCCACTTGATATTGCGTATCCCTGAAATGCTGATGGCCTGTTCTTTGGAATGTTTATGTCCTTCCCAGACTTTGAGATGCTCGTTTGGCTCTCTTAAAAACAGGATCTCACGCATGGTTTCGTCGGGATGGTCTGGGAATAAAGCTAAAACTGATTCTTCTTGTTCAATCCCACTTAAATAGAATAGGTCGGAATTGGCCTGCATGGTGAGGGAACCGTCCGCGTTGGTCGGAAGGATGTCGTTGGCATTGGCAATCGCGAGCGATCCGGGCTTGAGACTGGCTTTGAGTCGTTCGCGATTTTTGATGAACAGTTTGGCGTCGATGTGCAGGTGTCGCATGATTTTCTGGTGGACCTCAGGCGTATCGGGGCACGGTCACTTCCTGATTACCAACCGGCTGGCTTCACAACCCGTTGGTCTTTCGATTATGATCATGGTGCGCAAACAGGGCTCAGATTGTCGAGACCTTCCTGCAAGTTTCGGCCGATCCACTCTGACCAAACCGCTCTAAAATATGAAAAATGCTACATCATGACCACCGATAAGAAGCAACCCACCAACGCATCGGAATCGACGACCGGAATCGTCCAGATATCGATCGCAATTCTGGCTATCGTCGGGATTCTGGCCCACCTTGTCTTGCGCTTTGTGGTCGATTACCAGGGCGAATTCCAAGGCTTCAGGAATGTCGATCTGCCATTGATTGCGGTCTTGATCCTCGGTGGTATTCCGCTTGTCGTTGATCTGCTTGGCCACGTGCTTCGACTCGAATTTGGTTCTGATTTGCTTGCAGGCATTTCGATCGTCACCTCGGCAATTTTGGGTGAATATTTAGCTGGATCAATGGTCGTGCTGATGCTCTCTGGAGGCGAAGCACTTGAGGCGTATGCCGTGCGGCGTGCCACATCGGCATTGGCGGCGTTGGCCAAGCGTCTGCCGAGTGTCGCCCATAAAATGATCGGCACACGCATGTCGGACGTGCCGCTTGCAGATGTGAATGTAGGCGATCTGCTGGTGATTCTGCCTCATGAAACCAGCCCTGTGGATGGAGTGGTGATGGAAGGCCATTCCACCATGGATGAGTCGTTCCTGACAGGCGAGCCATACCACGTTTCCAAGGCTCCAGGGACTTCAATAATCTCCGGCTCGATCAATGGAGAAGGGGCGTTGACGATTCGTGCGGAGCAGCGGGCTGAAGATTCACGATACGCTAAAATCATGCGTGTCATGCGTGAGAGTGAGCAAAGCCGTCCGCAACTGAGACGCCTGGGCGATCAACTCGGAGCTTTCTATACACCGCTTGCCGTGACCATTGCCGTGCTTGCCTGGATTGTCAGCGCCGATCCCACACGATTTCTTGCCGTTCTGGTTGTGGCCACACCTTGCCCGTTATTGATTGCAATACCTGTCGCAATTCTAGGCTCAATTTCATTGGCAGCAAGGCGCGGGATCATTATCAAGGATCCAAGCGTTCTTGAGCGTTTGAGTACTTGCCGGACAGCGATTTTTGATAAAACGGGAACTTTGACTTATGGTCGCCCAAAAATTGCTGAAATCAGGTCGATGAATGAGATGTCGGATGATGTTTTGATTCGTCTGGCAGCAGGGCTGGAGCGTTATTCCAAGCATCCACTGGCGGAACCATTGTTACTCGAAGCATTATCGCGAAAATTGCCACCAGCCGAAGCTTCTGAAGTCTCTGAACGACCAGGGCAAGGTTTGGTTGGGCATGTTGACGGTTATGATCTTCAGATAACCAGTCGGGCGAAATGGCTGGTAAATCATCCGGAAGATGAGCCCAATCTGCCTGAAAATACGGCTGGACTTCAGTGCGTCGTGGGAGTAAATGGAAAGCTTGGAGCATTGATATTATTTCGTGATGAACCCCGGTCAGATGGCCAGTCATTTATTCAGCACCTGAAGCCGCACCACCGCTGGAACCGAATTCTTTTAGTCTCAGGCGACCGTGAAAGTGAAGTTCGTTATCTGGCGGACTTGGTGGGGATTACCGAAATTCATGCGGGCGTTTCACCAGAGGGTAAGGTGGAAATTACCCGTCGTGAGAATGCCAAAGCTCCGACTGTATTTATGGGTGACGGAATCAACGACGCTCCAGCTCTTGCAGCCGCCACAGTGGGAGTTGCATTTGGCCAGAATAGTGATATCACTTCGGAAGCTGCCGGAGCGGTGGTGATGGACGGCAGCCTGCGCAAAGTGGATGAATTATTGCATATCGGGACACGTCTGCGACGAGTGGCACTTCAAAGTGCCGTGGGTGGGATGGTGTTCAGCATTGGCGGAATGATTCTGGCATCCATGGGCTTGCTGAGCCCTGTTGGAGGAGCATTTTTGCAAGAGATTATCGACTTGGTCGCCGTGTTCAATGCTCTGCGCACCGCGTTCACACCAAAGCGTCTGACGGACTATTGATCGGCTATTTTCGATCTGGGAAACACTGGAAAAATGGACGGGGTGATCAGAACAGACTTTGTCTGATATTGCATTATGCAATCAGACCACGGATCACTTCGGCCTCTTGCACGCCTGTGAGCTTGTTTTCAAGTCCGCCGTAGAAATAGGTCAGCTTGCGATGATCCAGCCCCATTAAATGCAATATCGTGGCATGAAGGTCGCGCAGGTGGTGTCGATTGACCACGGCATCCTGGCCAAAATCGTCGGTTTCGCCATAGCTCACACCACCTTTTACACCCGCTCCGGCCATCCAGTAAGTAAATCCCTTGGGATTATGATCTCGCCCGCCCGGCTTTCCACCGGTATTAAATGTCTCGCTCACCGGCATCCGGCCGAATTCACCGCCCCATACGACCAGCGTTTCATCCAGCAGACCACGTTGTTCGAGGTCGGTCAGCAGGGCTGCAATCGGCTTGTCCACCTCAGGGGCATGGATGGCCAGGTTTTCTTCAATTCCGTGGTGACCGTCCCAAGTGTTCTGGCCGCCTGCTCCACCACCACCGGAATAAATTTGAATAAAGCGCACGCCGCGTTCCACTAGTCTACGGGCAGTCAGGCAATGACGCCCAAATGGGGCAGGGCCCAGGCTGATCGGATGTTCGCCTTTTTTATCGTTTAATCCATACATTTCCTGCGTTTTCTTGGACTCTTTGGATATGTCAAGTGCTTCAGGGGCAGCCGATTGTAAATTAAATGCCAGTTCATAACTTGCGATCCGGGCCTGAAGTTCCGAGAATTCAGGGCGAGATTTTATATGTTCAGCGTTGAGCCGGTTGATGAATTGCAATTGCTGACGCTGCATGGAGTGAGTCATGCCCTGGCCAGGCTCGAGATTCAGGATCGGTGGGCCGTTTGTGCGTAATATCGTGCCCTGATGAGTTGCAGGCATATAACCATTGGACCAGTTGGGGGCACCAGTGGTGGGCCCTCCGCGAGGGTCAAGCATGATCACATGCGTGGGTAAGTTGTTGTTCATACTGCCCATTCCGTGGCTCATCCAGGCACCAATCGAGGGATGCCCCTGAAGGATTCGGCCTGTATTCATTTGTAGAACAGCAGAACCGTGGGCGAAAGAATCGCTATAAAGAGACTTGATAACAGCCAGTTTATCCATATGGAGGGCGATATTTGGAAAGGCATCGCTGCACCACTGACCGGATTGACCGTGCTGGGCAAATTTGCGACGAGAAGCCTGTAAAACCGCTTTGGTTTTGGTGTTTCGACGAAATTCGTTGTCAATCGTCTGACCATCGCGTTTTTGCAACTCGGGTTTGTAATCAAATAAATCGACTTGTGAAGGTCCGCCAAACATGAAAAGAAAAATACAACTTTTGGCTTTTTTGGGGATCGGAATATTGGGCAGGGGGTTGATTGCAATTTCAGAAGCCTGTGCGGGATGGCTAAAAAATCCGTCCGCCTCCAGCATGGCCGTCAGTGCAAGGCCGGTAAAACCTGCGCCTGACTGCCAGAGAAATTCGCGGCGCGTCCCTGAGCATTCCAGTGATTTGGGATTAATCGACATAAATCACCTCGTTCAAGTTCATTAAGGCCAGGCAAAAGTTGGTCATGGCCAATGGTGCAGACTCAGGGCTGTTTAACTGATCGCGAATGTAATCGGTTGCAAGTTGCATTTCCATAGTGCTTGGTGGACGCTGAAGGACGATGGAAAAGCCTCTTTTGAGCTGGTTTGTCAGGTCTGGACCAGACTCGTTTTTAAGCCTGTCGGCCAAAATGCTGGCCTGTTTGCGCACGAATGTGTCGTTGAGCAGCATCAGAGCCTGTGGAGCCACCGTTGTCACGGCTCTGGTGCCGATGGGAACGGTGGTCGTTGGGCAGTCGAATACGTCTAGGATGGGCGGAACAAGTGCTCGCTTCACGAAGATGTAAATGCTGCGGCGATTCTGTTCCTCAGGCAGGCTTTCCGGCCAGCCTCTGCGGGCACTGTCCTGAGTCTTGTACACTTCTTCTGGCAGGGCAGGAAATATTCCGGGGCCACCGCGTTTAAAATTCAATGACCCACTTAGAGATAAAATGGTGTCTCTAAGAACCTCGGCTTCAATGCGTCGAGGATTCTGACGCCAGAAAAGCTGGTTGGGCTCGTCTTTTGAAAGTGCTTCGGGATTGTCGGATCGAGATGACATACAATAAGCCTGGCTCATCATGATTTTCTTGTGTAGAGACTTGATTTTAAATCCGCTGGAAATAAAATCGTCTGCGAGAAAATCAAGAAGTTCCGGATGTGTGGGTGGCTCACCGGTGCGGCCAAAATCGTTTGTAGTGGGAACGATCCCGCGACCGAAGTGGTGTTGCCAGATCCTGTTTGCAAGCACTCGGGCCGTCAGTGGATTCTCTTTAGAGGTCATCCAGCGTGCCATCGCCAAACGCCGGCCAGAGCTTTTTTGATGTTTGGGTGGAATGATTGATGGGCTGGAACTGCCCAGAATTTGAGGAAATCCCGGTCCGACTTCAATCGAAGGGTTATTGGCTTCACCTCGGCGGAAAACAAATGTCGGTTTAACCGGATCTTCTGAAATGGCCAGGGCACTGCCAAATGGAGCGTCAATACCGGATTCCATGCGTGCGATTGTATCTTTGAGGAGCTTTTGGGCGGGTTCGTTTTTTTCAATCGCCAGTTGATCACGTTTAATCTTGATTTCCCTGGAATTCTGTTGATTCCATTTCTCCACGTCCGATTCGATCGCCAATGGTCTGGTAATTCGGCCTGTCCCACGGCCTCCACCGCCGGTTTTGTGCTGTCCAAAAGGGTTGATGCTGCGGAAGAAGCTGAGGAACTGATAATAATCTGATTGGCTGATGGGGTCGAATTTATGGTCGTGGCATCGTGCACAGCCCATCGTGAGGCCCATGAAAGTGGCTGAGGTGGTGACCATGATGTCGTCCAGATCATCAAATTCGGCCGTCAGGGTGCTGTCCGGTTCGTCGTCCCAGACATGCAGGCGATAAAAGCCGGTTGCAATGATTTTATCAGTATCAAAATTACCCTCCATTTCATCGCCGGCCAACTGTTCCGTCAGGAACTGGTCATAAGGCTTGTCAGCGTTGAAAGAGTTTATGACATAATCGCGATATCGCCAGGCGTTTGGCTTCTCGCCATCACGTTCATAGCCATTCGTTTCAGCGAAGCGTACGAGATCAAGCCAGTGACGGGCCCAGCGTTCGCCATATTGGGGACGTTCCAGCAAGCCGTCGATCAGCTTCTCCCAGGAATCAGGCCGGTTGTCTGTTTCAAACGCAATCACAGCTTCCGATGTTGGAGGCAAGCCAATCAGGTCGAAATAGGCTCTTCGGATCAGTTCGCGTCGCGAGGCAGTTGGGTTGAATCCAATCTTTTTAGATTCCAGCTTGTGTCGTATAAACGAGTCGATTGCATTTGCAGGAGCCGTTTGGCCATTCACTTTCTGGATGTCAGGTTTGCGGATCGGTTGAAACGACCACCAGGATTTGTCCTGATCATTGATTTGAAATGGCTTTGATCTAAGTTTTGGGCCTGTCTGGTCTGTCGGCTTAGACGGTTCATTCTCAGCGGAAAAAACGAGCTTCGATGATGCAGGCCAATGTGCACCGGCCGCGACCCAGATTCTGAGCGATCCGATTTCGTTGTCATTTAGCTTGCCTTTGGGCGGCATCTGAATTTCAGACTCATAGCCGACCACATCTAGAATCAGGCTGTCAGTCGCTTGGTCTGGAGCAATGGCCGGGCCTGAATCGCCGCCCTTAACAGCGAGTTCACGACTGGTTAAGTCAAGCCCGCCTTTATGTTTTACAGGGTTGTGGCAGGGAATGCAATTTTTCGTCAGGATCGGCCGAATCTGGTTTTCAAAAAAAGTCGTGTCGGATTTTGGAGGATCGGCCAATACCAATTGTGCCCATGAGAATAGGGCTGAGAAGGTGAGTACGTAAAATGCCCATATCACTGGGTGATTGAAATGAAACCGGTTTTTGATGGGATGCGAAGTGGTTGTCCACATGGCCGTTACCGCCAGACGATGATTTAGGTGAGTTCGGAAGATCAGGCTGGATTTGTCAGGCCACTTGAACAGGTCGTTCTCAACAATTTTAGTCTTGGAACTGACTGAAGGCAAAGGAATTCCAATCTCAAAGATAAATGTTTATAGGAACTTCTTGTCGAGAAGGTTGAATTTAATCAAGCCCGAGTTCTGCGATGATCCGGTACAATTTTGGCCTCGAGACTCCCAGAGCACGCGCGGCGGCGGCCTTGTTTTCTCCAAATTGCTTGAGGGCTTGTTCTACAGCCATGCGGCGGGTTTGGTTGAGGCTCTCTTCCAATAGATCATGAGCCGAATCTTTCGGGATATGCATCCAGGCTCCTCCATATGCGCCCTGAATCGAAGCCGGAATATCTTCGGATTTAATCAAAGGCCCTGTGGCTGATTGTATCGCCAGGCGAATGGTTCGTTCAAGATCTCTCCAATTTGCTGGCCAGTCAAACAGTTGTAGTTGATGAATTGCGGCAGGATGCAATCCATCGAATCGTTTTGTCGTTTCCACCTGAAGCCGTTCGAGCATGAACTGTGCCAGTATCGGGATCTCTTCGACCCGCTCGCGAAGTGGTTTTAACTTTAATAGGATTGTACTGGTTTTGGCCCGAAATGATGGTTGTAATGTGTTGATGGATTCTGTTGTATTTAAAAGGCTGATGATTCTTGCATTTTCATCGGCTTCACCAATAAGATTCTGGAAATCGGCGGTCAGGGCAATTGTATCCTCAATTAATATGGTGGAGCCAGCTTGGACTCGCCATTTTGAGGCTGTCTTTTTGGCCATCGCTGGCCCTTGTTTCATAGACTCTTGATGGATCAGGAAATCGCGAATTAAAATATCGGCGGGTAAGCTGTGCGGATCAAGCGGAATCATCGGGCAACGCTGAGGGGCGTTCATTTGCCAGCGGCTATGAATCAAACGAGCCAGATAATGGCGACCAGTGCCTGGTTCTCCAATAATCATGACATTGCATTTCGCTTGAATTGCGGCATTCGCAGAGCGCAGCAGTTGATCATGATCTGGACCAAATCCACACAGGGTTTCGAGGCCGATCGGTTCTTGAGCGAGCCGGCGGCGTGTGAGCTCCTCTTGTAGTCGGATTCCCCATAAGCGGGAGGGGGCGTCGTGTAATGTGCTTGATTCGGGATTCGCAGCCTGGATTCGGCCCATGACAGCAATCACATTCGATTCCGAATCGGTCACAGGCCAGCATTGAAAATGGTAGAGTGAAGATGCGTTGGACGTAATCCTGATGACAGTTTCAACGGTTTCGCCCCGGAAACTTGCGACCGGCGGGATGATCCCGAAATCAGGCTTCCTGCGATCAATAAATTCTTCTAAATCGGCGATCTGGTCTGCCACCTGTTCAGGTCTGCGGCAGAAATTTGCGAGAGCCTGGTTATGATCGACCATCTGGCCTTGAAGGTCCCAAAGGGCATAACCTTCAGAGGCGTCAAGCAATAGGGCAGGTAGTGATAGTCGTGGGCGTCGTGGCATTTTCTTTGAGAGGTCAGCGAGTTGATGGTTCGAGTTCACCTGCCCTGAGACGTCAGGCAGCGGATGGACCGACAATCGAGTGCTATTTCATCATACTTCTTTGGGTTCGGGTTTGTCAGTCGGTGGGGTCGTTATTAGGATAGATGTCCTCCGTACACCGATTCCGTGCGATCACTCAAACCGGCAGACAGGCTCACAAAACATGCGTCAGAATTTATGGATTACGCTTGATGGTGGAACCACGAACACGCGGGCGACTCTGGTTCAAAACGATCAGATTATTGACACTGTGGCGGAATCTGTGGGTGTGCGGGATTCCGTTCAGGATCAACGATCACCGGTTCTGGATGCTGTTGCGAACTGCTTGAAAACACTGAAAGAGCGCCACACCATTTCTGCGGATCAGGTGGACGTGGTTGCCTCAGGCATGTTGGGATCTGATGCAGGTCTGATGAACGTACCGCATGTTTTGGCGCCTGCCAGCGCGAATCTGGTAGCAGATTCAGCGGTGGAGTGGTTCGATGAGTCGGTCTGGCCAAAGCCTGTACGCATCTTTCCGGGGGTACGGACTGGACCTGACCTGAATCAGTCAGATTTCTTGGAACAGTTGTTGGCTGAGGACATTATGAGAGGCGAGGAAACTCAGGCCTGGGGGCTTTGGCAGATGTTGCTGAAGGATCGGCCAGAGCTTGTGAGTCGGCCCTGGGTGCTGATCTGGCCTGGTTCTCATACCAAGATGATTGCCATGGATGCCCAAGGCTCGATTCTGGGAAGCTATACCACTCTGGCTGGCGAACTTTTTGCGGCTTTAAAGTCTGCAACTCTACTGCGCAGAAGCATGTCGGAGTCTGGCGATCTTGAATATAGCGACGAGATTGTCGATCTGGCTGCCAAAACTGTCTGGGAGCAGGGTCTGGTTCGAGCAGCGTTTTGGACCCGCGTTGCCGATGTCAGGGGCACTCTGGATGCAAACCAGCGATCAGCCTGGCTTTCGAGTGCCGTGATCGGGGCGGATGTCGATGCCCTGAGCAAGCACCCCTGGGTTACTGGAGATGCTGGGATTCAAATCATTGTTGGCGGCGATAAGGTGCGTCAATCGCTTTATTCACGGCTTTTGAGACAGCGACTTAATTGTCAGATAGAGGTTTTAGAATCGCATTATTGTGAGCAGGCGGCGGCCGTTGGAGCGGTATATCTGGCAAAAATCAGGCGTCAATCGGGCTGTTGACGGCGACCACTTCTCCGATGATCCGGGTTTGGGACTCTTTGAGTATGTAGGTGATCATCGGGAATTCTCGGCCGGAACGTTCGGCTCTGAGGATGACGTGATCACCAGAGTGTTCCAAGCGGCGGATGACGGCTTGGTTTTTCTGGTCGAGACCGACAACGACTTTGCCGTTGAGGGTGAGCGGATTGGTTTGGTTGAGGTCCACCACAACCACACTCTGGTTTGGAATCAGGGTGGACATGGCATGTGAGTTGACTCGCAGGCAGAGACTGTTTGTCGGGCAGGGGACCCACTTTGAGTAGACCAGAAACTGGTCTCTTTGAGCCATTTGGGTGGACTCATAGCCGGGGATTTCATCCATTTCAACCAAGGGGAGCCGGATAAAATCATCGATTTGGTCGGTTTTCAGCGATTCAATCAGGCGTTTCTCGTGTTGTTCGCGAGCCTTGCTTTCAAGTTCAAGCAATTCGAGAGCCTGGTGGATCATTTGCAGGGGGGCTAGATCCGAGCGGATTCTGGTTGGTGTCGAGTCACGAAAAATTTCGCCATCGCCGGTGAGCAGCCAAGCGGGATGGATGCCGGTTTGGTCGATAAAGTTGAGCATGACTTCGGCGGGAACGGTGACGCCGGTTTCGTAGTTGTACCAGGTGCGAGCGGGCAGATCGAGTCGTCGAGCCAGTTCAGGCCCACCGTGTTCGCCAAAGAGTTCGAGGCGAATTTGACGTAATCGCACGGATATTTGTGCTTTGACGTTGGACTTCGTGTTGGAATTGCGTTTGCGTGCCAATGTTTATCGCCTGATCAGTCTACAATTCTTAGGTGCTGCAAAAATCTGTGACTCGTCATCTTTGCGAGAATCTGAATCACAGCCATTGGTTTCATGGTTCGTATGTTAATGCTTAAAATGGCAATGTCTAGAGTCTGAATAAGCCGATTCCAAGATTCAACGTGGCTGTTGATGTTAAGACGCAGTGTGTCAAAATTGCTTCAACCCGAGTTTTAAAATTGGACAAGCCTCTAGCCATTGGCCGTTTCATCAGGCACAATGGTTGGTCCGGTCCCTGGACGGTTGGTTCGTCAAATATGCCTGCCGCATCACGGGTCGTGAGTATTCTATTAGCCAATGACAGGATCTCGGCCCATGTCCGACTTCTCGAAACTGCCCAGCACGACTCCCAGCCTGACCACTCCTCCTGTGGCTCCTGCCCCTTCCAAGCCGACCGATGACGAGTCCACTCCGGCCCCTCGGTCGCAGGAATCCATCGACAAAGCTCTGGATGATGCTCTGGATTCAAAAACGGCATCGCTACGTAAGGTGGTCGATAAAGATCGCCCGTTGAAGAAGCAATTCGACGACGACATTGAAGCCGAGATGAACGAATTTCTGAACGCCTTCGACACCAAAACACTCGAAGCCGTTCTTCCAGCTCCCAAAGGTGCCCCTCGGCCCAAGGTGGTTGCACCAGCTCCCTCCGACCCGTCGAAGCCGGATGAAGAGGCCAAGCCTGTTCAAAAAGGCAAGATGGGCAAGATCGTGAAGATCACCAAGGACTGGGTTTTTCTCGAGATGGGTGGGAAGTCAGAAGGCTGCATCCCGATCCAGCAGTTTGAAGGTAAAGAGATTCAGATTGGCGACGAGATCCCAATCACCATCGAACGGTTTGATGTCAACGAAGGTCTTTTGATTGTCTCTCTGCGTGGAGCTGCCATCAATGCAGCCTGGGATACCATCAAAAAGGGCCAGGTTGTGGAAGCTGTGGTCGAAAAAACCAACAAGGGCGGCCTTGAGGTGATGATCAACCAGCTTCGCGGCTTCCTTCCAGTGAGCCAGATTGAACTTGGCCGGGTCGAAGACACGACTGTCTATCTGGGCCAGAAGTTCAAGGTGCTGGTGACTGAGGTGAACGCCAGAATCAAGAATCTGGTCGTGAGCCGTCGCGATTTCCTTGAGCAGGAACGCGAGCAAATGCGTGAAAAGACGCTCGCAGAACTGGCTGAAGGTCAGACCCGCGAGGGTGTTGTGCGTAATGTCCGAGACTTCGGAGCGTTCGTCGACCTCGGCGGTGTGGACGGCTTGCTGCACATCGGCGACCTTTCCTGGAGCCGCGTTCAAAAGGTTGAAGACATTGTGAAGCTGGGCGATCACGTTTCCGTGAAGGTCTTGAAGATCGATCCAGACAAGAAGCGGATCAGCCTTGGCCTGAAGCAGCTTGTGAAATCACCTTGGGAAAAGATCGCCGACGAATTCAAAATCGGAACGATCGTGGCTGGCAAAGTGACCCGGATTACGGAGTTTGGGGCGTTTGTCGAGCTTACTGATGGTGTGGAAGGCCTGTTGCACGTCAGCGAACTTTCTCCGAATCGGGTCCGCCGGATTTCTGACATTGTGAAGACAGGTCAGGCCGTCGAAGTTCAGATTCTCTCGATTGATCCTGAGCAGCAGAGACTGAGCCTTTCCATGAAGGCTGTGATTGAGGCTCGGGAAGAAGAGGCTCTGGAAGCGGCTGATGCAGCCCTTGCACACGAGCCAGCCAAGCCGAAGCCAGAACGCAAAGTGCCCCTTAAGGGCGGCTTGGGCGATGGCAGCCAGAATCTGTTCAAGCTCAGCTGATTTAAGTCATAAATATTGACTGTCAAATGAATAAGAGCCGGCCCCATGGGGTCGGCTCTTTCGTATTCCACTTCTCGAAAAATGTCCCGGATCAGAGCTTCGGGTTGGTTTTTCGGAGGTATGAAGTGACGTCCCAGATACCGAACGTGGAATTGATTTTCTTGTTCGATGGGAACTGTCGTCCCATGACGATCAGGTTTCCAGTCGGTATCCGAGTCGATTTCGCTGGAGACGGGACGGGGGTACTTGGAGCATTCGGCGGAGTGACAACGCCTCGCGTGACGTCTTTACTAAAGGCATAGAATGCGTCGTTCGGGTTGTCAGGAGTCACCGTGGAATTGTCCACTATGCCTTCCACCTTGGCTTGAACGCGGCCCCCGCCAAGCTTAATGGCGTCAGGCGAGTCATAAAGCCCGTTGTAAGGCTCAACGGACGCAGCGAAAATCGAGTCGATGATATTCCCTGCAATCAAGGCACGAATCGCACCGCCCAGGTCGGCAACCGTATTGGTATCGGCCGATTGGGTGCGGAATTCATTGGTCAGGTCCTGATTGAGGCCTGAGAGAATGGTGCTATCGACAATATCGCCACCGGACCGGAAGTAGCCGAGTTGCCGGCTGACTTTCACTTCCGAGTTCACGGCCCCACGATTCATTTCCAGGCGGCTCATGGTATGTGTATGAATCGTGACGTTATCCATACCCAGACCAAATTGGCCGTAGCGAATCCCGTTAGGACTAAGGGCAAGGACGTTACGAGTCTCTCCACCGATATTCACTTTGCGAATTTGGGTGCCTGACTGGACACCAAAATTTGTGGCTCCGTTACGGACCACAATATCGCCAATGGCTCCGCTGATCTGAGTCTGGATCGCCTGGCCGATATACTCGCCGGAGGATCGGATCACGGTTCCGCCTCCACCGATGTAGCCTGAGGAAGCCTCAGTGGCTGTACCACCGATCTCGTTGGCCTGAAACACGTTCAGACGGCCAATGACTTCCAGCTGAATCGAATCGTCAATGGATTCAGCCGTTGTCGAAGCGGCGGCCTTTGAATTGCTCACAAACTTATCCACAAACACACCTGTACCGAGGTATGAAGGGATCCCAAGCTGTACGATGGCTTTATCAGGGAAGTTGTTTGCGGAAGGCGCAGGAATCCCACCACCAGGGCTTGCGGTCATGTCCACACCGCCGAACTTCAGCGTGTTTACACCGTTATTGAGCGACAGAGTGGCCGTGATGGGCACCGTTTGTCCACTTTGAGTGATCCCGAGCCAAAAGTCCGGGATATCGACACTGAAGACACCGTTGTTTGAGTTGTTTGTGAGGGAGTTCCCACCAAACTGACTCATGTTCTGGAAGAAGACTTTACCATCGCCACCGCTGGCCGCTTTGACTTCGCCCACAACACGGGTGGAAAGAGGTGCTGTTCCAGCAATTTCAATCGACTGGATCAGGGCAGGCGCACCCAAAGGCACAGTATTGCCGACAGAGTCAGGCTGGTTGATCACACGGAGTGAGCCTGGACCAATCAGTCGCAGGAACCATTTGTCTCCGTCAATGTCAACACCCTGAACAACTTGGGCCAAAAGCTTTCGGTCCTCAAGAATGTCCATCCCAATGCCTGCTGTAAATTGCGTATTACGATGCTTTACGCGTCTCATGGACCCTGACTCCTTGTGTGTGCCGGTCGGACGTTGTCTCGGTGACTCTGCGACCGACGACCCCCGTCACGCTCTTTTTTTCCAAAACTCGCTCAGACTGCCCCTGCGAAATTCCACCTTTGGATATTCCTGATTCCTAATCTGGCATCTTCATGCTATGATTAGGGACAGCAGATCGGTTTTCGGGATTAGATCCCGTAGCTGATCTGGTGGATCGCGTTATTTGGAACAGTCCGGATGAACGCGACGATCCTCACACCCTGCAAAATCGTCATCCTGTATACGCCAGCATGAGATTTTTGTTCGTCAGTTGCTCAGATTCGTTTGAGTTGGTTTACGCAAACAGCCCCTTTTTCGAGTCAAAATCTATGGATAAGCCGTTGCGGACAGGGACATATCCCATGACCTCAGAGCGACTCGCGCGATTGCACAGGCTCGCTTTGGAACTTGTCCATGGGCCTGTCGATAAAACGATCATAATTGAAAAATTAACGATCGGCGTCAGAACATTTTACCGGGACCTGGAAACCTTAACCGAATTCGGAATGCCAGCCATCCGAACCCCTTCAGGGTACCTTCTTACGGCCCCTGAATCGGAAATCGAAGAAAAACTGCCATTCCCTGACCCTCATCTCAACTTCGCTGAAGCACGGCAGTTAGCCACCAGTAACGATCCATCGGCACGGCCGATTGCGGAACAATTTGGAATCGTTGTTCCGCAATTCAAGGCGTGATCATGAAAAATGGCTCAATCCCACCGGAACAATTTCAGGGCAAGACTGAACGTGATGACAGCCCAGGTGGTCAGTACTCCAATTGGAGTCAGGATGGCCCCAAGGCCTGCTCCTTCGAGAATCACGGCTCGCAAAGCGTTCAGAAGTTGTGTTAGGGGAAGGATTTGAATGAGCGGCTGGATAGCGTCTGGATAGACGTCTGGCGAGAAGAAGATTCCGCCAAAAAGCCACATTGGGAACATGATCAGATTCATGAGTCCGCTGACGGCTTCGGTGGTTCTGGCGCGGCTGGCAACCAGCAGTCCCAAGCCTGCAAAGGCTGATGCTCCAATGACTTCCACAATGATCAGGGTAGCCCAACTGCCGCGCATTGGCATATCGAAGGCGAATATGCCGAGGCTCATCAGAACCAGAATGTCGGGAATCAGATAGGTCAGCCGGGAGGCGAGAATGGCACCCAGAAACGAGAATCTTGGCATGGGTGTTGCTTTGAACCGCTTAAGCAGCTTGCCGATACGGCAATTTACGAGGAAAAACCCTACGCCCCACAAGCCGCCGCCCATGGCGTTCATGCCGAGCAGGCCGGGGATCAGGAAGTCGATATAACGCGAGCCAGGTTCGGTTACAGGTTCGTCGTGAGGAGTGATCACATCCTTGCGACCGAAAGCACGCTGCAATGTGTCGTCTACAGAAGATCGGGTGGCGACAGCCTCGGGCCGGGTCGGGTCAAAGTGGTAATCGACATCCGTTTCACTCGCTCCAGCGATTACAACGAGTGGTGTTTTACCTGCTTTAAGTCGAGCCAGAGCCGTGGCTTGGTCCGATTCCTTGATCTTGAATTTCTTGGGTTGATCCTTGATGACTTTCGCCACTTTGCTTTCAGAGCTGGATTGAACCAGGTCCAAAAGCATGGGGCGTTCACCACCTCCACGGAACGCCAATCCAAGGATGACTGCCAGGAGGAGAGGGAAGCCATAGACCCAGAAGAGCCGCGAGGGCTGACGGTAGAATTCGCGGATTCGGGCTTTGTAGAGTTCGACGAACGGATGATAAGTTTTCATGGGCCTGATCAGAATGAATGGATGAATTGTGGTTCAGATATCTACCAGTGAACAGTTTATGTAAAGTCAGGCGGATCGTTGACGCCCGCGTCGTCCGCGTTTGACGGGTGCTGCCGCGGGTTCATCATTATCGCGCAAGTGCCGCCCGGTCAGTGAGACGAAAACATCCTCAAGGCTGGCTTGCCGAGTCGTCAATCGGGCCAGCTCAAGCCCATCCTGGCTGAGTTTTGCCAGCAGGTCAGGGATCGTTTTGTGAGCCTGAGAGACCGTCAGGGCATAACCATCAGCCTCAGTTCTGGAAGTCTGCACGGAATCAAGACCTGCGAACTCTTCAGCCGGCGGAGATGCGCCGACAACAGCGAATTCCACAATGTGTTCGCCACCAAGTTTCAAGATCAATTCGCGAGGGCTCCCGATGGCGATCACTTGGCCGTAATCGACGATGGCAACGCGGTCGCAAAGACGTTCAGCTTCATCCATATAGTGGGTGGTCAAAACCGTGGTTCGGCCACGTCCCTGAAGTTCGCGAATCACATCCCAGAGCTGGCGGCGCGATTGCGGGTCGAGGCCGGTTGTAGGCTCGTCAAAAAACAGCAGATCGGGATCGCCCACCAACGCCAGAGCCACCGAAAGGCGACGCTGCTGACCGCCTGAAAGCGTCTCTACAATACTGCCCGCTTTTGATTCAAGTGCCACTCTGGTCAGAGTTTCCATAGGGTCAGGGCCGGATGGATAAAAGCTCCGGAACAGTCGGGCCATTTCGAGGACGGTTGCATGATCCGGCAGGCGAGTCTCCTGAAGCGTGACTCCAATCCGGCGACGAAGTGCTTCTTCGTCCTTACCCCAAGTCATCCCAAGAACTTCCACCTGGCCTGACGTGGGATCGTTCAGACCTTCCATGATTTCAACCGTGGTGGTCTTGCCTGCTCCGTTCGGGCCAAGCAGTCCAAAGCATTCACCAGTAAAGACTTCAAGGCTCAGGCCACGAACAGCCTCGACCGGCCCTTCGCGACCAGGGTAGGTTTTCCGAAGGTCTTTGACGACGATTGCGGGGGCTGCGCTGGACATTGATTTGGAACCGTCCCGAGGATGTTGAAGGGGATCGAGCCATACAGAAAACAGAATCGACTGACGTCAAAAATACGTCATATCTTTCTAAAAAGATAGTTTCCAAGATCCAAATCAACCAGCCCTGTGTCGATTTCAATCAGATCGGGATTGACTTTTTTCATAAAAACTTAAAGATGGAGGTCAATGTTGCCGACAGTTCGCATTCTGAGGATTTGGATCGCGATTTGTCAAACTGGGCAATTTAAATCAAGGGTTGGTCATTTGATCCAAGTGTGATTTTCATCACAATTCTGGTTCAGTACTCGAGTGATCAGGTTCTCAAGCTGGTTTGTAGCCACCACCACGGACGGACTTGTGGCAAGGAACATCGAAAGGATTCACCAATGATCTTCAACTTACTTCGCCTGAAGTCTTTAGGTTTCGCAAACAGAACGTCAAAACGTCCTGCCCGACGTATGATCGGGGAATGGGTTCAACCCCTTGAGCGACGCGATGTTCCAGCCGTGATTCGGTGGGACGGTGGAGCCGGTACTTTGGTATGGTCCGACCCTGCCAACTGGGAAGGCGATCTTCTGCCCGGCACCGCCGATCAAGTGGAAATTGGTGCAGACCCTGCCAAATCGGAGAATCCGACTCCAATCACAATCACTGCCCCTGTCGTGATCAATCGGCTCAGCACCGATCGACTCGTCAGCATGAGCGGCTCAAACTCCTCTCTAAGAATCACTTCCGGTGTTTCCAACTTCAATGCTGGCCTTGATTTGAATTATGCAGGGTTGGCTGTACAAGGCTCAGGCACTGTACTGAACATCAAGGGCGCACCCGTTCAGCCATCGCAAGGTCTCATCCTATCCATTGACGGTGGTACCCTGAACTGGTCAGGCGTCACCAAAATGGACAACATGGTTGTCATGATCAACGCCGGATCGACCATCCAGTTGCCTGACCTGACAAACGCCAGCAATTTCTCTGAGTTCACCGTTCAAGGTGGTTCCATAACCGCACCTGGTTTAAACACTTTGAAGTATAGCCGGTTTAGTGTTCTTGATGGTGGAAAGGCTGATATCGCGGCTCTTGCGGACGCCTCCAACAGCCTTGTGGAAGTGGTGGGTATCGGATCTCAGCTAAATCTGCCGAACCTCGCCAAGTTCGATGCCGGACGGTTTCGGCTCGATCAAGGGGCCACCGTATCTGCAACGTCTTTGAAAACTGTGAATATCGCACCAGCCACAGCCTGGAGCTTTTCCTGGTTTGTCGGGCAGGACAGTGTCCTGAACCTTTCACACCTCAGCTCCATCAACGCCGTTGCCCAGCCTTCGCCAAACGAGGCTCCTGATGCTCGAATCCTGCTTCGCAAGAATGGACGGATTGCGCTCGATCCCACCGTTTGGACCACCACGACCGGACAGGTCAGCATCAGCCTTGCCGGCGATTCACGGATTGATGGTTCATTGATTTTAGGATCAAAAACCATCGTCACAGGCTCCGGCACATTTGGTGGTTCTGTTGACAATTCAGGCCGATTCAGCCCATCCGGCGATTACTCGCCTTATGGCTCCATCAGCGTGAAGGGTGATTGGACAAGCCGGCCAGGAAGCGTGATGGATCTCCAGTTGGGCGGTCCTTCCAAGCTCGACCGAGTGATGGTCACAGGTCAGGCCACGATCCTTGGAGGAGACCTGAAAATCCAGTTCTCCGACGAATACAACAGCGATCCGAACCTGATTCCAGACGGTCGTCTGCAGCTGATGACTTGGTCTGTCTGGGGCGGTCAATTCACTTCGACTCCGGATCTCGTCCCACGCACAGACGGGATCTTGATCACAGCTCAAACTCGTTACGAACCCACGGGTTTGATCGAAGTTTTAGCCCGTCACCGGACCGATCCCGATGTCTTCACGGTTTCAGATACCACGGTGCTGAGAGGCACGAATAGCATCAGTTATGGGATTTTTACGATCCGTCGCACAGGCCCGATGACGGTTCCGATCACCATTGGCTATAAAGTGATTGACGGAACGGCCAAATCAGGGACAAATTACAGTTTCCCAGGTGGGCCAATCACGCTTGCACCAGGCGAGACGGAACGTCAAATCCGGTTCATCATTCGTGGCAGTTCCGTTTACATCGGCAATAAATCGTTTCAGGTCCAATTGACCAGCGCATCCGACCGAGGCACTCTGGGCACACAGACTCTAGCCACCGTGACCATCAAAGATACGGTACCAGCGCCAGTCGTTAAGCCAGTTGCCACAGTGAATACAGGAACATCACCGAAAATCGTGCCAGCTTCGAAGCCAAAAACGGTCGTCCAAAAGCCCACTCCAAAACCACTTGCCAAGCCCAAGTTTTTGGCTAAGCCAAAACCAGTCGTGGTCAAGAAATAAGGCATTAAGATCAGGCAAAAAACAACTCCTGATTTTTAAGCAAACCGTAGCCTATCGCCAAAATCCAAGTAGGGTGGGGTGAAGCCCACCCGCTTCCAGGGTGAATCATCAATTATCGAGACAAACGCGTTTTGCAATAAAGGTTTATGCTCATATCGGATTTCGGGATTGAAAGTTGTTGAAGCCAATTTTCAGAAAGAATGAAGCTTCGTTAACAAATCTATCTGGTCATACTTTAAATCTTGAATTCAAATCCGAAATCGTATTGCATATTGCATTACACTTCCATGAGACAGGCCCATTGGGTCCAACAGATGCTGCAAGCTGGTTAAGAAATGACAACAGTTGAAACAGAATCGCTTGATCCGATAATCAAATCCAGCGATTCTTTAAGTCAATCTTTTATCGATTTCAGACTTCAATTATTGAAGAGGAAGTGGCAGATATCGCCATCTTTCATGATGTACGACTTGCCTTCCACTCGCAGTTTACCAGCGTTGCGAATCTCTTTTTCTGACTTGTAGTGCTCGATGTCTGCAACGGAGTAAACTTCGGCCCGAATGAAACCAGCTTCGAAGTCCGTGTGAATCACTCCAGCCGCTTGCGGGGCAGTGGCCCCTGCATGAACGGTCCAGGCCCGAATTTCTTTTTCACCGGCTGTAAAATAGCTCTGCAGACCCAGCACTTTATAAGCTTCACGGGCAAGTGCAGCCAGAGCGGGTTCAGCCAGACCAGCGGACTCAAGCATTTCCGCGCGGTCGGCTTCGTCAAGTTCGGCGATTTCCGATTCGAGTTTGGCACAAACTGGAATCACCGATGCTCCGACCTTTTCGGCAAACTCGCGAACCTGCATCACCAGTGGCCCCTGACCTTCCAGATCCGACTCTTCCACGTTGGCAACGTACAGAATCGGCTTGGCTGTCATCAGGCCATAGGTTTCGATCGAAAGTGCTTCTTCCTCATCAAGTTGCAACTTTCTCAAAGGCTGATCGGTCGCAAGATGCTCCAGGCACTTCCTGATCGCTTCCACTCTCAGTTTGGCCTCTTTGTCACCACTCTTAGCGGTTCGTTCCGACTTCGGCAAGGCGTTTTCCAGAGTCTGGATATCAGCCAGCATCAACTCCATTTCAATGGTTTCGATGTCGGCCAGCGGGTTCACCGTGCCAGCAACGTGCACCACGTCGGGATCTTCAAAACAGCGGACAACCTGTATAATCGCGTCCACTTCACGAATATGGCTCAAAAACTTGTTCCCAAGTCCCTGACCTTCGCTGGCACCTTTTACGATACCGGCAATGTCAACCAGTTTCAGGGCCGTCGGGACCACCTTTTGTGTGGGGATATATTTTTGGATCCTCAGCAGACGAGGGTCGGGCACCGCCACGATCCCTTCGTTTGGCTCAATCGTACAAAACGGATAATTGGCCGCCTGTGCCGACTTTGTGCTCGTCAGGGCATTGAAAAGGGTGCTTTTTCCCACATTCGGCAGACCAACAATTCCAGCTTTCATAGTGCCCCTGACTCGTTTTTCTGTCCGTTGTTGAGCCACGTTCATCCACTTGAACATCGCTCAACCCATTCATTTCAAGGTATCTTATCAAATCTTGTGCGTTTAGAACAGACTCGCCCTGAACTTACCTAAGTTCCTCCACCAAACACGTTGCATCAGCCATCCGGCACCGCTATTCTGAATCAGAGAGAACGCACTCACCGATCAATCAGTCAAAACTCGACTGTATCAAGACTCATTCCCCACGCGAATTGGCAACGAATTCATGATTGCATCCTGCCACCACACACTCTGCATCAACCGTAAACTTCTATACCCAATCAGCCTGCTTTGCGGCCTGCTTCTCCATTTGCCCGCCCGTGCAACAGACTATACAAATGCACATATCGTGCATGGGCCAGGTACTTCTCGGCACTTCCAAAAAGCCGTGCAGATGCTTGTGGAAGAGATTCATCATCGAACCCGCGTAAAACTGGGCATCGGGCATGATCCTGGCCAGAATCTTCCTGAAATCCATGTGCTTACAGAAGCTCAGTCCGGATCGCTCCCCGCAGTTCTGAAAACACAGCCCGTTGCAAATCAGGCGGAAGGCTTTGCCATTTATAGCCTTGAGAAGCCTTCGCGAATTTATGTGATTGGCCACGACGATCGTGGTGTCCTGTTCGGTCTCGGCCGATTGCTGCGTGAATTGAACCTGACACGTGATCGAGTTGAACTGATTCAGACTCTGAAAATCGTTTCGTCACCAAAAACCAAGATTCGCGGTCACCAGCTTGGTTATCGTCCCAAAACAAATTCCTACGATGCCTGGGATATCGACCAGTGGGAGCAATATTATCGTGATCTGATTGCATTTGGAACCAACGCCATTGAGCTGATTCCGCCGCGATCGGACGACGATGCCGACAGCCTTCATTTTCCAAGACCTCCTCTGGAAATGATGGTCAAGATGTCCAAACTGGCAGATGATTACGGCATTGACCTCTGGATCTGGTACCCAGCGATTGATGGCGATTATTCCGAGCCGGCCATGGTGGAATTTGCACTCAAAGAATGGGCGGAAGTTTTTAAGGTTCTGCCCAGGATTGACGTAGTTTTTGTACCTGGAGGCGATCCGGGCCACATGCGTCCCATGCACATGATGAAACTTTTGGAAAAGCAGACAGTTTCGCTCAAGAAATATCATCCAAAAGCTCAGATGTGGATGTCCCCACAGTCGTTCAACCGGGTCTGGTTTGACGAATTTATTGAAATCATGAAAGGTCAGCCCAAGTGGCTTTCAGGGATCGCTTTCGGGCCTCAGAATCTGATCGAGCTCAAGACTTTGAGAGAATTGATTCCTGCGAAATATCCGATTCGCGGATATCCGGATATCACACACAACCTCAGTTGCCAGCATCCTGTCACGAATTGGGACTTTGCATTTGCTCTGACACAGGGCCGCGAGGCGATTAATCCGCGTCCTTATGATCAGGCGGCTATT
>Ga0208720_1000101_pt1 | contig 22733 bp, 12 predicted proteins | sample LakMenEpi20Apr10_FD_150716 | JGI IMG/M metagenome (GOLD analysis project Ga0208720, IMG submission 150716) | Freshwater microbial communities from Lake Mendota, WI - 20APR2010 deep hole epilimnion (SPAdes) | ecosystem: Environmental > Aquatic > Freshwater > Lake > Epilimnion/Euphotic zone ...
ATTACTTTGCACGCGAATTGCAAAAGAATCTTGATGGAGTTCCAATCGGCCTGATCGGCTCAAATTGGGGCGGAACCCGGATCGAACCATGGACCCCGCCGATCGGATTCCAATCCGTACCGGCTCTGAAAGATATCACCGATAAACTGGCTGAATATCCGACCAAAGATGCCAAGGGCCAAATCAATTTTCAAACACCTCTGGCACTTTACAATGGCATGATCGCTCCATTTGTACCTTATGCCATTCGTGGATCCCTTTGGTATCAGGGCGAATCAAACAACGGCGAAGGCATGTTGTATATGGAGAAGATGAAGGCCCTGATTGGTGGCTGGCGCTCGATCTGGAAAGATCCGGAAATGCCATTCTATTTCGTTCAATTGGCGCCTTATATCTATGGCAAGACCAATACTGAAAATCTGGCTGGAATCTGGGAAGCTCAGACCAAGACACTTGCAATTCCTCACACCGGAATGGCTGTGACGGTTGATATCGGCAACACCAAAGATATTCACCCGAAGAATAAGCAGGATGTAGGCAAGCGGCTTGCCCTTTGGGCTCTGGCCAAAGATTACGGCAAGAAAGACCTGGTTTATTCAGGCCCTCTTTATAAGAGCCACTCCGTGGACAATGGTGCCATTCGTGTGAGCTTTGATCACGTTGGTGGAGGGCTTGTCAGCCGCGATGGTCAGCCGCTTTCATGGTGGCAGATCGCCGGTGAAGATGGCCAGTTTAAAAAGGCTGAAGCCACGATTGACGGCGACACCGTCGTGGTGAAGTCGGCAGACGTAGCTGCTCCTGTTGCTGTTCGATTTGGCTGGGATCAAGAAGCCGAACCGAACCTGTCAAACAAAGCGGGTCTGCCTGCAAGCCCATTCCGGGCTGGTGGCAAATAATTGGCTGAATGAGCCAATCATTCTGTTGAAAAAAACGGATTCGAGTCAGGTGGGAATTATTCCACCTGACTTTTGAAATGTAGTTCCCTATTCGCAACGGTTTTGAACAGGTGGAGCAACCATGACTCGTGATCACATCATGCAGACTCTGGCGGTTTGTATCGGCTTGTCATCCACAATCATTCAGGCGGATGAATTGAAATTAAAGTTTCGAAAACAAGTGGAAACCAGCCCCGCCAGTGGTCGTTTCCATACGATTAAAAATTCAGGTGACTGGAAACCATCAGAAACAGCCATCATTGTCTGCGACGTCTGGGACGCTCACCACTGTTTCAACGCCGTAAAACGGATGGAACAATTTCTACCTAATTTAAATCAAGTTTTAAAAACATCTCGTGACCAGGGTGTTACAATTATCCACGCACCCAGCGATTGTATGTCCGCTTATACAGAGAATCCAGCCCGAAAGCGGGCGATGGAAACACCTAAAGCCACAAAATTACCAGATGAAATTGGCAAATGGTGTAGCCGAATCCCCGCAGAGGAAGCCGCTGCTTATCCGATCGACCAATCGGACGGTGGTGAGGACGACGACCCTGCCGAACACGCCGAATGGGCGGCTAAACTCAAGGCTCAGGGCCGGAATCCAAAGATGCCTTGGAAGGCGCAACACCCGGCCATTACAATTGATGAAAAGAACGATTACATCAGCGACAAGGGCGATGAGGTTTGGAGCATTCTGGAATCAAAAGGGATCAAGAATGTGATTCTGGCAGGTGTTCACACCAATATGTGTGTGCTGGGCCGGCCATTTGGACTGCGCCAGATGGTTAAAAATGGTAAAAATGCCGTGCTGATGCGAGATTTGACAGATACGATGTACAACCCGGCCCGGCGGCCATATGTCAGCCACTTTACCGGTACGGAACGCATTATTGACCACGTCGAAAGATTCGTTTGTCCGACGATTACTTCCAATCAGATTATCGGTGGACAGCCATTTCGATTTAAAGATGACACCCGCCCGCGCGTGGCTGTGATGATGGCTGAGGATGAATATGAAACCAACAGGACACTGACCCACTTTGCATTAACCAATCTGGGCCATGATTTCGCTGTCCGTTTCATTTATGGAAATGAAAACGATAAGTATGACATGCCTGGCCTGGATGCTCTTGATGAAGCCGACGTGCTGATTCTGAGCGTGCGTCGCCGGCCTTTGAAAACCGATCAGCTTGAGCGAATTCAGAAGTTTGTACGATCCGGCAAGCCCATGGTCGGGATTCGGACAGCCAGCCATGCATTTCATTTGCGCACGGGTACGATGCCGGAAGGTGTGACTGGTTGGCCAGAACTCGACTCTGAGGTTTGGGGTGGGCATTATACGAACCATCATGCGAACAATTTGAAGTCGCAGGTAGTGGGAATTGAGGCCACAAAAAATCATCCGATATTAACCGGGGTGACACTTCCATTCGCTCAGGGCGGATCGTTTTATCAGGTCAAGCCACTGGATCCGAAAGCGATTGCATTATTAAGTGGAGAGGCTGAAGGCGTGGAACCTGAGCCTGTGGCTTATACATTTGTGCGTAAGGATGGAGGGAAATCATTTTATACGTCACTTGGTCAGAAGGCGGATTTTGAGAATAAATCGTTTGTCAGAATGATGGTCAATTCGTTGTTCTGGGCGATTGGCCGGGAAGTTCCCAAGGAATTTGAAATTCCTCGATCACCGATCATGAAGCCGGGCGATTGGAATGCAACCACCTGGAAAGACCCGGAAAAGCCATGGATTGGAATGTCGGCTGCAAATCTTGCCGATCAATCACTTTGGGCTCGATGTCTGGTCCCAATCGAGAATGCGAATACGCCAGTTGAAATTCAATCCAGCCAGGTCGTTCAAGTCTATTGCAATGGAAACCTGGCGGAACGTGTGGCCGAGGGGCGCTGGAAGCTGCCTCAAACCGTGGTTGAATCAGGCGAGCTGAATCTTATCGCGTTGCGTTGGGCCAAGGCGTCCGATCCGAAAGGCGAGTTACCGATTCTGATTCAAGGTGACCATAAAGTTTCGATCGGGCCGGTCTGGGAAATATGTGCAGGTTCTGGAACAGAATTGGCTCGATTGCCACTACCCGCCAAATTTGCAGCAGCCACGGATGCAATCTCGCGAAAAGGCCATTGAAAGCAGCGTTTAAACCGGCCGTTTCAATGGTGATACTGTCAAGCAGGTTGACGAACCGACCAAATGCAATTCCTGCAATAACGCCCATCAGCATGGATGTAGGGATGATTATCAGAGCTCTGGCCCAGAAGGACTGGAGACCTGATTCAAATAGAACCCGATTGCAGATGGTGACAATTGGCAGGTGTACCAGAAAGATGGGGTATGTCCAGTGCGACATTCGGGCAAAACGATTTTCCCATTCTGAGGAGAGACGCCATTGAATTGGCTTGGAACACAAGCCGAGGAGGATCGCGGTGGTTGCGGAAAATAGCATTTCGTGATCGTTCCAGAATAATCCAGCGAATCCACCGATGAAAATGATGCCGAGGTAAGCCGATTTATGCCAATCTTTCCAATTTAAATGTGCGATTTCATAGGACATCAGTCCCACTGCGAAGCAGAACCAGCGGTCGATGAACAGGCCATCTACGCGATACATGGCGCCCATGTCAAAGATTAAAATCTGGAGCAGCAATAGGCTGAATGTGAGGAATCCTAAGGCTTTTCGCCAAAATGATCCGGCAATGAAAGCGCATAAAACCGCAATTGCAATGAATTGCTCGTGATAGCACAGGGACCAGGCGACCCGAGTGAAAACGGTGCTGTGGTCAAACATGAAGAGGGGACGCCAGGTTTCTGTGAGTGTCAGATTCCCAATCCATTGCCAGATTGTCATTTCGGTGGGTGATTGAAATTCCAGAGCGAATCCGCCAGCAAACAAGCCATTTAGGCCATTTGTTTCGAGAATCAAAATTAATCCGGCCGTTAAACCCAGAGCCAGCCAGTAAGGTGGAATGATGCGGCCTATGCGGCGCGAGAAAGAGCGGGCAATCGCCCGTCGATCGCCCTCTGACTTATCGAGGGTGTTCATGACCAACCAGCCAGCCAAGGCAAAAAAGATCGGCGTCCCACTACCGTATTTGGTCATCCATAACACAGCCAGGCGAATATTGAACCAGATCGGACCTGCCGCTTCCGCTTCCTCACCAAATGTCAATGCGACAGCGGCATGGTGCAGCAGAACGATAAAACAGGCAAAAATGCGCACGATATCCAGAAAAGGATCGCGGCTTTTTTTCTTTGGGTTCATCTCATCAATATTCGACATTCATATCACCTCATAAATCCTTAACGGATTTAAGTCAAAAGATGAAAGATTCACGCAAATTACGACTTATGTCGTATTGCGAATGATTCTGTAACATCTCGATTTCGACATCATATTTACGCGCGAGAAATTCTCGCGTGACATACGGATCTCATCACGTGTTGGTTTATGTCACCACAGCCCGAACTTCCGTTCATGAGGCAGTTGTCGTGACAGTTATTGCGTCATAGGATTCTAATCATCAAGTCAGGCCAAATCATGATTCTGTTCTGCGACTGGATTATCAGGTCTCTTCATACTTATAATAGGCGACAGGCAAGCGCAAGTTGGCCCAACCAGAAAATTTTATTCTGGGAAAAAGATCGGCGTAATGATCGTATCTCATTATGCCAGAATACCTTTAACGACTTTGCCAGAAACATCGGTCAGGCGAAAATCGCGGCCTTGGAATCGATAAGTGAGACGCTCATGATCGATACCCAGAAGGTGGAGAATGGTGGCATGAAGGTCGTGGATGTGAACACCGTCCTTGACCACGCTGTATCCAAATTCGCACGTTTCGCCCCATGCAGAACCGCCCTTGATTCCACCACCAGCCATCCATCCTGAAAAACAGCGAGGGTGGTGGTCGCGACCATAATTTCCGGGACTGATCTTACCCTGACAGTAGTTCGTCCTGCCAAATTCGCCACCCCAGATGACTAGTGTGTCTTCCAGTAGCCCCCTCTGTTCAAGGTCGATCAGAAGTGCTGCCGAAGGTTGATCGGTTTCCATGCACTGCTTCGAAATTCCTCCAGGAAGGCCACCGTGCTGATCCCATCCCTGATGAAAAAGCTGGATGAATCGCACCCCTCGCTCTGCCAGTCGGCGAGCCATCAGGCAATTGGCGGCGAATGTCCCAGGCTTGCGCGAATCGGCCCCATACATGTCGTAAATGTATTCTGGTTCATGTGTTAAATCCGTCACTTCAGGAACGCTTGTCTGCATCCGGAAGGCCATCTCGTATTGCGCAATTCGGGTCTGGATTTCAGGGTCGTGTGTTTTCTCGGCTTCCATCTCATGAAGGGTTCGCAGTTTGTCGAGCATGGAGCGTCGCGAGCCGGCATCGATCCCGGCAGGATTATTGAGAAACAGAACGGCATCTGCAGACGACCGAAACTGCACGCCCTGATGGCGAGAGGGTAAAAAACCGGCTCCCCAAAGCCGTGAATACAGGGGTTGATCCGCCTTGTTTTTTGTGATCAGAACGACAAAGTTCGGCAGGTTGTCGTTCTCACTTCCAAGACCATAAGAGAGCCACGAACCAACCGATGGACGACCGGCGATCTGCGAACCTGTTTGCAGGAACGTAATGGCAGGGTCATGGTTGATGGCTTCGCTGTGCAGAGAACGAATCACGCAAATCTTGTCGGCTATTCGAGCCGTATGTGGCAGGATATCGCTGATCCAGGCCCCACCTTGCCCATGCTGCTTGAAACCCGTGAATGAGCCTACCATAGGCAATTGGGACTGCATTCCGGACATGCCCGTGAGGCGTTGGCCCATGCGGACGGAGTCGGGTAGATTCTGGCCCTGAAGTTTGTTCAGAAGTGGTTTGTAATCAAAGGTTTCGAGATGGCTTGGTCCACCACTTTGGAACAGGGAAATCACCCGCTTGACTTTGGGCGGGTGGTGGAGGACTTTGAGATCGCCCGGTACGGAATCGGCTTTTACCGTCTGGGAACCGCCCATGATTTCTGCAAGTGCCATCCCGCCAAGACCATAAGCAAATCGGCCGAGCATTTCACGACGGCTCAGGCCAGAGGTGGAAACTGGGCCGGTGCAGGGGGTGGAACGGGGCGTGCCCAAATCGTTATTGATATTCATAAGTCCTATATCCTTTTAACGTTTGGTGACGCAGGGTTCGTAGTTGAGAAGTGTGAGCACAGTGGTGGTCAAAGCGGCTTGGTCCGCAGCAGGGAGGCTTGGATCGCGTTTTGATTCACCAGTAGACAACAACTCTAGAGCCGATTTTGGCCATTGGCTGAAGTGTGACTTTTGATCCGCAAGAAGCTGTTTCAGCAGCGCAACCTGTTTCTCAGACGGTTGTTGACTTGTACACAGTCGGAACGCTGAGATCACTTGCTTATCGGGGTCGCCAGGCGACTGTTTCATCAGCCGTTCGGCCGTAACCCTTGCAGCTTCAATGTATTGAGGGTCGTTCAAGGTGGCCAGAGCTTGCAGCGGCGTGGTTGTCCGCTCGCGCTTGACGAGGCAAAATTCGCGGGTGGGGGCATCAAAAGTGGTCATGGATGGTGGAGGGGAGGTGCGACGCCAGTAGGTGTACATGCTGCGCCTGTAAAGGTTTTCGCCATGATCCTGACTGTAGCTCTTGCCCGTTCCAGCCTCTTCCCACAAGCCAGCAGGCTGATATGGTTTGACGCTTGGCCCACCAACTTTTTGAACAAGAAGGCCGCTGATGGCCAGAGCATTGTCGCGAATCATTTCGGCTGAGAGCCGGTATCGAGGCCCTCGGGCCAGCAGGCGGTTTTCAGGATCAGTGGTGTAAAGTGATTGATCAGAAGGTGTTGACGACTGTCCGTATGTTGCCGAAAGCAGAATCAGACGCAATGTGTGCTGAATGTCCCAGCCGTTTGTCATGAGATCGCGAGCGAGCCAGTCGAGAAGTTCCGGGTGCGAGGGCTGCTGGCCCTGATAGCCGAAATCTTCGATGGTTGGAACAAGTCCGCGCCCGAAAGCCTGCATCCACAGGCGATTGGTGATGACCCTTGAAACGAGCGGGTTGCGTGGATCGGTCATCCAAAGCGCCAGTCCCCGGCGATCTTTGGGCCAGCTTGGGTCGAATGGGAGAATGGCCGATGGTGTTTGCGGTCCAACCTCTTCGCCTCTGGCTGTATACTCTCCACGGTTCAGGATATAAGCGGATCGGCGCTGGCCGGGCTTCTCGCTCATCACCATGATTTGAGGGACTTGTGAGATCAGGTCGTTTTCATCTTTTCGGAGCTTCACAAGCTTGTCGTTGATGGCTTTTACGGCTGGATCCTGACCATGAATTCGAGTATGTTGAGTCAGGTCTGCAACGGATGCCTCGACTTTAACTCCTTCCACATGAGCAACTTCCAGAGGGGAAAGCTCGCGGTTGAAGACCTCCAGATCGTCAATCTGGCCGCCTTGGAAACCGACATCGCGAAACCGTGCTCCTAGAGTGAGCCAGACATCGCCGCCACTGTCGCCCCAGGCACCTCTGTGGGTGATATCGCGGGTCAGGTGATCGCGAACAACGTCCACCGGTTCTGCCACACCATTTACATAAAGACGCAGGCCCGAGGCATGGCTGGAGCCGTCATAGGTCACGCTGATTTGTGTCCAGGTATTGACTGGCAAAGACTTTCGGCCACGAATTGCGATTGCATCACCGGGCCAGAAATGGACGAGTGAAACGATGGGAAGACCGTTGTCCATGACCAGACTGTAGCCGCGAAAGGCGGCATCTTCAGCGGCCATGCTGGTGTGGAAGACGACGGTGCGTGGTTTATGGACGGCTGGTTTGATCCATGAGGAGATTGTAAACGGCGTGGTGCGGCCAAACGCGCCTACTTTCTGGCAAACGTAAGCATCGTCTCCACCAAACTTTATCGACTGGCCTTTGCCATCGCGGCCGGGGGCGGGCGCGTAATCGCCAGAAGGCTTGAGATCGTCGAACCGAATTTCGTGGTCGGCTTTGGGACGATCCGCTTTGACGGGTTTTGCCGGATCCGCTTTATATGACGTAAGCCATTGTGCAAGCTGTTTTTCTGTATCTGAAATCTCGGTTTTCAGTTGTTTGTGATTGGCTTGCTGATCGTTCTTATAGAGCGGTAGGGCAGGAGTGGGAGCGGTTTCGGTAAAGTGGCTGTAAAGACCGTGTTCGTCGATGTTTCCAAAGAAAGCGCTGAAGCCGTAAAAATCTTTCTGAGTGATTGGATCGAATTTGTGATCGTGACAGCGAGAGCATTCCATGGTCAGGCCAAGAAAGGCGGTACCGGCGGTTCGGACACGGTCTGAGACGTATTCGACGCGGAATTCTTCTTCGATCGAGCCACCTTCGTTGGTCTGACGGTGCAGACGGTTGAAGGCGGTTGCCAGAATCTGGTCGTTGGAGGGGTTGGGCTGGAGGTCGCCGGAAATTTGCCAGGTCACGAACTTGTCATAACTTAAGTTGGTTTGAAAGGCTTGGATCAGCCAATCTCGCCAGGGCCAGGTGTGCATATCGCGATCGGACTGATAACCGAAGGTGTCAGCGAATCGGGCGACGTCGAGCCAGTCCATGGCCATGCGTTCGCCGTAAGCGGGCGATTTGAAGAGTCGGTCGAGGACGGCCGATTTTGCGACTTGGTCCGGGCGTTTGTCGGCCAGAAATAAGTCAATATCGGCTAGGGCAGGGGGCAGGCCGGTGAGGTCAAAAGTGACTCGGCGGAGCCAGGTGGCCCGATCTGTTTCAGGGGCGTGCGTGGTCTTGGTGGAATCGAATTTTGCAGAGACGAAGTGATCGACAGGGTTTCGAACCCATGGGCCAGCCAGGCCAGCTTGTGGGATCTCGATCTTTTCGGGAACAGGTACGAAAGCCCAGTGAGGCTCATAAATTGCGCCCTGTGTGACCCATTGTTTGATCAGCGTTTTTTCGGAAGAATTTAAAGGTTTTTTGAGACTTGCCGGTGGCATGACGACTTCGGGATCGTCCGACTCAATTCTTGCCAGAATTTCGCTTTCTGTCAGATTCTTGAGGTCAATCACGCCGGCTTTGACGGCGGAATCGCGATTGTCGAGCCGTAAGTCCGCTTTACGGGCCGCTTTATCGGGGCCGTGGCAGGTGAAGCATCGGTCGGAAAGTAAAGGCCGGATATCGCGGTTGAATTTGACTTCATTCTCGTCCTGACGCTGAGCGATGGCTGGGGCAGCCAAGCTTAACATCAGTGATAGAAGCAGGAAACGACAGAATCGGTTTTGGAGAGTCATGGAGGCGGGTTCCCAACGCGAACCGATTTAAGGTTCGAGGATAGAGAGGTGTTATATTAATTATAGTGAAGCTGGAAGTTGAAAACCAAGGGAATCCCAAATGAGTTGGCGGATTTGCGTAAACGATTTCTTGATTCTCGACGATTTACCGGGCCAATATCAACCAAAACAAACCAAATAAGTTGAGGAACGTCGACACGAGGTCGAAATTCTCTAAATGATCAGAACAGGGCGAAGACTGAACCGGATCTGTTATACTTTTGAAACCAACCAGAACGAGAACGGACTTTGACAGCCTATGCCCATACATCGAGTGATCATTGTTGACAGTGAAGTTCTTGTCCGGCAGGGACTTTCTGCAAGGCTTAACAAGACTGCCGAGATTGAGGTGGTCGGTGTTTCGAGTAGTTTCGAGCATGCCTTTGCAAAGCTTCAGATTCAGGTGCCTGATGCATTGGTGCTTGATTTTGACCCTCACGATGTGGAATCTGTAAAGTTTCTCCAGAAAATTCGCATAAATTACCCGGTTCTTCTGATTGTATCGGTTGTTCCAACCGAGTTTTATGGTCGCAAGATCCCTCAGGACCTGATCGTTCCTGGTCGGTCGGAATTGATTGTTCGTCCGCATCAGGGGACAACGGCAGAAGCATTCCTGGATGAATTTTCAGCTCAGATTCGTCGCAAGCTTACGACGATGTTTCAGGCGTATGATTTGAACCGGCAATCGGTTTCCAATTATTCTGCTGAGCCTTTGAGCCGGCTTCCGATTGCTCCTGAGTCGAAGACGACTTTGCCCATGTATGGTTCCGATTCGATTGCGCGGGAGTCAAAAACGACGATCCGAACGACGGAACAGGAAACGACGGAAGTAATTATCAGGCCTTCATCCCGATCCACCAAGCGAGTGGATGTGATTGCGATCGCTTCAAGTACGGGTGGCCCGCATGCTTTGACGGAACTTTTGCCGGCACTGCCAGCCGGTCTTCAGGTTCCGATCGTGATTGTTCAGCATATGCCTGCCGAATTTACCCGCAGTCTGGCGGATCGACTGAACACCATCAGTGCGATCACGGTGAGAGAAGCCATTGCAGGTGAGCCACTTAAGGCAGGGCTGGCGTTATTGGCGCCTGGCGACAAGCACATGGTTGTGGAGCGATCGATTGATCAAAATATGCTTGTGACGCTGAATCAAGGTCCACCTGAAAATTCATGTCGTCCTGCAGCCGACATTCTGTTCCGAAGTGTGGCAAAGTGTTATGGAGAGAATGTTTTAGCGATTGTTCTGACGGGTATGGGTAAGGATGGACTGGCTGGTTCTCGAGTGATTCGTGCTGCTGGAGGACGTGTTGTGGCTCAGGATGAGGCCAGTTCAGTGGTCTGGGGAATGCCTGGAGAGGTGGTTCACGCCAATCTGGCAGACTCTGTCCTGCCTCTCAAAGAGATCGCAACCGAAATCATCCGAAGGGTAAGGTTTGGCCGCACTTCCTGAAAAGCTACAGTTCTGCCAGCCAAACTAACCCGCAGCGCGAGCAAGGGCCGAATAAGAAAATATTTTATCAGGTGTAAATGCTTAAATTCTAAGGTTTTGGACTAACATCATGGTTTCAGGGACGCTCGGCCCTTGCTGACGCGGCGGGTTAGTTTTGTTGGCAATAGATTGGTTGGAATGCGAATATAAAAAAAACCGCCCAAACGGGCGGTTGTTTGATTGATATCAGGGAGTGGTCTGAGGTCCAGAAGAGATGCTGGAAGTCAGGTGCCAAACTCGACCCGTCGTCCATTGAGTTGGCCTTTGAGGCGTTCAATGATCGAGCTGTGCATTTGACTGACGCGCGATTCGGACAGGTCCAGCGTGGCGCCAATCTCTTTCATCGTCAGCTCTTCATAATAGTAGAGAATGATGATGAGTCGTTCGTTGCGGTTCAGGCCCTTGGTCACCATACGCATCAGATCTTTGCGCTGGAGCCGGTTTGTGGGGTCTTCACCTTTTTTGTCTTCGAGAACGTCGATCTCGCGGACATCTTTGTAGCTGTCCGTTTCGTACCACTTTTTATTCAGGCTGACCAAGCCAATCGCGTTCGATTCGGTGGCCATTTTCTCGAATTCCTGATGACTGACACCGAGTTTATCGGCGATTTCTTCATCAGTACCTGGTCGGCCCAGTTGTACTTCGAGAGACTTTTTGGCTTCTTCCATTTTGGAGTGTTTGCTGCGAACCAGTCGCGGCACCCAGTCCATGGTGCGAAGTTCGTCCAGCATGGCCCCACGAATCCGTGGAACGCAGTAGGTTTCAAACTTCACGCCTCGGGAGAGGTCGAAGGCATCGATGGCGTCCATCAGGCCGAATACACCGGCTGAGATGAGATCGTCCAGATCGACACCGTCCGGCAATCTCTGCCAGATTCGTTCCGCGTTGTACTTGACGAGTGGCAAGTAACGTTCGACGAGACGATTTCGAAGCTCCGTTGTGGGGTTCTCTTTGAAAATTACCCACCGCTCCGCTATGTCCATATCCACTTGGGTTGACATCCAGACCTCCATGTCGTCGCCGAGAGTCACGCACGTCCTTGTGCTTCACCAACAAGCAATTTCGTGTTCCCTGAATTTCGCCAATCCGGAGTTCATTCCGAAATCAACTGCGTCAGAAATCAGATCGATTTGCCTGGGCTGGGACTCCCGAAAAGATCAGGAATCGCCGGTATCTTTATCGGTTGCTGAAGATGCCGGCCTTGACGGTAATCTTGAATTTTTCGTTAAAACCGATATATCTTGACATCGATTTTGCAGAATGGTTGATTCTGGCCCCTGATATGTCTCAATCGAACAATACCGGGGCGTTTTTGGATTCAGAGCCGAGTCTGGGTTCGTTGGGACAAAGAGACGGCTTGAAGCCATGATGACTTTGGGACAGATCCTGAGAGCCGTTGCGGAACTCTCCGCGATCGTCCTTTAGATAGACAGTGGACGACGATCACGAGCATCGCCATCCATTCAGCCAGCTTTTCGGCTCGCCTTTTCGCTGGCGGACACGGGATTGGTCAGTTCGTGGTTATCGAGTGGATATCCACTGAAGGTAGAAGCCGCGACAGGCATATCGGTGGCAGCTTTATCCCAGGATTCGAATCCGTTATGGATTTTCGTGGCGATGCGTTCGATGTCTCTGGCTGCGGTGGATAGCCACCAGCCTGGGGCTTGAACCACCGGGATTCGGTTTCGAACAGCACGAGGCACGTCGAAATCGTCTCGCACCACACCGAGCTGGCCCACAGAGAGACCTTGAAACAGCCGGGCGGCCTGAATCAGACGGTCAGCGGCCTCATTGCCTGATTTGTGGGAGGCGGATTTATTGATCAGGGTGACGAGCCTGAGATGACTGCCTGCGGCTCTGCGCAAGTGCGAGAGCAAGGCATGGCTGGCCGCGATTGCGGCGTGTTCCGTGGTGCTGACCAGAATCATTCCATCCGCAACAGCAGCAAGGGTTTGGGATCGAGCAGTCAAGCCACTGCCGGCATCGACGAGGATCCAGTCAACCACGCGGCTATCGCGGAGTTCGACCACGACCTGAGCGAGCAGTTCGTCGGTGGCAGGCCCGACCAGCCAGGCTTCATTCATGCGTGCTGCATGAGACCCAGCCAGCAGGCGGATTCCTTGAGGGCCTTCTACCAAGGCTTCCTGAGGAGTGATTCTGCCTGACAGGACATCTTCGAGGTCGACTGTCGGGCGACGATCGCAAAGGATTTCGAGTTGACCAAGGCCATAATCGCCGTCAACCAAGGCGACTCTTTCGCCTTTATTGGCCAGAGCCACAGCTAGATTGAGGCTAAGAATGCTGGTGCCGGCTCCACCTTTGCCACTGGCCAGGCATAAAACGCGTGTTTGTCGGGGAGAATTCGCGGTCGGCGATTCGGAATCGAGGGCCGGCTCATGGTTGTCGTATTCTGTTTGGTGGTCGGCTTGAATGGTCCAGCCAACGTTGGATTCAGGTGTTGAATCCCCGGCATCCGAAACAAATTCATCGAGGTGTTTAGCCGCGAAAAGATGTCGAAGCGATTCCGCTTGGTCCGACATGGCATCCTTGCCTTTTGTCTGAAGGGCGACGAATCGGTTGTTCCATGAATCAGTGGTTTGTTCAGGGCCAAAAGCCCCGGACACTTGGCTCACTTCCTGTGTGCCAATGAATCATCTGACTGGGCCGGAATCCTACCAAATACCAGACCTCTGACAAGCCGATTTTGAACCTTTTTTTGAATTCGTTCCTCAGTCGAGAGCCGAAGTTCATTCTGTAGCGATTAATTTGAGTAAAATGGATATGGATGGGTAAAAAATGTTGATTAGTTTGATCGCATAAATTAAAAGTGTTCATAGGGTTTTATGATCGTCATAGTATTGCGATTCGATAAGACCATGCGATTTGAGTGATTCACACCATGATTTTGGAGAGAGACGGCACCATGAGACGCTGGACATTTGCTTTCTTGTTTGTAACAGGCTTGATGAACTCAACATCAGCCGTTCAGGCTTGCCATGCCTGTAAGCCGGTTTCCTTGCGATGTGCTCCGAAAACGTTGGCTGCACCATGTGCCACCACGATTTCTTGCGATGTTTCTGCACCTGTTTGCGAAGTGCTGGTCCCACGGACGATTACAAAGCATGTGACAGTCACGGAAACAGTTTATGATGATGTGACGGAATCCCATAACGTCACAAAGTATCGGACAGAACATAAAACCGAGAAGCAGCCTGTGACTCGTACCGAGTATGAGTCTGTGCCTGTCACCAACAACGTGACCCGATACCGCACGGAATATAAGACCGAAACGGTTCCGACCACATCGACCGTTTTCGATAACGTGCCTGTCACGAACAACGTAACCCGTTATCGCACGGAATATAAGACTGAAACGGTTCCGACGACCAAGACTGTTTTCGAGCCAGTACAGAAGACTCGTCAGCTGGAAGTCAAAATTCCAGTGACCGAGACCTTTGACGCCAAAGTGACCAAAACGGTTTACGACACGGTCACACGCAACGAAAAGCGTTATGAGCCTTACACAGAAGCACAAACTGTGACCGAAACGGTGATGCATCCTGAAACCGTTCACGTGACTCGCAAAGAGATGAGAACGGTTCATGTGCCCCAGCAGAAGATGGTGGCCCGTGAGGTGACCCAGTGCAAAGAAGTGATTGAAGATCGCGGCTGCTGGGTGAATCAGGCCGTTCCGGTTCAGACATCCGCTGGTTGCACAACAGGTTGTGGCGTATCGGGCAAGTGCGGCAGTTGCGGTCATCACAAGAAGAGCATTGGTTGCGGTGGCTGTGGCCACGTTTGTGGTGGTGTGACATACGCTTGCCAGCAAGTCTGGGTTTCTCGCCCAGTTCGGACATCGGTTCCCGTCAAGGTTCAGGTTCAAGAGTGCGTGACCGAAATGGTTGCCCAGCAACAGGAAGTGGAAGTTCCATCTACCGAAACGAAGATGGTTCCTAAACAAGTTCAGCGCACCCAACATGTGACCAAGACCCGCGAGACCGAAGTTCCTGTGACACATCAGGTTCCACGTTCTGTGGAAGAAGTGGTGAAGGGCACCCGCGTGGCTTATCGTTCCGAGAGCCGCACGGAAACCTTTACAGAAATGCAGCCTCGTCAGGTTCAGGAAACGACGACCCAGACCGTGGCTGTTCAAGTTCCGTTCCAGGAACAAGTCACGACTTACATTCAAAAGCCACGTGAAGTCAAAGGCGTGATGCATCGTCAGGTTGCTGTACAGGTTCCTTACACGGAGACTGTGACAACGCATGTTCAACGCGCCAAGCAAGTTACGGACATTGTTGAGCGGACATACTCTGTTCAGGTTCCTTACACGGAAACCGTTACAGTCACACGCAAAGTCCCACGCACGGTGACCAAGCAAGTGCCTGTTTGTGAAACCGTTTGGGAACGTCAGTCGCCAGCTCCTGCTGCGGCTCCAGTGGTTGCACCATCAGCTCAGAAATAATAGGCTGACTCTGTTTTGATATGACTTACAAAGGGCAGCCTTCGGGTTGCCCTTTTTTTTGTTAACCCATGATCATGGAAGCGATTTGATCCGGATTGGCTGGATAAAAATCCTGAGGCACATTTTGACCGGTGCTGATGTAGGAGAACGGTAATTTCAGGTCGGCCAGCAGGTTGATCAGGCCACCGTGGCGGTCGGTTTCATCAATTTTTGTAACGATCAGACGGTCAGGCCTGACTACAGAAAACTTGTCAGCAGTGAGCTTCGCCCAACGTCCGGCCGACTCGATGGGCAGAACCAGATGAATTTCATCCGGGTTGAGCACGTCGACCATCTCGCTGAGTATGGCCAGGTGGTTGTCGTCCAGAGGGCCTCTGCCCGGGGTGTCGATCAAGACCCAGTCGGCGTCGATTTCTGCCACAGCATCTGCGACGGTCTGTGCGGAATCGGCAGCGGCGAATGGCATGTTCATGATTCGGGCGTAAGTGTCAAGTTGCTCAACGGCGGCGATACGGAACATATCGCACGAGATCAGCCCGACACGTTCCTCGCTCGTCAGTTGGAGGTGGGCCGCCATCTTGGCAAGCGAAGTGGTTTTACCGGCACCGGTTGGGCCGACCACCATAATGACCCGCTTTTCGCCTTCCTGGATCGGGGCACGATGCGCCACGTTGACACCATCAGCCACGGCATCAATCATGGCCTGCCAGGCGGAGGAGTCTTCCACCAGATCGCGCGGGTTGTGGCATGCAGCAGCATGGCGGGCGATGCGCTCGGCATAGGCTTCATCCACACCGGCTCGGATTAAATATTGGTAAGGGGCATTGAGGCTGGATGGAACATCCCAAAGCTTGAGCGGATCGTTGCCTGTCTCTTCAAGGTGCGAAACGGCACGATGGACGATCTTCAGATTGTCGTGCGACAAGGCATCCGCCGTGTCAGGTTCGGTGGCAGCTGTGGCCGCTTCCACTTCATACCATTGGCTGGAGCTGTCAGGATTTAAGAACCGCGACCACGTGTTTGACCGACTTGTTCCTACCACCCAAAGCTCGCTTCCCAAAGCGGCTTCAGCCCGTTTCAAAGCCTCGCGCATGGTTCGCCCGCGAAAGCAGTGTGTTTGGCCCTGAAGCAGGGTGTGTGCGGAATGGGCTTTCCAGGTGGTGCGATGGTTCATGAATTATAGCCGGTTGAGAATTGGCTGGGCGGGTTGTTGATCAGGCCCGTGGTTTTTTTCCGATTTCTGGGCCATGAATGAGGCGCAGGAACCGCTGAACCGTGGTTGAAGTCGGCGAGGTGCGACGAATCCAGATGGTTTGAATCGGAATGGTCCGATTCCTGTTCAGATTCAGCAAATCCGGCAGGTGCAACGGTGGCGATGTTATCAACAGGTGTATCGCGAGGGATTTCCTGCTGAGCCAGTACGATCAGGCCAGGCAGGTCGGTGTGCGTGAGGTCTCTGACGAGACATCTAACCAGTCCGCCCACAACCACGACAGGTGCGCGGCCCTGTTCTGTCAAACGCTTTGCGGCAGCTCCAATGGCGGCGACAAGTTCACGGCTCCAGGCTAGTCCCAGAGCGGTTTCAGGGCGAGTGGATTCATCCACTGCGGCTGACAATCGCATTTCCACCGACTTATCAAGCATGACCACTCGCAGGTGGCCGTCAGTCCCAAGGTAGGGCTGAACCAGACGCCGGGAAAGCGATCTGCGGGTGTGCTCTGTCAGTTCTTCTGGATCTCTAGTCGCAACTGCCGCCAGGGCAAGTGCTTCGAGAATGGTTTCCATGTCAAGAATGCTGACACGTTCACGCAGAAGGTTTTGGAGAACTTTCTGGATCTCGCCCACACGAACCAGATTTGGAACCACTTCATCCACGAGTGATGTGCTGCTGGCTCTGACCCGTTCGAGCAGTTGCATGACCTGATCGCGCGAGAGCAGCTCGTCGGCATGGCCCATGATCACTTCCAGAAGGTGATCCATGACCACGGCACCTGCATCTTTGATTCTGCATCCGGAAAGTTCAGCCGCTTGACGACCTTCAGCAGCGATCCAGACAGCAGGTAAACCCGTGGCAGGATCCTGACCCTCGCGGCCTTCAGGCACTTCGGTCAAACCCGGTGGGACAATCGCCAGAAGCCTGCCCGGATAGGAAACGCCTGTGGCAACGGTCAGGCCCCTGATTGCGATTTTGTATTCCTGTGGCTGAATTCCGAGATCATCGCGAATGGCGACTTGAGGAGCGATCATGCCCAGCTCACGGGCCACCCTCTGACGCACTCTTTGAAGTCGATCGAGCAGGTCTCCACCACGATTGGGGTCGGCCAGAGCGATCAGGCGATAGCCGATCGACAGCTCCATGGCGTCAACCCTAAGCCAATCGCCCACCGGAGTTTCCGTAGACATGGCCTTGACCGTTGCCGGCTTGCCGCTGAGGGGAGCGACTGGGCCTGGATCGCCGGCTGATTTGGAGATTGTCTGGTTTGAGGACGTTTTCGGAATCGCAGTGGATGGGCTGTCGATCCGGGTTTTCTGGGCATTCGAGATGGCTTGCGTTGTCAATGTCAGGCTTGGCGATGTCTCTTCACCGGCCTTTTCTGATTTCGCTAAAATCCAGGCGCCGACCATCAATAAACCAGCCAGTGATAAAAGGGGCAATTTGGGTAGTCCCAAAAATGCCAGAATGACCAATAAACCGCTCGCGGCCAGAAGTGTTCGGGATTGTCCGAAAAGCTGGCCGGTCATCTCACGCCCAATATCGGACTCACTTGATGAACGGGTCACAACCAGACCGGCTCCCAGAGAGATCAGAAAAGCTGGGATCTGGCTGATCAGCCCATCGCCAATGGTCAGCTTGGTAAACACGTCGACAGCCTGAGCCGGGCTCATTCCATATTGAATGATACCGATGGCCAGCCCGCCCGCGATGTTGATAAAAGTGATCAGGACGCCTGCAACGGCATCTCCGCGGACGTATTTTCCGGCACCGTCCATGGCCCCGAAGAAGTCCGCCTGACGATAAACGGCTTCACGGCGGCGAACGGCCTCGGTTTGATCGATCAGACCGGCATGAAGGTCGGAGTCGATCGCCATCTGGCGACCCGGCAGGCCATCGAGCATGAATCGGGCGGCCACTTCGCTGATCCGGCCCGAACCTTTGGTGATCACGACAAACTGGATGATCACCATGATGCCGAACATGACGACACCGACCAGAATATTGTCGCCTGCGACGAACGATCCAAATGATTTGATGACATCGCCGGCGGCGTCCAGTCCTTTGGTTCCGCCGTCGAGCAGAATCAGACGGGTGCTGGCCACGTTGAGGACTAAGCGTGTCAGGGTGGTTGTTAACAAAAGTGTGGGGAAAGAGCTGAACTGCTGGGGCGAACTGATGTTGATGGTGGTCATCAGGATCAGGACAGAGACTGTGACGTTGGCCGCCAGCAGTAAGTCCATAACCACGCCGGGCACGGGCACGAGCAGAACGACAAGCGCGCCGATGAGTGTGACGGGCAGAATCCACGGCACGATATTGCGCGAGGTGTATGCGAGTCGACCCGTCATGCTGTGATTGGCCACGGTTTTGAGAATCCTTCCCACAGGTGCCCACTCCGGATCGCCACATCCATTAAGTGACGGTCCATGTCGCACTTGGCGATTATGCCGGAATTCGGGAATCTGTCGAGTGGAGTTTTGAAGACCTTCGAGCCGTTTTTGGTTTGACAATCCGAAGCCTTCAAAACAGATGCTCATAAAATCGCGGCACGATTTCTTCTGCAAAGCTCATAAAGTGCTTTGATTTCATCAACCACTTTGCCACAATCGCACTCAGATCCCACATCCATGACCAGCACCTATCGAATTCTTGAATAAGGAATTGCTTGTGAATGAGCCTAATCGTCGAACTGTTGGTCGAGCTGCACTGGCTGCTGGCCTTGGTCCATCGGCAATCGGTTCATCGGTGTTGGCTGATGATCTTGCAGATCAGACAATTCGCAACTTTTTAAAGCCTTACGTGATGGATCGACCATCCGTTGAAGCCTTTCTGGATCCTAAAGCCCGTGTCTGGGCCAAGTTCGATCCTGATACCGGATACTTGCTTCGCAACAGCTTCATGCGTGATGGTGTGGATGGCTCGCACACTTTGGCACGATATGAACCTTCCGGACAGCGATATCAGGTGAATTATCGGGATCAGCCTTGCAGAATAAATACTTATGGCAATAGTTTTACACAGGGGCACCAGTCCAACGATGGCGAAACCTGGCAAGAGATCCTGGCAGCTCATTACGGTGAACCAATTCGCAACTGGGGGATCGGTGGGTTTGGTGTTTATCAAGCTTCGTTACGGCTCGAGAAGGTCGAAAAATCTGACCTGAACGCGGAATATGTCATTTTCAATATCTGGGGCGACGACCATTGGCGGAGTATCAATGCCTGGCGCCAAATCACGTTCCCACCGGAAGTTGTCAAAGGTCTGAGCGGGAAAATGTTCCATTCCAACCCGTGGCGCCATGCCCGGCTTGATCCAAACACAGGGGCCATCATTGACCGACCAAATCTTGCCGATACGCCTGAAAAATTGCGTTCCATGTGCGAGGAACAGACGGTTTTCGAATGGTTCAGGAACGACATGATCGTGCATGCCTTGATCGCAATCCGAACTGGCCAGATTGTGAATCGTGCGAGTATTGACGAAATGGTGGCCGTCACCGGCTTGAAAAATCTCGCGTTTTCCACGCCTGACCAGGTCCGTGGCTCGACTCAGAAAGTCTATGAGGCTTATGCGATTAAGGCTGGTATGCGAATTATGGAACGTGTTCAGGAGTCGCTTGCCAAATTGAACAAGAAGTTGTTTGTCCTGCTGAGCTATCCCGGCTCAAATGTTTGGCATGCCTGCGCCGGCAAACCCCAGACGACGGTACCAATTTTTGACTTTCATCCGCGAGAATTTGTCGAGTTCCTACAGGCTCGCAAGATTCCGTTTGTCGACTCTGTGGCGAGTCACGTGACCGAATTCTCTCAATTTAAAATTGATGCAAAAGCCTATGTTGACAGGTATTATATTGGTCATTACAACCCACGTGGCCAGCATTTCTTTGCGTTCGCAATCAAGGATGAACTCAATCGCTGGCTCTCTCCCAAACCTCCCACTTATCGTGATCAAACAGAGACTCCTATTAGTTTTAAGGGTTACCTGCCAGGATAAATCGGGATCGCGATCACGCTCAGATGCGTATTTCCAAAGTAGGGTGGGATGAATCGGTGGGATGAATCCCACCTGCTTACAGGGTGACGCATCAATTATCGAGACAAACCCGTTTCGTAAAAAGAATTTATCCTGTTTGAGATTAAGTGGTTACGAAGTAGGGTGGGATGAATCCCACCCGCTTCCCCTAAAGTCAAGATTTTCGGATAGGGGGCAATAGGCATGTCCTCTGGACATCCATAAATTCTTTGGCCAACAGCTTTTGGATCAGTGGAACTATTTCGGAATGCAGAGTGCTGGAGTGATGTTGCTGATGCTGAAGTGATCTTCAAGCCCGAGGAGGGTCTCGGATTCGCCCATCAGTAGTAGTCCATCGTCGGTGATCAAAGGACGAAGTTTGGCGAGGATTTCACGCTTCGTATCCGGATGGAAATAGATCAGAACATTACGCACCAGAACCAGGTCAAACGGCCAGTTGGGGACAGATTCCATGGATTCGATCAGATTGTTCTGAGTGAATTGGATGCAACTTTTGAGTGAATCGTTGGCCGTCCAGAACATCCCGTTTTTGGTAAAGAATCGATCCCTTAAGTCGGCTGACAAACCTCGAGTGGTCTCCCAATCGGAATAAGTCCCAGCACGAGCTTTGTCGAGGGCCTTTTGGCTGATGTCGGTGGCGATGATTTTGAGGTCCCAATGGGCATAGACATCAGGGAAAAATTGTTCCAGAGTCATCGCCAAAGAGTAAGCCTCCTGGCCGCTTGAACATGCGGATGACCAGATTCGAAGCCTGCGCTGGTTTTGCCTGCGCTGGATCAGGGTCGGAAGAATGATTGAGCGGAGGTCTTCGAAAGTGGAAGGGCGGCGGAAAAAGTAGGTTTCGCCGACCATCAGGGCATCCACAACATCCTGAACAAACGAAGCGTTCTGACCGCCAGAGCGGATGATGCTCTGAAGGCTAAAGAAGCTCTGCATGGGCAGGATGGAATTGAGGCGTTTCACAGTCTGTTCAATGGATTCAATCTTGTATTTCTGCTGAATTTCCGAAAGTGCGACCTGGATGAGATATTGCTTATCTTCGCCAAGATCCTGGCCAACATGGGTCCTCATCCATTTACGGATGAACTGAAATTCAGGCTCGGATAGCGAGTCGTTCATGGGGATATGTAATTCTGATCAGAAAAATGATCTGGTGGGATGCGTTGAATGGCGAAATGATGACATTCTACCGGCAGAGTCGGATGATTTCAGGTGCAATTTCATTGAGAGGTAGGACTTTATTCGCAAGATTTGATTCCACAACGGCTCCAGGCATGCCCCAAACGACGGAAGAAGGTTCGTCTTGAACGATCACATTTCCACCTGCTTCTCGAATTGATTTAGAACCAGCACAACCGTCACGCCCCATCCCAGTGAGCACAATCCCGAGAACCAGGTTGCCACAAGCCTTTGCTGCGGATCGGAATAAAACATCAGCAGCCGGTTTGCAGGAGTTTTCTGGAGGAGCATCTGTCAGCTGGGTGGATAGAACTCCACCTGTCTGAATGATTTCAAGATGACATTCACCGGGTGCAATCCGGCACATGGAACCTTTGATTTTCTCGCCATGCTGAGCGACCTGAACGCTAATCTTACCTAGCGTAGTCAGTCGTTCGGCCAATGGCGAAATGAAACTTGCAGGCATATGCTGGACGATCAAGATGGGAACATCAAACGATGCAGGCAGTAATGGAATAATATCGGTCAATGCATTTGGACCACCGGTGCTGACACCAATCACAATCAAGGCAGGTTTTTTCTGATCAAAAATCGTTGGCGATACAGTGATATTTGATGGCGATGTGAATGGATTTGTCGAAAGGATTCGGCTGGTTTGTAATGATCTGGTTGCTTTTCGAAGATGTGTCACGACATCAGAAGCAATTTGTTCCGGATCAGGGTTGGTGTCGATCACTACAATCCGTTCGCGATCAGATCCAAGGGCATGGAGGTTTTTCCGGATACCGGAATCACTTGCACGATAACTTAGAATCGTTAAGGATCCCCATTTCCTGAGGATTTCCTGGACCACCGAATATGAGTCGTTTTCAAGCAGATCGAAATCGACCACCAGAAAGTCTGTCGCAGAATGATCCAGCCGAATCAAGGCTGTAGACATGGAAGAAGTGACAGCAACCACTTCAAAATTCATCAGTCGCGATTGTATCGAATCGTTCAGGGATCGGCGAGTTCGGACCTCGTCGTCGACGATCATCACTCGAAATTTCGACATTATCCTGATCGCCTGCTTTCGATTAAAGCTGATTGT